>OCHI01001637.1_pt1 | contig 15436 bp, 9 predicted proteins | sample 1538691 | NCBI WGS metagenome assembly OCHI01 (sample SAMN04571718, study PRJEB22368) | human gut metagenome | biome: human gut; material: stool | host: Homo sapiens | place: Luxembourg | collected 2012-09-21 | reverse complement strand
ATTTATCAAATTGAACGAATCGGGAGCAAACAACGTAGTAGCATCTTTGCAACAACTATTAGCAGACTTCCAAGTGTATTACACCAATCTTCGCGGTTTCCACTGGAATATCAAGGGACATAATTTCTTTGTACTCCACAATCAATTCGAAAAGATGTATGATGACACGGCTGAAAAGGTGGATGAAATCGCAGAACGTATCTTGATGCTGGGTGGTACTCCTGCCAATAAATTCAGCGATTATCTAAAAGTAGCAAATGTGAATGAAGTGGATAAGGTAAGCAACGGAGACGAAGCATTGAATAATATCCTTCAGTCTATCAGCTATCTGATTGGTGAAGAACGTAAGATCTTATCTATCGCTTCTCAAGCCGGAGACGAAGTAACCGTTTCGATGATGAGCGATTATCTGAAAGAACAGGAAAAATTGGTTTGGATGTTGGTTGCTTATAGTAGCAAGTAATTGAAATAAAAGGTTTAGGTTTTAGGTGAGAAAGAGAGGATATTTCCGCAAAAGGAATATTCTCTCTTTTTTATTAAGAGAAAACGAAACAGGAAATCTCTTAATATAGATATTAATAAAAATTACTCCACTAAAATAACATTCTGCAACCTAATATCATTAGAAGCAGCACCAATCATAAGATGGAAATTTCCAGACTCTACTACTTTCTTCAAAGTATAGTTAACCAAGAAAAAGTCCTCCTCTGTCAAAACAAAAGTAACTTTTTTCTCTTCTCCTTTTTTCAAATGGAAACGTTCAAAATGTTTCAACTGTTTCATCGGCTGAACAACTGATGCATATTCATCTCTCATATAAAGTTGTGATACTTCTTCGCCATCATACTTCCCTGTATTCTTTACTTTAAATGAGACTTCAAAACAACGAGCAGATTTCTGCACTACCTGCAAATCAGAATATTCAAAAGTGGTATAACTCATCCCATAACCAAAGCTATATAACGGAGAAGATGACACTTCCACATAATCATGATTCCGAGGAGCTTTCTGATTATAATAAACCGGAATCTGACCTACAGAACGCGGAACGGAGATTGGCAAACGTCCAGAAGGATTATAATCTCCAAAGAGAACATCCGCTATGGCATTTCCACCCTCCTGCCCCGGATAGTAAGCAGTCAGTAGTGCATCAGCATATTCCGAAGCCCAATTCTTTTCTAAAGGACGACCTTCAATATAAACGACAATCAAAGGCTTACCTGTCTTTTGCAAAGATTCCAATAGTTCTTGTTGTCTACCAAGTAAGGATAAACTGGCACGGTCAAATCCTTCTCCACACTCCATATCACTTACACTACCCTCTTCAGCTGCAGCCGCACCTGTTTCTTTATAGCTCGTTTTAAAATCACGGGCACTGGAACCACCCACAACCACAATTACAACTTCGGAGCGACGGGCAGCTTCAATTGCTTGTTCTATCTCATTCACTGTAGTATCACGAATAGCACAGCCTCGTACATATTCCACACGAGAAGGAGATAATTTTGTTATAATTCCATCAAGAACAGTTTTCACGTTACTATCTTCCTGCGGAGCTGTATAGTCCCCTAACATATTATATCGATTGTCAGCATTAGGGCCAATTACCGCCACCTTATTTATCATCTTGCTTAAAGGAAGAATTGAATTCTCATTTTTGAGAAGTGTTATGGAAGACTGTGCGATTTTACGTGCCAGTTCGATATGTTCTTTACGGCGTACTGTTTTAGCAGCAATTTTCGGATCCACATAAGGATGCTCAAACAAGCCCATCTCAAACTTCATCCGTAACACCCGGCAGACAGCCGTATCAATCACAGCCTTATCCATTTGTCCGGATTGAACTGCATGACAAAGGTTGGTATAAGCATCCCCACCCAAGTCAACATCAACGCCAGCCATTACAGATTGTATGGCTGCATTCTCTTTGGTTGGAGCAACAAAGTGGCTTTCGTGAATCCCTTCAATACTATATAAATCGGAAACTACAAAGCCGCGAAACTTCCATTCATTACGCAAGAGTTGAGTCAGCAAATAATGGTTCGACGTACAAGGTATCCCATCTATCGAATTGTATGAAGTCATTACAGACAATGCCCCTGCATCTATTGCCTTACGAAAAGGAGGAAGAAAATTCTGATGCAAATCACGAATACCCACTGAAGCATAATTACCATTCTGTCCACCCTCCGGCACAGCGTATGCCAGAAAATGTTTCAAGGTAGCTATGGTAGCGTATTTTTGTGATAGATTACCTCCACCTAAACCGTCAACCATAGACGCCCCTAAAGTCCCGCTTAATACCGGATCTTCCCCAAATGTTTCTTCCACGCGGGACCAACGGGGATCACGGGTCAGATCAAGTACGGGACCGTAACTAATATGCCCACCTTGGGAACGAATTTCTTTAGCGATAACTTGACCAACTTCTTTTACTAACTCCGGTGACCAGGTAGCTGCCATTCCGATACCCGTAGGAAAAACAGTAGCACCAATTGCCATGTGCCCATGAGGGGCTTCTTCTGCTAAAAACATCGGAATTCCCAAACGAGTATTCTCCATCACATATTTTTGCAATGCATTCCCTGCTTTTGCTGCCATCTCGGGATTAAGTCCATTTGCCAGAGTTTTTTTTGTCCACGGGTCTGCACGATAAGTCGCCCAAAGCATTCCAACATTCCTTTCTTTAATCAATTGCTTGAATTTTCCGGAAGGACAGACCTCATTACCATGTATTTCATACATTTCCCAACCTAAAGGACAAAGTAACTGACCGACCTTTTCTTCTAAAGTCATGCGGGAAAGTAAGTCTGAAAGTCTTACATCTATTGAAAAACTGGGATCTTTGTAAGCAGGTAACGAGGGAGGAGATTGAGTAAACCCCAAAGTACATACCATCTGTACTATCACCAAAATATACAATCGTTTTATCATAATGTTATATACAGTAAAATGACTCAATTAATTTATAGTGTATTTCTTCTAATCTTTCAAATAGAGATATTCAACCCTACTTACCCATTTCCCCTTCAAATATAACTGTATGTACAGGCTGATGAGCATCATTTGTTATCAACTTGACCTTTGCATCCAATAGATGGTTTGAAGATGATACATTTAATTCAAACAGAACCTCCAGACACTCATTTTGCTTCAAAACCTTTTCACCCCGGATATTAGTAGAAACAAATTCTGGACATTCTATTTTGCGGATAATAAGAGGATTCGCCCCTTCATTAGTAACTTTAACTTTTCTCTGAATATGCTTTTTTAATGAGATATTCCCAAAATTAAAATAAGATTGTGAACACTTCATCCGGGGAGCAGTTGCCGTGCTTACTTTTCTCATATCATCAATCACTGTACCAAAGATTTGTATAGGAGAACTGTGTACGGAATTGGCACTAATAATAATCTTATCTTTAAATGTACCGTAAAAGCCTTTTAAAGGAGAAGCTGTTATTTTTATAGTCGCACAAGATCGACCTTGAAGAGATGATGGCATAGATATCGACAAACATCCACTCTTATCCAACAGCGAGTATGACAACCTGACCATTTTATCCGATCGGTTATAGATTCTAATTTCCAATTGTTTTGGCCTCCCATTATGCTGTAACAAATCATAAGATAGAGTCATTCGGTCTGCCAGAATATCTGATGATAAAGAATAAGGATATTCATCCTCTATACGATTCATTGTATTTATCGTACCTTTTACCCAAAGAGTATTGACACTTTGCCCTGAATTAGAAACAACCCTTATACTCTTAGAGAAAAAGTTTGTTCGCCCTTTAGGATCGAAAGTTACGGTAATAGTGCCTGTATGCCCTGGTTTTACAGGTTGTTTACTATAAACAGGAATGGCACACCCACAAGTTGAAATCACTTCTTCAATCACAACAGGAGAAGTATGTATATTAGTAAAATGAAAAGTATGACTCACTTTGCCTTCTACTTCCTGAATATTACCAAAATTCCAAGTAGTAGTATCAAAACGTAATACAGTTTTTCCCTGTTGTTGAGCACATACGCCAACAATAGAGCACAGTAAAACGATCAAAGCTGACATAAAACGTTTCATCATCATTTCTTTAAGTTAATATTGGGAGTTACGTAAAAACACAATAACTCCCAATATAAAATCACATTTTAATTATCTTGAGGCAAATCATTGAATTCTGCATTCCAAATGATATTTGCCGAAGCAGGGAAAGTTAAATCACGCCCATTGCCCGAACTGTCCTTCAATGTATTTCCTTCTCCTTCATCCAATTTCCAATAGCCATATAAGTCCGACGAAGATGGAGAAGCTATTGTACGCAAGTTAGCTTTTACTTCTTCCGCCGTCAGACACTTCTTCCACATACGAATATCAGAAATCAGACCATCAAAATACATACTTGAACTTGTATTACCAAACTGAATACCAGTCAACGTATATCCCACCTTGAATCTTTGAGAAGAGGATGGTCCCCAACGTTTAGTAGGTTTTGCAGAAGCAACTTCCTCACCGTTAATATATAAACGATAAGCAATCTCAATATTCTGGCCCGTTTTTGTTCCGTCACAAGTAATAGTCAACCTTACCCATTGATTAGCCGGCAACATTATATTTTGATTAGCCAATGTCAAGTCACATTGACGATTACCAATATTAGACGCTCCCGTTGCACCGGTCACACGTAGTTCACAACCACTAAAAACCTCATTATTATTGTTGGTATCCTTACCACGCCATGTACCTATATAATTAGTTCCACTGTGCCAATTATATGGATATACAAGCATTTCAAACGTATGTGTATTATCTTCAATCGTAACTACTTCATCATTTGCGAAACTTAACGTACGATACATATCCGTTGAATAAGAACTCATATTCAATCCCGGTATATAATCCAATTCCCCATCAATGCTAATCGTAAAATAAGAAACAGAACGAGTGTCCGTTACAAATTGTCCTACACACGTTTCATCTATTGTTGCAACAATAGGAAGCAAATATTCTTCACCTTCCACCAAACCGAACAATGATGAAAACTTAACTGATAAGGAATTGGATTCTTGCTGTCCTGCCTTCACTATCGCATTTTTAGCTTGCAACTCATAGACAAAAGCGGGCATCATCTTATAAGACGTGTTATTTGCAGCGTTATAAGCCTCTACCATACTTTCGTCCACGGCAATGTCACACAATAAAGTAGTAGCAGCAGGTTTATCCAGTTTGATAGTATAATCATAAACATAGCTTCCTGCATCCAGTATCTCCCTATAATCAATAGAAACAGGTCCTGCCTCCGACTGTGGCATCTCTATTGTCGGCAATTCAATAAAATCATTGTCATCATCCGAACAAGATGTGAATCCTACTCCTCCCAATAAAACAAGCAAAAGGAGAGTTAATCTATTTATATTGTTTTTCATTATCATACAGTCTATTCATTTATTATTACCTTATTCAAGACATTTATTCGTATCATCATAAGTCCAGTCAATCGTGATTCCATTCTTATAACTGATATCACGCTTTGACGGAGATAAATCATAGAAAGTAGTTCCTTCTCCTTCATTCATTCTCCAATAAGACACAAGCCCATTGGTAGAAGGGTCTACCCCACATACATTTGCTTTAATTTCACGAGCAGACAAAGGACGAGTCCAAAGACGCATCTCACTCAAACGACCATAAAACAATTGTGAAGATTGATAACCTTTTGAAGGCATACCGATCTGTACTCCATAAAGCGCATATTCATACGGAGCAACTGTCATTGAGTTATCTTTCTCTCCATTGATATACAATGTCAACGTACTGCCGTCATTTACCAAGGCAACAGCATACCAGGTATTTAAAGCAAAGCGAGTATTCGATGACATTTTACCCTGTTTAGTTGTTACATGCAACTGGTTCGGTTCATCCGTTCCTTCACCAAAACGAAGCAGGTTCTGGTCACATTTAAAGCCTCCATCATCAATCGCTCCCCCTTCTACAGATGCTTCACTACCTCCAAATGAGCAAACACGGGTAGTACCGGAAGCTCCGGAAGAACGGAATTTAGTGGCGTAAATCTTCACTTCCCATGTATAAGTAGGCAAAGAAGGAATAGGATCCGGAAGCAAAAATTGATAAGCCATAGAAGCCTGTCCTACATACGGAGCATGGAAACGCAATGTTCGAGATACTTTCAGGAAAATAGTACGCCCTGCTTCTATAATATCCAAATCTCCCGTCGCACTTTTTATGGTAACCGGTATCAAATAAACACGTCCCGGAACAAATTCCGAATCATCGGCAATTGAAAGAGAGGCAGCAGAAGAAATTGCCTGTCCTGCTGAAATAGTAACCTCCGGATTTTCAAATGTATATGATTTATCCGGAATGGGATAATAATTGGTTCCCATTTCCTCATTATAAGTATCAACCAGACTTGCATCAACAGCCAGATTCACCTGAATATCCGATTCAACGCGAGAAGTTGAAGTCACAGAAACAGCATACGCAGATGGAAATCCATCAATGGCAAACTTTACCAATCTATCCGAAGATGTTCCGGTCATTAACAACCCGTCACCTTTTTGAGCGGCTTCCTGGCATCCCTGCAGCATAAAAGAAGCTATTCCTATCAAAGCAGCTCCCCATATCTTTTTTATATTATTCAATGTTTTCATACCTTGCATACAAATTTAAAATTCATCCATTTTCTTCTTCCGTTTCTTGTTTAGTAGACTGTTGTACAGGCTTTCCGGCAGGATTTTGTTCCTGAATACCACGTCGAAGGCTATAATAAGGAATAGCGGCTTTCTCTTTATCACCTATAGCCTGATTAGCAGGACGAGTGGTATTGTATTCATATTCAAAATAATATCCACCGAATCCGCCTTTTCGTCCTTGTGTAGGATTCCAGCGTGCCATACCTATTACAGAATAGATTGGATTGCCCCATGAATCTACTTTATTTCCATCGGCTTCCGTAAATTCGACTCCACCATTCTGCCAGTACCATCCCATTTGTTCCGTAGCAACGAATTTTTCAGGAGGACACCAGCTGCTAAGCTGGTCAAATTTAGATTGCAAACTTTGAGCACTACCGGTGGTGTAACATTGTCGTACAAAATAATCGACATAAGGTTCTGTTTCCTTAGGAGGCAGCTGATTATAGAAGTCAACAATTAATAATTTGCCTGTACCCGATTGAGGACCGAAATAATTTCCCAATACCTTTATAAACTTTGTAAAGTTATCATTTTGCAACCAGTCGCCTTCCGGTTCGTAGTCCAAGTCCAAACCATCCAGATCATTACGCAACACACATCTCGCAAGATGCAAAGCATAAGCCTCGATACCTGCGTCGGTTTTAGGAAACTCCGTACTTCCAATACGGCAAATCGTACACATCACAACGCGAGTCCCCTTTACTGTACGGATATAATTCATTTCCTCATAAGCAGTCGGCAAATAACGCTCGTTATAATAACTCGTTTCTACATAAGCCGGATTGTTGGAAGGAATACCTGACCACAGACTGACAATGTCCAGACTATCCGGCAGACCAGTGAAATGAAGCCCCTGCGAAGGAGATGCTTCTGAAGTATAACCGGCATACCAGCCGAAACAAATAGCATGATCTGTTTTCTTATATTCACGCAGGTTCTGATAATATTCTTCATTATAAGTATTAGCTGCCTGTATAACTTCAGGTTCAATATCCGTATCACAACCACTCACAACAAATGTCAAGAGACAGGTGAACAAAAAATATACATAATTTCTTTTCATATTTTGCATTATTTAAGTAACCAATTATTTATTAGGCACATCCCACCACAATCTGACACCCGGGTTATCTACGCCACCTAAAAGTGTGATGCCTTTATCCAACTCTGTTCTATTCGTATTATATTCCGATTCCGGATAAGGTAATCTGCGGATTTGTATATTTGTGTCTACAGAACCTCCGGAACTTTCGTTCACAACAACCGGAAATACTTTCGGGTAACCGGTACGGCGGAACTCTGTCCATGCCTCTTGTCCCACCGGATAAAGAGCAATGTACTTTTGAGTAATGATTTGTTCCAGATTTGTTTTAAAATCTCCCGATTCATCCCAAGCGATAGAAACAGTCCCCAAAGCATCCATGGAATGAGATGATGTCACCGGATCCTCATAATTGGCAGGCACATATCCACCCGCCGCAGTTCTTGTCAGATACGCGTCAGCTCCTGATACACCATGTTCATCAAAAGACATTCTTATTCCATCTTCATAATACTTTTTAGCATCGGCATTCGTTCCCCAACGCAAAGCATATTCCGCCAACAAGAAATATGATTCAGATGAACGCATCCACACTACATTGGAAGTAGCGGTTGCCTGTGGTTCGGCAAAGATTCCTGTTATATATTTATCCTTACTTACGTCCTTTGACATTCCGGCTCTTATACCCCGATATTTTCCACCCGTACCTGCCTCGAAGTAAGCAGAAAGTCGTGGATCCTGATAACCATTCATGTATGAATCCAGCGTCGCTCCCATACAAATATCATCCCATCCTTTCAGAATATACAGAGGACTTTCATAAGTCGCTATCGGAGTAATATGCTGAAGTTCTGCTAAATCAGACTTCACATTCATCAATCCATAACTATTGCCAATAGCCAGTTGGGCTTCACTTTTTGCCTTTGTTTCATCCACATAGGCAAGATGCAATGCAAGACGCAAACGAAGTGAATTGGCAAACTTTATCCAAGATGTAACATCACCGTTGAACACACAATCCCATGATGACAAAACTTTACTTCCGGATGCAGCATAACTATCCAAGTTATTGATAGCTCCATCCAATTCTTCAAAGAATCTGTAATAAACATCCTTTTGCGAATCATAAGGCACTTCTTTTGAAACTCCAAAATTCAAATAAGGAATAGGCCCATAGGTATCTGTCACACGGTGCATTGCCGCTACTTTCAGAATCTGCGCCATAGAAAACCGGGGATCTTCGTCATTGTTAATCGCTTTTCTTATTTCACGCCAGGCATTCATAGTCGTCAGGTAATTGGTAGTGAACATATCACCATACCAACTTCTTTTATCCCAATTGTAACGACCGGCAGAATTGATACTGGGAGCAGGAAAACCAAAATAGCCGACATAACCATCTCCACCCATCACTTCCACAGTCTGATATCTGTCCGAACCGATATTAAGTCCCGGTTGTGCTACCACCAGTACGTTCTGCTCCATCTGTAAAAGAAGAGAACCAGTTCTCACATTATCCCAATCCGTCATCTCATCGGTTGCTTCATTAGGATTGGTATTGTACTCCAGAAAATTCTTCGTACAACCTACATTTATCATGATTACTCCAAGGAGTAAGTAGTAGTTCCTTACTTTAAAAAACTTACGTATGTTCATCATTATTTTTTTTAAAGGTTATCCAATTAGAAAGAAATCTTTGCAGAAAATCCCATCGATCTCAAACTCGGTTGCATGAAATAGTCCATACCCTGGTTATAAGTACCTGTACTTGCAGTAGATTCCGGGTCAAATGGAGCCTTACAATACAGCATCCATAAATTACGTCCTACAAAGGACACATTCAATCCAGAAATCCATTTACACCATTTATTGATCGGAATATCATATCCCAATGTCAATTCTCCCAAACGAACATTCGTCATACTATATACATACATAGAACCTACATAACCTGTACCATTAGCTCCGATAGTCTGATACCATGTCTGGGCATCAATCATCTGACCGTTTACTTTCACGCCACCATTATCCCGCGCTTCTGCCGATGTTTTAGACACTCCATAATAGTCCATTACAGCTTGAGTGGCAGAAACTCCGATACCACCTACACGGGCATTCAACATAAATCCGAGACTGATTCCTTTCCAATTAAATTCATTTCTCCAGCTAAGAGTATATTTCGGATTGGTATTACCAGCATAGACATAATTATTCTTATCTGTTTCCAATGTACCCGTCATTGAATTCATCCAGATATGTCCATGCTCATCAGTTCTCATTGTATTCACATATACATCTCCCATAGAGCCCCCTACTGTTAGCCGTTGTTTGGCACCGCCTAATGAATAAACATCCATTTCGTCCAGATGTACTGTCACTCCCAACTCTTCATTTGTATATTCAGGGAGTAATTGGTCAATGCGGTTTCTGTTGAGCGACCATAGTAAAGTTGTTTTCCAATCTACAGGCCCTATATTCTGTTTAAAGCCAAGAGCTAACTCAATACCTTTATTCGTTACTTTACCTGCATTTACATATAATTTAGAATATCCGGTTGTTGTAGAAATTTCCGGACTGAAGAGCTGATTCTCCGTATATGTCTTATAAGCTGTCACGTCCAGTGTCAGTTTATTATCAAACAGACCTAAATTAAATCCTCCTTCCCATGAATGAGTTCTCTCCGGTTTAAGGTCTTTTATCGGGAAATAAGAAGTGGTATTCAATCCTCCCAACACTGCGTACGTAGTGATAGCTCTGAATCTTTCCGGTGCATTACCCACCTCACTATATGAAAGGCGAACCTTTGCATAAGAAAGAATGTTAGATTTCATTGTAAACATATTAGTCAGAATTGCTGAAGCACCGATAGAAGGATATAATATGGAAGAATGGTTTGTTCCTGCCAAAGCAGATATCCAGTCATTACGTAACGAACCATCTACATAAACCATGCCCTTATATCCTAATGAGAATGTTCCGAATAAAGAATTGGTACGGTCGTGATAGTTCGTATTTTTATAGGTTAATTTACCGGAAACATTCGCATTGTTAGAAGTAAACAGATTAGGAATGGTCAGTAATCCTCCTCCAAAATTAAGCTCCTTATAATCCAAATCCAATAAACTGGCACCTAAAGATGCTGTCAGATTCCATGTGTCGTGATAGAAATATTTATTGATATTCAACATGGCATCCGCATATATCTGACTGGTATTCTTGTTCGATTGCACGTATGCTCCTTTATCCGAGTTTTCAGCAATCACATTCAAAGTGGAAGCATACATTTTCTTTTCCGAGTTGATAGTTTCCTTATCCAGTTTCACGCGTCCGGAAACATTCAACCAATCTGTTATCGTATATTTTAGTGAACCGCTTGCCAGAAAACGGTCTTTCTTGTTGGTATACATATTCCGGTTCGTAATCCAGTAAGGATTCTGCATGGATAATCCATTTTCTTTCAATGGCCAGAACTGTGTTTTTATGTTACGGTCTACATCATATCGTTCATAATACTGATATTTCGAGAAATCATCACCGCGCGGAAATAAATAAACGGGAACCAATGGATTGGCATACTCTCCTTGCGACAACATATTCTGTTCCTTTACATTAGAATACATAAAACTTAAATCCATCGTCAGTTTATCATTCAGCATAGAGGTCGTGTTACGAACAGAGAAATTATATCTGTCCAAGTCATTATTCTGAATGATACCCCGGGCATTCACAGCACCTACGGATACATAGGTTTGATTTTTTTGTGTCCCTGTAGTCAGACTTACAGTGTTTGCTACATTGTAACCTGTCTGGAAAAAATCTTTAACTTCATAATCGGTAGGAGATGACAATTTAGATGCCCAACTATACCACTCTCCAGTTTCCGAACCATACGTATTCTGGAATTCCGGCAATCGGAATGGTGAATAGAAGGTTGAATTATTACTGTAAGTCAATCTGGTTTTATCTACAGCTCCTTTCTTCGTTGTGATAAGTACCACACCATTGGCAGCAGCCGAACCGTATAGTGCAGCGGCGGCCGATCCGCTAAGTACTGAAATTGATTCTATATCATCAGCGTTGAAGTTAGCCAATCCGTCACCGGATTGTCCGGCACCTGTATACTGATCGTCAGGTTGTTCACCTGATATATTAGCCAAAGGAACTCCATCTACTACATATAGAGCGTTGTTATTACCGGATATAGACTTCGTACCACGCATTACCACACGGGCACCACCTCCAATACCGGATGAACTTGCATTGATATTCACACCCGCCACCTTACCGGCAAGACTGCTCATCACATTCATATCTTTCGCCTTTGCCACTTCGTCGCCGCCAATCTGCTGCACATTGTATGTCAAAGACTTGGTTTCGCGTTTAATGCCCAAAGCCGTTACAACAACCTCATTCAAGACTTTGGTATCTTCCGTCATCACAATGGAAAGCGATTTATTATCTGCAACCTTCACCTCTTGAGAAGCATATCCAATATAAGAGATCTCCAATACCGCTCCCTTTTTAGCTTGAATCTGAAAGTTTCCGTCGAAATCTGTAATAGCACCGGTAGTTGTCCCTTTTACTTTCACATTCACTCCGATCAAAGGTTCTCCTTTTGTATCTTTCACTGTACCTTTTACCTGAATAGTCGGATCTTGCTCTGTTACATTCAATTTATTGGTAGACAAGATAATCTGCTTATCAACCACTGTATAAGTAATGTTGGTTCCTTTAAATACCTCATCAAGAATATCCAGGATCTTACCTGAATTGTTTCTCACAGAAACAATACGATTCTTCTGAATTGTTTTATCATTATAAAGGAAAACATAGTCGGACGTCTCCTCTATTTTATTCAGTACCTGTTCTACAGATACATTGTTCATTGAAATGGCAACCCGCGTTCGCTGGGCATAGCCATCTTCGGCAGAAAGTTGTAATACTACTGCGAAAAGTAGTGCTAGACTAATCCTCATAACTAAAGGAAGTTTTAGATTTAAAGCATATTTAGGACATAATGCTGTAAATGAATGATTTTTTTTCATACATTTGTGGCTAACTAAAGTTTATTACTAAATGAACTATGGTTTGATTCCGGCTAGTGTTTGCGAGACCTTGTACCGTGAATCTGGAAAATTCGGAGGAAGACAGCTGTTGGTAGCAGCTTTCTTCCTTTCTTTTATTCTCTTGTGTTATTCCATGGGCTTTTATTTTAAGGGTTACTACTCTAATATAAATCTACTCTAATTTTAGTCTTTGATAATGTATCATCTGCCTGTTGTTGCGGTTCTTCAATTTTCCATTTTAAATCGGCAGACCTGGCCAGATAATCCAATATCTGCGACAGAGTTTCAGTCCGGAAAGTAGCCCGGTACTTATATTCTTTTCCAGACCTATTGTTAAACTGAATTTCTACATTGAAATGTCGTTCCAGACGCTTCAGGATTTCTTCTAATGAAGCATTTCTGAAAATTAGTTTTCCATCTTTCCAAGCTATCTTTCCATAGACATCCACTTTATTTTTTTTCAACTGTTGACTCTGTTTGTCGTAAAGCAATTGTTCTCCAGGAGCCAATACTATTGTTTCCTGATCGGGGGTTATCACATTTACCTTACCCTTTTCCAATACTGTTTCTATATAATTATCATCCTCATAAGCAGCTACATTAAATTTGGTACCATAAACATATACGCTCAAGCCATTCGGAGTATTTACATAGAAAGGACGATCTTTGTCTGCCTGCACTTCGAAATATGCCTCACCCTTCAGTTCTACCAACCGGTTGTCTTTCTTGAAAGTGGTAGGATAACGCAATGTACTACCTGCATTCAACCATACTACAGAATGATCCGGAAGTTCATAACGTATGACAGAACCGGTAGCGGTTACCACCTCTGCATATTTCTCGTCGGTTTCTGTTCCACTAAAATATAAATATCCCAAAACCAGAGAAGAGAGAAATAAAGGTATAGTCAGAAATGCTGCATAACGCATCAGTTGATTATACATGTTCTTTCTTCTATTAGTTTTTATTTTGGTTTGTGCTTGATAATAGGCACCCAATACATCAATGGATTCCATTTCTTTAATATCATCTCCCAATGCTTGTGCTTTACGGAGCAATGATTCCGGACTCATATTTTCCATATTTTCTTTCAAAATCTTATCTTTTAATTGTAATTACACTTATAATACAACTGAAGTAATTGGAAAAGGACAGCAAAAACAAACTTTTTTTATTTTATTTTTCGAGCCATGCCAAATTGAAGCGGTAATGCAATCGGCTACTAAGGATATGAACCACATTATCAGGAGTTTGTGTTCCTGCAAGATAGCCACGTGGTTCAGCATGATTTTCATCCATTTCGAAATATCCCGTCCATGCTCCACCGTTTAAAAAACGATATTCACCGTCCGTCAGTAGTTTTCTTACCGGCCATGTTTTTCCCTCATCGTAGGAAAGAGCCGCATACATGCCATATCCTTTCTTCACATTTCCATTTTTATCCTTAAATTCCAGACCACGTTCTTCCAAAGGCGTACGTTGCGGATGGTCTGTGAAAGAAACCAATAGCAAAGGTCCTTCATTCAGTCTCATTAAAACAAGACGCTGACCTCCGTCAATAGGAGGGAGTTCGCTTGCTACATATTTCCAGGTCTTTCCCATATCATCTGATATGCTCATTGGCATTCGGAGCTTTCCTTCTTTATTCCGTATGCTATTACCACGCCCCATAGCCATCAAACTTCCGTTCCCTAATTGTACAATTCCCGCATGGATACCTGCGATTGTACTTCCCGTTCCTCCTTCTTTGAAATCCGGCAAAGGAGCGCCATCCCAAGGATCGCACCATGTTTTTCCTCCATCTTTACTGATTTGAACAGCTGCCCCGTCATGACTGCCGGGACCCGCATCACAGGCTTGAACCAGCCATCCCTCACGTGTGCGAATCGTACCAGCTATTACCTGATGACGTTTGGTATGTTCGGGAGCTATCAGTTTAGGAGTGCTCCATGAAGCACCGTTATCTGTGCTGGTACGTAGTACCATTGCGAGATTCTGCCAGTCTCCCGATGCTTCCACTCCATTGATATGATACAATTTTCCTTTCCCGTCATTGAGCAAAGCGCTTCCTGTCATATTCCGATCCGGAACTTTAAAGAATAAAGAAGCCACATCCCAATCAGTGTGCCCGGCACGCAAGCGGGAACCGAGTACTACCATCCCTCTCCCATTCTCTTCATTTGCAGAAAACCATATTGCCAGCAAATCTCCATTATCACACCAGGTAACTGCAGGCTGATGATTATGCAGATAAAATGGGGTATTCGAATCACATACCGGACGTACCACAAATGGTATCGGAGGCAAAAACATCGGTGTGATAGCAGATACTTTTTTCCATTTTATAGATGTATTTTTTACAGATTCCTGATTGAACGGGACAGGGGCAGATGTTCCCGATACATTCAAACGAGTATCTGCTTCCACAATTCTAAATCCGGTTTGGGAATGTTTATCTTCCGGGAGCATAGCCAGTCGATTGGCACTTCGCAAGTATTTCTCCGGGGTGTGATGACTCCCTCCTCGAGTGACCCGAAACTCTCCGGTCAACGGTCCTGCCGGGTCTTTCTGCTTTTCTGCGGAATAAGGAGCATACCAATCCAAGCACCAT
>OCHI01001622.1_pt1 | contig 15576 bp, 15 predicted proteins | sample 1538691 | NCBI WGS metagenome assembly OCHI01 (sample SAMN04571718, study PRJEB22368) | human gut metagenome | biome: human gut; material: stool | host: Homo sapiens | place: Luxembourg | collected 2012-09-21 | reverse complement strand
CCCCATCAATACTGTTCTGTATCATCTTATCAGATGGATGGATGCCTTTCTTCCAATGCGGAAATGACGGGTCATCCTGCTCCTGATCAATCAAGTTCCAGTACAGGGATCTTATTTTGTCGAAATCTTCTTTTTCTGCCTTACGAAATATCATTTTGTCCATCCTTTATTCGTGCAGCTCCAGTGGCAGTCCGTCCGGGTCGTGGAAGAAAGTCATCTTCTTGCCGGTATAATCGTCAACCCGGATCGGCTCACATTCAATTCCGACCGTTGCCAGTTCTTTCACTGTCTGTCCCACGTTATCAACGCAGAACGCAAGGTGACGCAGGCCACAGGCCTCCGGGCAGTTCACACGCTTCGGCGGGTTTTCCTCAGCGAAAATCTCCAGCTCTGTGTATTCATTGACACGCAGATCCAGCTTCCAGTCCTTACGCTCCGGGCGATAGTTTTCCCTGATGACAGAGAAGCCCAGCTTGTTCACATAAAAATTCTTTGCGGCTTCGTAGTCAGATACGATGATTGCAATATGATGTATTTTTGATAAATTCATTTTTCTCACGCTCCATTTCTTTTCTTTCCATCACAAACTATATGGCGACCTTCCAAAAAGACCGTGTTGTTAACTTCCAGTATTTTTACGACTCGTTTTAAAGATATACCGATTTATTAATCAAATGGTAACTCCTCCGTGTCCTGTATAGCCTTCTCCACATAGTCTTCAGCTTCTACAAGAAGGCCCTTTGTTTCTAAAAATTTTTCCATAAACCAGAGCTTTTGTTCCAACTCTTCAATCTGTTTCCACAGCTCCGGTTTTGTTTTCCTCTCTTGATTATTCACCTGAAACCTCTGCTTTCCCTTGAATAAAATCTAAGATTTCTTCTTAACTCTTGCTACTTCTTTCGATTGCTTTCAATAACTCTTCACTTTGTATTGCCTTCTGTTTTTTGTGAAGTTCCTCTAACTCTGCTGTCAGCCGGTCATACTGCTCACGTTTCTTGCTAATTGCCATTTCCACCAATCTTGCTGTTTTCGGCTTATAAGACTTCTTCTTTAGATCCTCTATAAGAGTATTTATGTTCTCTTCCAGATTTCTCCTGTATTCTTCTTTGGTAATCCCATCAATCCCTCCAATATTTATTTTGTTCATACCTTCATCGGTACTATTCGAGCCTCCGACTACCTGCATTTCTTTTGTCTCATTTTTCTCTTCCGGTGGAAGTTTTAACAATTCTAAGATATGCATCTCCATAAGATCTGTATACTCTTTTCTTTCATAGAATCCTCCTCTCTTCTGTGCAATGAATAATTGCCTGAAGAAGAGGAATTTAAAGTTATATTTACTCAACGCAAGATAGTTTTCTATGGAAGAAATGACATTGCCTTTTACTGCACTTAAGATTTCCAGAAAATATTTTATTCATGGACAATCATCGGAAAACCAAATTATAATAACAGACCTATTCCCCTTCTTTCTCCCCCATTTCCCTCATCTGCATAATAATATAATTCAACTGCAATGTCATATAATTCTGTTCATATAGTTCAACATAATATTCACATACTGTATCACTCATCCCAGTTTCATCCAACAAATCTTTCTTAATTGCCTGAATAGCCAAACGGCGCTCAATATAATATTCTGTCACCCCTCTGAATATGCTTGCTATTTTTAATAGTTGCTTTGGAGAACTTAGTCCCCATTTTTTATATTGCAGATAAAACTCAGGATCATAACGGACAACCGAATTATCAAACACATATTTAAGCAATTGCTTTCCCTTTTCTTCATCTTCATTTATAAGCTGCCTGTACTCTTGTAGTCCAATATAGGCATATAAAGTATTTTCAATTAATTTTACAATCCATTCTGCGTTTTCAGCTAGACATCCGTTTAATTCATCTTCCAGTTCTTCAGGATTTGTTTTGTATTTTGCGCAAGCACAATTCATAAAATCATCAAAAGCTTTTAAAATTTCTTTATTCTGAGGTTCTATATCCTTTTTGATATAATTTTGTATCGTATTGTTCCATTCATTATCCACGTCACACAAATTTTGAATCAAACCTCTTAACTCTTCCATTATTTTTATCTCCTAAACTAACATATTTTTCTTACAATATCGCCATATTTAATAATTAACTTTGTTGATTTTTCCCCATTTCCATTTCAGATTTCTGTCATCGTAAAGTAATTTTTCCGGCTGATCTTTTCCTAAGATACATTCTATTTTTTCCTTTTTTTCCATTTGTCTGGAAACTTTTATTGACTCATTTTCAAAATCTTCTATATCTATATATGTTTCCACATCTATATCCGGAATCAATTTTCTCACATAATTTCTTCCCTGAACAGTAAGCTTAAAGAATGAATATTTACTGGCATTCCAACGTTCTACACAATTAATTTCTTCAAATTTTTTTAACAAATCAGACAATGTACTTAAAGGGATTCCACAGTATTCTGCAATATCTTTATGCTGTGCATTTGTATGCTTATATAAATAAGACAATACTGTAATTGCATATTTACTGCTTTTTTCTATGCCTCTTATATCATCTGAAATACTCTTTTTTGCAGCTTCGTTTTGATAAATCTTATTGAAAATATTATATGTCTGTACAAACTGTCCCGCCATTATTTCTATTTGATCAGGTATATTTTTCAGTTGATCTGAAAAAGACTTTCTTAAATATTTATGGTCATATAAAATCTTTTCAAGTAATTCCACATTATGTTCAATCCAGGCCTGATAATACATATCGAATTGCTCTGCAAGCAGCTCCCTAAACTGCTCTATAATCACAGGCTCAATTTTATCATTTGCTCCTTTTCTCCTTAAAGCTGTAATATATAATTTATATTCTTCCATCTATATGTGCCCCTTTCATTTTTTTAACGGAATATCACTATAGTATACACATTGACTGCATATTTCTTTCTTGCAATTTTTTCTTCCTTCAAAGACTTTTTTAAAAGTTTCAGCATCCATTTGATCACACTTTTTACTTAAAGTACCAATCCCACCTACTATTTCAAAATTCTTATCCGATCCAGCTGCATTGGCTGCTGAACAAGTATTACACCAAATGCAGTTACATCCTGCATAATATCCGCTTTCCTGCAAAATCTGAAAATTAAAACTTCCTGTAGAAAAAGAAGGACAACAGATTAAAGTTGGCTTTATAAGCTTCTTAATCATTTCTCTGTTTTCGTTATGCAGATAATCATAACATATTATTATGCATATTCTTCCTATACCATCAATATGTAATACATTTAATATATCGGGCGCATCCGGATCACGGTTTATATCTTCAAAAACCTTTGTTCCATCTTTATCCTTATAATAAAAACAAATTCTTTTATTCTGTCTAAACATAATTTGTCTTCCATCCAACAATAAACAACTTACATTTGTGTTGTTTCTATCATCTTCTGTTTTTTCCCATATAGATGGAAACACTACCAACGGAGGCACTTTTTTATCCCGATTCTGTTGAAAAAAATCCAACACATTATTCAGCATTTCCTGACTTCCCAACATTTCCGGAAAAACCAATATATCAACATCATGTGTTCCTGAATATTCCATGTTTCTAATAATTTCCTGTTCCAGCCAATCTGTATTTTTTATCGTTTCAACCCTGAAATAGTGTTGTTTTTGCTTTGTATGTATATTTGAATACTCATATGGCTCACTGAAAACTACTACCTCTTCTTTTGTCAACGGACTGATTGCCACTCTCAAATTTGGCTTTCCACTCTTTAAAACACTAGACCTCTGTAATACATAATTTGAAACCTTAATATCTTCCTGCTTCTCAATATAATAAAAATTATAAAACAAACTTTCTTCACAGCTGCCAATATTGCGAACCTGCCAGGCACATGACACACGCTTCAATATACAAATACCAGTCTCTTTCCAATTATCATTTAATCCTTCAATTTCTTCATATTCCTCTTCAAAAGTTTCCAGTGTGTTATAGCATTGTATGATAGCTCGATCCATACAATACACAAGTAAATGTAACAAATAAATATCATCTTCAAGAATAACCTTTTTCAGACTACTAAAAAAGGAATCATCCATTTCACTGAGACGTAAATTGTGAATCTGGCCATTTTCTTCAAACAATATTGGTAAACTTTCTCTCAGACGGGAATAATATTGCCCTGTAGTATCTTCCAATACGCTTGCTAGATCCATTTCATTACAAAAACCTTGGCGTTTTATTTTCTTAATTGCCAGTGCTTTACAGTTAAACCATTTCACCAGACGTTTATTATTTACCATAATCCACTCTCCCTTTCATTTAGTATAGCATCACTATTTTTTGTTATCAACATTTTATTCGGTATCATTCGGTAACTATATTTTATCTGTACATAATTTATTCACCTCTTTTTTTATATATATTACGTTTCTAATTCCACTTTTTTACATTTTCATATTATTTTCGCAACTAAATTATATTGTTTTTACTTTTATTGTATGGTATCATAAAATTATACACTATAAAATAAGCGTGTTGGATTATTATTATACTATTTATCATTTATTATCCCATCAATATTAGAGCTTTTTAGTTTTTTAATACTATCTCATAAGGAGGAATGTTCATGAAATCCAGTGAAATTTTAAGACAACTTTTGTCCATTGTAGGCACCAGCAAATTTACAGATGATTCTCGCTATTATTCAAAAAAGGATTCCAATGTTCCTAACTTAAATATAGGCAGTACCTATTTTTATAACCGTCTACGACAGAAAACTCCTATTATTGACAGAGTTAAGACTGTTCTTAAACAGATTTACAGCCATGTTCTCTCAAACATGACTGACATTTCTGATTTAGCAACATCTGAAAAACTCAACTCTTTTTTTAAAGAATACATAAAAATTGATACCAGCTGTTTTGTTTTCTGGGGAGATGATTCTGAATCACTAAGAAAAGAAAAAATAAATTCATGGTTAGAACTTCTTGATATAGTATTAGACAAATCCATAAATAGAGAAGAGATTATTTTTACAGATAAAGATTTCAAAGAAAAATTAGATCAACAGCAAAAAGCTGTTGAAAGACTCTGTGCCGGAACTCATACGGAAGTTATTATTGCAGAACAAGCTGAAACAGGTGCACTCAATGACCGCATGAGTGAATTCTACTGTGGGAATTATTATTGCTATTATGCAGCTTCTGATTCCGAAAACACACTTCGTGGTGGTAAACTAAATATCTATACGGACGGAAAAGCCTTAAAAGCCAAACTGATATTGCGAATTTCTGATGACTCTCTTTTGGATGATAAACAACTGAATCATATTCTCGAGTTAAATCCCTCCGAGACCTATCAGGCACTCAATTCCTACAAGACACAGGAAATTTCCAACCACAGATACTCTGCTGGTCGATGTGAAATTTATACTGGCACATTCAAAATCTACAAAACTCATATTCGCATCGATCTGCAGCATCCAGAACGGGGATACAGCGGTTTTATTCTATTACACAAAATTGATTCTTCCACACAAAAAAAATTACAGGGTTGTCTGGCGTACCTAATGAACATACCCGACTCTAACAGTATTTATATGCGAAAAATCGGAATCAGTACTTTTCATTTTTCTCTCAAAAATGAAACTTTGTGGAAATTTGTAGATATGAGAAAGGATACCCCATTTATGGAAATATCCAAATCGCATAAAGATAATAATCATTTATTTTATACTTATGTGTGGGATAATATTATACAATCCACGAAAGATAATGATTAAAAAGCACTGAATGAATATTACGATGCGGCCCCGGAATAATCAACTGAATGAATTAATAGTGCCTGCCACCTTTTACGTCAATGCCAGTTAGCCATCTTAACTTAATAACTTTTTGTTTCATTATTACTTTTTTTACTTGACATTCATTTGAAAATGTGCGGCTGCGTTATCTGACAATCCTGTCAGATAACGCAGCCCTTAGATTAATAAGAGATTTTTAATTCACAGTCAGTAAAATCTCTAATCTAAATTCCGAAATTATCGAAGATTTTAATAAACCGCACCTTATTGATTATAAAGGTTATAACCATATGCATCTTAATGACTTCGTTGATGTTATTAGTAAGGCTTTTATTGATGTTGTTATACAACCGGGTCAAAAGCCTGATGAGCAAGATGAATTCGATTTAACGATTAAACGTTTCCTTACAGACAAAAAAACGAATATTATGCGGAGTCAATCTGATGTTTATCGTTATATGAATCCTTCTAAAAATATTCCTCATTTCCAACAGCTTTTGAATCATAAGCATCTTTATTTTATGCAATTTCGCGTAATTAAAATGAAAGTGGCTGAAGATTCTTATGAGTACATCATTACAAATTTACCGTATTCTTTTAATCTGGAAGATATCAAAACCTGCTATCACTGGCGATGGCAGATAGAAGTTGCTTTTCGCTATCTTAAACATGCTAACGGACTTCTCTACTTCCATTCAAAGAAACCGGAGTATTTAAAGCAGGAAATTTATGCCAACTTGATTCTTTACAACTTCGGCGTATTTCTTGCCAATGAAGCAATACAGGAAAATCAAAAGAAGAAGCATCGTATCACTAACAAATATCAATATGAAGTCGATTTTTCTTCTGCACTTAAGATTTCCAGAAAATATTTTATTCGTGGACGATCATCGGAAAATCGAATTATAAAACTCATAGCTAAATATATTCATGCTGTCAAAAGTGAATTTCGACAATTTTCACGTCCTTTACGCGGAATTGGTGCTGTTCATTTTGGATATCGATAGTTTCTTTTAATCAAATATTATTTTTTTGACAGATTTCTTCTCTGTCTTTTTGGCATGCCCTTTTTACTGATTTTCTCTTAATTTTCTATACCCATTTTCAGATTTTGACATTTATTATCTACCAAACACTTTATCGAACAATTAGCTTAATGGCATTGCCTGATGCTTCTTCAGGGATGCCACTTCTTTTTCGGCCTTCCTCAGAGCAGCCTTCTTCTCTTTAAGTGTATTCTTCTGCTCCTCGATTGCTTTCTGGATGGATGCGATCTCAGTATTCAGAGATGCAATAGTCTCCTGCTTCTCTACGATCTGGGATGCGTAGTCGTTGGTGGTATTGATTTTTGGACGGTTTTTGCTGCCTTTCGTTCTGGGCATGGGTGATAACCTCTTTCCTTTTTTAGTAGTTTAAGTATAACTCTGTATCGGGGTAAGGGGAATACAACACTGTTTAATGAACTGTTGCGTACTCCGCTCGTAATTGTATCAACTCATTTTCAATATCAGCAACTTCCTTTTGCAAAGCTGTCTCGGTTATATCTATTGCCGGTTGGAAAATATTCATATTTCCTTCAAAATGATTAAATTCGTTCAACAAAGTTTTTCTTGATGTAAAAAACACCCTATGATTTCTCAATTTTTCCTTTTGTTCTTGTGTCGCACCTGCTGCAGGTCTAAATGCTTTTTGAATAATATCCGTCAACAAAAGAACCTGTCCTTCTGGATGCGGTATGTTGAAAATACTCACAAGTTCATACTCAACCTTCATACGAATATGATAATAAATCAATGTTTGTATTAAAGTATCTGCTAAGAGCGGATATTCTTCTGCATCAATAATATCAAGACCAGAAATTGGAACATTTAATATGTCCGATACAGAGATCACCTCTGTCGGCTCCACCTCATAACCGAATGTCTTTTTATAAACATCGGCTATATCGAGTGATCCGTTTTCAAATCCATGCATCAATCTAGAAAGTTGTCCATATAAATCTTCCGGATCGTTCATGATATGGATATATCCTCGCAAAAAAGGAATCATCGCCATCAAGAAAAGCCTCTTATCATGAATTATCGATGCTAATTTTCCATTTTTATTTTGAAAAAGATTTACCAAATCAGATAAACTAATTAGTATATTTTTTTCGTCTCTTTTCACTGGCAGAAATCCATTTCGACCACCATCCATATTATTTAAAATATATAAGTTAAAGCAGTCCTTCATCTGAACATTTAACAACCGAATCAAATCCGTGTTATGGGTTAAAATAATTTGTTTCTTATTTTCGAGAAATTTAATAATACAAAAGGCAATTTTATTTTTGTATACAGAGTCAAAACTCGATATTGGATCATCCAACACAATAAATTCTTGTCCTGAATGCCTCGCAAGAAGAAGTGCAAATGCTAAGGATATAAAATTTTGTTCACCACTGCTTAAATGCATTTCACTTCTATCCATTCCAAGGAGTGCTTGATCATCTAGCATTAGTTTGAAATTGTGATCACTGTCATCATCTCTTGTTATTCTAATATTGCGTCCGATATTCTCACTAATAATTTCTTGAATATAAAGCAATTCTTCACTGTCCAATGTTGGTTGTGTTTCTAATAAAGACGAATACTCATCCCACCAAGAATACATAGATGTTGGGACAAATATATTAAACAGTGCAACAACCATTTCATCTACTACTTCATTAACATAAGTTAATATTTCTTCTCTTAGACTACTAATTGCCTCCATTTCTCCTGATGCAATAAATGCTAGAACTGTTTTTTTAATTTCAAATGGATCGCTCACTCCTAATTTTGAATCCATAACTACGTCTTTTAGAAGAGCCTTAGTCCTTGCATCCAAACTTTCGTAAATTCGCTTTCGCCGTTCCTTTTTCCTTTGAAGCAATAAATCTCCATCAATATGATCGTTATCGCAAACAATGCAATTATGTAAATGTTTATATTTTCCAAGAATGTTTATCGCATCATCACTTTGTTCAATTTTTTTCACTTCTGCATTCGCAACAATTTGTACCAAATCAATTTGCGTAAAACGTTCTACAATTTTTGCATTACATATAACAAATTCTTTTTTCTCACTATTAACAACTTCTAACCTTGGCTGTTTCTGCACATCACGAACATAAGATAAGAACTGCCCCCGATCTATGTTTTTACCTTTTGACTGCTTATTTACTATATCTCTAACAAAAGTATACGCTTCCATATTTCTCACCTGCATGGCAGCCAGCAAATAATCCGAAACTTTTGTCGTTTTATAGTCATTCTTATATTCAACATTCAGTTCATTGAATGCTTTTTCAAATCCATCTGCTATTTTCTTTTTAAGGGCGTATTCCCGTCTTATGTCCTGCCCTATTAAGTAATCGGATGTTTCTCCTTCTATAACATTACGGCTTATTTGATCTCCAATAGTATGAAACGTCTTTGTTTCCGGCTGAATGGTACAATTATCATTATAGACTGCTTCAAATGATAAGTCTTCTCTTGTTTCCTCATTACCTAAAACAGCTGTTAAAGAACTTTTACCTGTACCATTAGGTGCATATACAACTGCAATTCCTCCCGCAGCATGTGGTTGCTTTTTAAATTCAATTACATTATATCCATTCGCAGAGAAACTCTGAAATTCAGGCTGAAATATACTTTGATTTTTTATACTATTAAATTTTAACTTCATAGGCATTCTATATACTTCCTCCTTTGTTTAACTGCAAAATTCAATACTCTATTGCATCTTCGCCGATCATAAGATCGTTGCCTGCTGCTCACCACGGAGAGGTGTGCAAAGTTTCGAGCAGCGCAGGGAGCTTCCGCTCCCAGTATATCACAAGTCTGCAAATAAATCAGCCTTATACACACCATCCGCCAGCATTTTCTTGAAGCTGTCTTTCACTGCTGCAACGTCTTCATGGTAGGTCATGCCGTACCAGGTGTCGTTGGTCTTCAGAACCTTCACAGACATCTTGCCCTGCTCCAGCAGCTCACCGATGAAGATGGGGATCAGATACTCGGCTTTCTGAGGATTACCCGGTACTTCTTTCTGGAAAAACTCTTTGAATCCGTCCTCCAGTACATCCAGAAAATCAGGAGTCAAGCCCCACATATTCATGGAGACCAGAGAATGCACATCGACTGCCACACCATCTACCTCTGCTCCATCCGCAGTCTTTACGATGTTCTTGGTCTCCACAACCTCAGTCAAGTTATTATCCTCGTCCATCTTGCAGATACCACGAGTCACACCGCCATTATCAGACAGGGTATTCTTCAGCACAAAGCCAGCCATGCAAGACTCACCGCCATTTACCAGATACTCGTGGACGGCCTTGAAGCCTTCTTTGCCATAGTAATCATCTGCATTGATCACAATGAACGGGGTATCGATTACTTCCTTCGCTGCAAGCACGGCCTGTCCAGTTCCCCACGGCTTTGTACGTCCTTCCGGCAGAGTTCCCGGAATATCGTTAATGTCCTGAAAAGCGTAATCCACAGTTACATTATGAGCAGAGCAAATAGCTGCGATACGATCACCGATGACCTCTTTGAATTCCTTCTCGATATCCTTACGGATAATAAATACTACATGGTTGAAGCCAGCCTCAATTGCATCATGAATGGAATAATCCATGATGATATGTCCAATATCATCCACTGGCTCCAACTGCTTAATTCCTGTTCCGAAACGGCTACCGATACCAGCAGCCATGATAAGTAATGTTGTGTTCATATCTCTCCTTATTGTGTTCATATTGCTTTAACTGAGCATCCTTAACACATACAGATTCGTAATTTCTTTATGTTATACTTTCTTTAGAAAACTTTTAGAACATATTTACTCATTTTATTAGTATTTCAAAAGGTCTGACCCCAATGTCTGTTCCGAACCGCCCCATGTCTTCATCTGGGGCGGTTCCTGTTTTTCCTAATCCAATTCCTTCTCTGCCAGCTCCAGCGCCGAAGCAATCACGGCATCCATATCATAATACTGATACTCGCCCAGCCGTCCGCCAAAGATTACCTTCTGCTCCTTGTCTGCCAGCTTCTTATATTCCTGATACAGTGCACCATTCTTCTCATCATTCACCGGATAGTACGGCTCATCACCGACCTTCCACTCCGAACTGTATTCTCTGCTGATCACCGTCTTCGGAATATCATTTCCGGCATCATCCTTGCCAAACTCAAACCACTTGTGCTCGATGATCCTCGTCCACGGCGTCTCGCGATCCGTATAATTCACCGCCGCATTTCCCTGAAAATTCGGTTTGTCCAGCACTTCCGTCTCAAAGCGTACAGAACGATACTCCAAAGCGCCCAATTGGTATTCAAAGTAAGCATCAATCGCCCCTGTATAAACAATCTTATCCGCCAAAGCATCCAGCTTTGTCTTATTCTCAAAATAATCCGTATCCAAACGCACTTCAATTCCATCTAGCATATTGGCAACCATCTTCGTATAGCCGCCCACCGGAATCCCCTGATACAAAGCATTAAAATAATTGTTATCAAACGTCAGTCGAACCGGCAGTCGCTTAATAATAAAAGCCGGAAGATCCTTACAATCGCGTCCCCACTGCTTCTCCGTATAACCCTTGATCAGCTTCTCGTAAATATCCTTGCCAACCAGAGAAATCGCCTGTTCCTCCAGATTGTGCGGCTCCGTAATGCCGGCTTCGTTGCGCTGCTCCTCAATTTTTGCTGCTGCCTCCTCCGGTGTCACAACGCCCCACATCTTATTGAACGTATACATGTTAAAAGGCAGCGAATACAACTCTCCCTTATAATTCGCTACAGGACTGTTCGTAAAACGATTGAACTCCGCAAAACGCGTAACATAATTCCACACTTCTTTATTATTTGTATGGAAAATGTGCGCACCGTATTTGTGCACATGGATATTCTCAATATCCTCCGTATAAACGTTGCCTGCAATGTTCGGGCGCTTGTCGATCACAAGCACTCTCTTACCGGCATCCGTTGCCTGTCTGGCAAATACCGAACCGAATAAACCGGCTCCTATAATTAAATAGTCGTACATAACTAATTCTCCTCATCTTTTCATGTAATATAATCGTGATATATGTATATCGTTCCACTCCTTTATAAAGCCACTCCAACTGCATTAAACAATATCGTAGTGCTAACAATACTAAATAAGGTTTTTTCTGTTTGAAACCTTGGAACCGTCACCAAACATATTCCTAACACGAAATATGTAAACGCACTCATAATCAAGTTAATAATCAATAGTTCATGAATAGTCCTTGAAAGCGCTTCTTTGTCATCCCTTACCTTTGCACACGCACAAATACCATAAGTTGGAATTCCAAGTTGTGCAAACATATTGAAGTATGTGACAACCGAAGTAGCAAATGAAACCTTCCCGGTTCCTTCCGGCAGCAATATCCTCGATACATATGGAAATGTAATTAGAGGAAAAATAAACGAAGAAATTGTAAGAAGTGAATTCACTATAAAATTAAATTTAATAGAATTGTTTTCCTTCATCTTTTCTCCATGGTTTTGAAACACCAATTGGCATAATTAAGCTTTTTTGTAATTTCCAAATTACCTATTTTACCTACAGGATTATAAAAACACGCATTCGTTAATAAACAACGCTTGTATTTTTCATTCACCGAACTTCATCTATTCAAGTGCAATATCGATTATACCTCATAGTCTAGTTTAGCAATATTTACTTTTTCATTCTTTTTGTAATCTGCCCAATCACTAGAACAATCAAGTCTTTATTTACTAACAAGAAGAACACGCAGGCAATGACTTCTAACGCTATCATTGCAATCAGACCAGCTACGTTCACTGCAACAATCATCGCAGCGCATAACACCAATAGGAATATAAATTTGGTCCATTCTATTTTTATATTAAAATATTTTCGCGTCTGGACAATTCTCGTCATCCAGATGATTGCATTTCCTACCATGCTTCCGAAAGCAGCAGCGTAGAGACCTGCAGTATTAATCAGAATTGCTGTCAAAACAGCATTAGCAATCGCACCCCACATCGTCGTAGTTAATGCGCCTATTGTCTTTTTCGTGCTGAGATAGCCTGTTCCATAAAAACCAGCAAAGGCATTAAAGACACTAGATAGATACAGTAATCCTACAAACAGATATGCGTCATGATATGATGAATCCATAAAATAAACAATAATGAACTTTGTTATTGGCAAAAGGGCTATAATTCCCGCCAATAGTACTTTAAAATAAATATTAAATATTTTTGTATAATATGCATCACGTTCCTTACTGTCATATTCTGAAATTGCTTGTTCCTGCCATGCTTGATAGAAAAATGTAGAAAGCATATTCACAAGCGTCGGAAACTTCATGGAAATGGCATAAATGCCGTTCGCAGCATCCCCCATACCCCAGTTTATTACAATTCTATTGGAAGCCGAAACAAACCACCAAGCTATATTATTAGGAACAATCGGTAACGAATATTTGATTAAATCTTCAGCAAGATCTCTATCCACGTTTCCAGGAATAACATAATCTCTTGCCAGATGCTGAACTGCTACCATGAACGCAATTGCTACAATATAAGCTATAGCCATCGACAGCAACAAGCCACGAGCCTGCAAACGCAACCAGATTACAAGTGCCAAGTTACATAGAATCAGCGCAAGTGAATATATGATACCTTGAACAGCATATATTTTGTTGTTCCTCAATCCCCTTGTAATAAACTGTGCAATCGTATAAAAGGCTGCAGCCGTAACCAAAAGAATGAACTCCGATCGATATGAATAATTGATAATTTTAAGAAAAATCCAAGCGATAATATCGAATCCTGCCACAGTAATAAAAGAAGTAAGTAACCCGGTTCTCAGTACATCCTTGTCTTTTGTATTGGTATCCAATAGCCATCTGTATAAGCCTTCGTGCAATGCAAGACAAGCCAAAGGAGAGAAGAGACCAACATAGGTATTCACAAGATCAAACTGTCCCATTTGTTCTGTGCTGACATAATACGTGTATAAAGGCACGATAATCAGCATGAGCAACTTGGCCCCAGCATTTCCAACAGTAAATAGCAGAGTATTCCTTACCAAATCTTTTTCTTTATTTTTTGCCATTTCCCAGTTTTTCCTTCCTACTTTTTTAGGCAGAGATATGCCGCATCAACATACAGTTTATTCAATACTATAAGCACGATCATTCTAATATACTTCTACACCATTATGACAAATTTCTCTTCGACATACTATGTACACAATTATAGACGTATGAGCAGATATTTAATTATGCTTTTTGAGCATTAAGCCTTTCCGACCATTACTTTAATCTTTGATACCATCTTTTTATACCTTGACTCGCCAATACATTTTTTAATGGTTTGCTTAACATCTAATTTCAGATAATATTTCCAACAGGCATGCTTGACTACCGAATCAAAATTTTGGTTTTCAAGCCTCTTGAAAATTGAATCTCTGATTTTCGGCCTGTCCCCTGGTTGCGAAAATGCCAAGTTGTATGGAATTGCTTTTTGTGAATCAATCTTTTCTATATATAAGGAATTTGATAATTCTGGGAGCATTTTTTTTGCCATATCAGTATTGGCGCACATCACAGAAACGCCAAGATGCATTTGCTTTGGAGGCACCTCATGAGAATCTACTCCCCAAAAATCAGCAAGCGTAAAATCTGAAATCCTATCTGTACCGCAATATTTGCATTGATAGCAAGACTCACGCAAAAACAAATAGTTGTTAAACCCTACAAAGAAAGTATCACTTGCCTTGTCTTCCACTTTGTAGGTACCGTCGGAGAATTCAAGTTTCATTCGTGTTCCCCCCCCCCGATTGCCAGCCAACATTCTTCGTTTTCACGCGAAAATAATAATCCTTTATCGTCTTTTTATACTGTTTTTCTTTAGCTTTTATGTAGCAACTAACTGCTTTCCTACTCGTACAGCCGTGGCAAAGTACATCTGCGGTTATCAGCCGGCGAGATGCCCCTCCCCGTATAATTTCACGGTTAACCTTCCATTTATCCAGAGCTGAATATAACCCAGCAACTTGACAGGCTGTTCCACTAAATAATACAAATCTATCTTGCATAAGTAGTCCCCTGATCTGCTGATACACATTTTTTGTATCGCTTTGGTAATATTTGCTTAATCGGAGCTTATCAAGATCCTGTACATTATTAATCATGATATGACAAACTTCTTGTGTATCAGGATTTTTCACAGCACCAAAAACTACTCCGTTGCGCGCTAACACATAATCTGCCAAAGCAGTAAATACACCGCCAGACGAACTTTTTTGTAGCACTTCGTCATTCTTGTGCCAAGCCATATAGAAAGTAGCCGCTGAAACAGGGGTGTCTTTATTAGCTGGGCATACCTTCTGACATAGACCGCAGTTGACACAGGATGACTCATCAATATAAGGATAAAGAAAGCCCTCAGAATCTTCCCGCATACTAATTGCACTTTTACTGCACACATTTTTGCAAGCACCACATGCAGTACACGATAAGTGATTACAGATTTCCATGTTTTTCTCCTCGTATTATATAGTAGTAGTTTTTATAGACCCTCTCCAAGGTCTTTACAACTATTAGGTCATAGTCCATTCTTTACCTCTTCTGTAGGTTCGGCTATGATATATAAGATGCTGTGGATTGGTTTTTGTCTCCTACCACTTGATGGTTTAGGAAAGGCTCCAACCACAGTCTCTTTGTTCATTTGTTAATCAGTTAGATACCGCAT
>OCHI01001568.1_pt1 | contig 15960 bp, 12 predicted proteins | sample 1538691 | NCBI WGS metagenome assembly OCHI01 (sample SAMN04571718, study PRJEB22368) | human gut metagenome | biome: human gut; material: stool | host: Homo sapiens | place: Luxembourg | collected 2012-09-21 | reverse complement strand
CCCGCCGCCACCTTCACCCAGGACGCCGCCACCGGCGCGTACAGCGTTACCCCCGGCACCGCTGTGCTCACCGTCACCGGCACGGTGTAAGCAAGAAAATATCCCCCGGCCTTCGGCCGGGGGATATTTATTATTCAAGCGCGTCGTGGCTTTCGAATACGTCGTTGATGCTGCCGTAGCGGTCGGCGGGCTTGTCCGGCTCCGCCGGAGATGCGCCCTTGGCCATTTGCAGCTCCTGCCACTTCTCGCGGGTGATGAGCAGCTGCCGGGGCTTGCTGCCCTCGAAGGGGCCCACATAGCCCCGCTCCTCCATCTGATCCACCAGACGCGCGGCGCGGGAATAGCCCAGCTTTAACCGCCGCTGGAGCATGGACACGGAGGCCTGTCCCGTTTCCAGCACCACCTCCACGGCGGCGGGCAGCAGCTCGTCGCCGTCCTCGCCGTCGGCGGGCGCATCGGCTGTGCCGCCCTTGGAGCCCTTGTCGGACTTGGCGTCCACCGCCTGCTGGATCTTCTCGATCACGTCCTGGTCATAGTGTGCCTCGCCCGCCTCGTCCTTGACGAACTTCACCACCCGGTCGATCTCCTCCGGCGTGATGAAGCAGCCCTGCACGCGGGTGGGCTTGGCATCGCCCAGCGGGAAGTACAGCATGTCGCCCTTGCCCACCAGCTTTTCCGCGCCGGTGGTGTCCAGAATGATGCGGGACTCCATGGAGCTGGCCACGGCGAAGGCGATGCGGCTGGGGATGTTGGCCTTCATCAGGCCGGTGATCACGTCCGCCGAGGGGCGCTGGGTGGCGATGACCAGGTGCATCCCGGCGGCACGTCCCATCTGCGCCACCCGGCAGATGGATTCCTCCACCTCCTTGGCGGCTACCAGCATCAGGTCGGCCAGCTCGTCGATGACCACCACCACCGTGGGCAGCTTCTTCACGTCCTCGTCCGTCTCCGACAGGGCGTTGTACCCCGCCAGATCCTTCACACCCTTTTCCGAGAACATCTTGTAGCGCTTCATCATCTCGAACACCGCCCACTGCAGGGCGCCGGCGGCCTTTTTCGGGTCGGTGACCACCGGGATCAGCAGGTGCGGGATGCCGTTGTAGGGCGCCAGCTCCACCATTTTGGGATCCACCATGATGAACCGCACCTCGTCCGGCGTGGACTTGTAGAGCATGCTGACGATCAGCGAGTTGGTACACACCGACTTACCGGAACCGGTGGTGCCGGCGATGAGCACATGGGGCAGCTTGGCGATGTTGCCCACGATGTTGTTCCCGCCGATATCCTTGCCCACCGCGAACGCCACCGGCGACGGATGGTTGATGAACTCGCGGGACTCGATCACATCCCGGATGCGCACGGCGGTGACGGTGCGGTTGGGCACCTCGATGCCCACGGCGGAGATCTTGTTGGGCACCGGGGCGATGCGCACGCCGCTGGCGCCCAGCGCCAGGGCGATGTCGTCCTGCAGGTTGGTGATCTTGCTGAGCTTCACGCCCTGATCCAGCGTGAACTCGTAGCGGGTGACGCTGGGGCCGTGGATGACCTCCCCGGCCTTGGCGTCCACGCCGAAGGAGCTCAGGGTGTCCGCCAGGCGCTTGGAGTTGTTCCGCAGCTCCGCGCCCACCTCGGTGTAGTTGCCGCCCCGGTTCTCCTCCAGCAGGGTGATGGGCGGGTAGCGGTACGCCTCCTCGCCCTGCGCCAGCTCCTGCTCGATGGCGTCGCTGACCTCCTGCGCCGCCGTCTCCACCTCCTGCTGCAATTGGGCTTTTTTCTGCTTGTCGCTGAGGGGCTTTTTCGGTGCGGGCGCTTCCGGCGCGGCTGCCGTCTCCTCGCCGCCGATGGGCGCGGGAGGCGTTACCGGCGGGCGCAGCACCTGATCCGGCGTGCGCACGTCCTCGCTGCGCCGGGGGAAGAAGGAGGTGGCGGGAGGAATGGCCGTGCCGTCGCGCTCTCCATCCAGAGGAATATCGATGCTGGGGCGCTTCTTCCGCTTCGCCGCCGGCTTTTTCTCCGATACCGGGGCGGATGCCGGGGTGAAATCCTCCGGCAGGTCGTCAAAGTCGTCGTCCTCGTCCCGGCGCAGGCTCTCGCCGTAGCTGCGGACGCGCTCCGCCGCCTCCTGGGGCGTCATGTGCAGCGCACCCAGCAGCGCCGCCAGCAGCAGCACCACGAACACGATGATGGATACCACCTTGCTCAGCAGCGTTTCGCAGCCTACGGCCAGACCGCCGGCCACCACGCCGCCGCAGCGCAGCGCCTGACCGTCCGCCCACAGCTTCCCGGCCAGACCGCCGCCGAACTCATACGCGGTGCGGCACAGCGCCAGATGGCACAGCACGCCGATCAGCAGCGGCAGCACCGCCACGCACACTGTGCGCAGGATCACCGGCCGTCCTTTGTGCCCCAGCTGGATCACCGCCACCGCCGCCAGCGCCGGCGCCGTCAGGTAATAGCCCCAGCCCAGTGTGCCCCGCAGCACGCGGGCGATCCACGTCAGCAGCAGGGCGTCTACATTAAAATAGCTCACCAGCACGCACAGCGCCAGCAGCGCGCACACGATGCCGCCCGCCAGCCGCGCGGCGGCGTTGTACGCCGGAGGCGGAGGCGGTGCCGGTGCTTTTTTGCGTCCGTTTCCTTTCTTTTGTGTCGATGCCATAGTTTACCTCACTTGATGCCCTGCAGGACGAGGGTCAGCACGCCCACCGCCCAGCAGTAATACGCAAACGCGCCGAAGCGCCCCTTTTCCGCGATGAATTTCAGCAGCCGGATGCACAGATAGCCCACCACCGCCGCCGTGACCACGCCCACCAGATACATGGGCACCTCCGCACCCACGATGCCGGTCTTTACCGCGTCGCCGATGGAGAGGATGTTGGCGCCCAGCACGGCGGGGATGCTCAGCAGGAAGGAAAACCGCACGGCGAACTTCCGCTCGTAGCCCACGAAGCAGCCGGCGGTGATGGTCATGCCGGAGCGGGACACGCCGGGCAGCGTGGCCACCGCCTGTCCCACGCCCACCAGCAGGGCATCCATCCAGCCGGCGCTGCGCTCGGTCTTGCGCCCCTTGCGCACACGGTCGCACAGGAACAGCAGGAAGCCGGTGAAGATCAGCGCCGCGCCCACGAAATACATGTTGTCGCCCAGCCCCTGCACTGCCTTGCGGATGGGCAGCACGGCGAACAGCGGCAGCGTGCCGATGATGATCAGCAGGATCAGCCGCCGCGCCGGAGGCACCGGCGTGGGCGTGGTGCGGTGCGCCAAATCGCGGATGCCGCGGAAGAACTCCACCACCATGTCCCTGATGTCGCTCCAATAGGCGATGAATACGGCGATCAGCGTGCCCAGATGCAGCAGCACGTCGAAAAATTCCGGGATGTCGCCCGCGCCCTCCATGTTCAGCAGGTTCCGGGCGATCGCCAGATGTCCTGAGCTGGAGATGGGCAGAAACTCCGCCACACCCTGTACCAGTCCCAGCAGAAAAGCCTTCAGATATGTCATTACGCACCTCACGTCCCTTGTGATACGACCTATTATACCTTCCCGGCAAAGGGGAATACTGTTCCAATATAACCAGAGTATACCACAGCGGCGGAGAAAATGCCACCTTTTATTTGTGATGCTGCCGTCACCCACCCTGCCGGGCGTACACCGCCATCGGGAGCAGACAAAAAAGGAACCGCCGGGGCGGTTCCTTTTTTGTCTGGGACGGCATCGTCAATCGCCGCTCTCGCCCAGCCAGAGCTGGATAGCGGACATGTGGCGCGTGCGGGCGCGCTCCTGGCCGAAGCCCCACTGGAGCACCCGCCCGTCAAAGGGATAGACCGGCTTTGTCTGGCAGATATAGTTGCCGTAGCTGGTCAGTACGTCGGCTCCGCCGGTGCGGAAGGTGTCATACAGCACATACACGCGGACGCTGTCGGCATTGGACGGGCGCGACCACTGCGCCACGAAGGAGTCCGCGCTTCTGGTGCCGAATATGTCCGTGATCTGCCCGCCGTCATAGGTCAGTCCGTGCAGGGCGGCGGTCTGCTCCTGCCCCTGCCGGGTACACAGCAGCCGCCCGCTGCAAAGAGTACCCCGCGTCCAGTCCTGCTCCACCTTCCACGCCGGCCAGACGGTCATGCCCTCGGTGTAGCGGGCGGCGGGCTGGGTGTCGTAGCGCAGGTGGTGAATAACGATATACTGTCCATCCGCCAGCTCCACCGCCACGCCGGTCATGGTCTGCTCCAGCGTGTCATACGCCCGGTAGACGTAGGTATAGCTGCGGGTACCATCGTCGTTTTTGGTGGTGACGGTGCGGTCGAACCGCAGGGGATAGGCTGGGTCGGCGATATAGTGGGTCAGGGTGATCTCGCGGTATTCTGTGTCGTTGTACAGCTTATCCGTCTCCCGGTACACCGCTCTGGCTCCCGCCATTTTCGCCACCTCGTCGGCGGTGAGGTCGTCCAGAACATTCCGGGGAAAGCCCTTTTGCAGCAGTTCCTGCCGGATCTGTTCATCCTGCGGCGCGTCATCACGGAGGTGCAGCGCCGCGGGAAAGCGCTGCCCCAGAAACATGCACAGCAGGACGGCGGCCAGCAGCGCGCCCAGATACGACCACAGCAGCCCCCCGTTGGAAACGCGCACCGGGGCGGCGGTGACGGCATAGCCGGTGTCCGCCAGCGAGCGGAAGAGCTTGGCCAGATTCCGCAGGATCAGGACATACACCAGCAGGAGGAGCAGCACCAGCAGCGTATGCCGGGTGCCAATAATGGCCAGCGCCGCGAGAAGGATATAGAAGATCACCAGCGCACCGGCGGCAGGGGCGGCGGGCTTCTCCGCGCCGGCGCTGCGGGATACGCCGATCATGCCCCGCCACAGGCAGACGTACACGGCCAGCTGGAGCGCCATGGCGGTGTACGCTGGCGCCATGCCCGCCTCCACCGGCAGCGCTGCCAGCACATAGCAGGTGCTGCGCACAGCCAGAGCCGCCAGCGCCAGCCGGAAGCCCCAGCGGAGGGGGGCGTTCTCCCGCCGCAGTATCCGGAAGCCCAGCACCAGCAGCGCCGCGCCCACGGCGGTGAGGATCACATCCAGGTTCAGGAAATGCAGCGTGATGGTGGTCAGCCCCAATCCCCACAGGATATAGTGCATGGCGGTGTGCCACGGTGTGACAGTATCCTGCGGCGGCGGAAGGGCGGACGCATCCGCAAAAAGCATGTTTTCAAAATTCCGTTCATTCTCCACAGAAATCACCTCCCAGCTCCTGACGCAGCTTCTGTCGGATGCGGTAGAGCCGACCCTCCACGGCGCGGGGCGACAGACCCAGCTCGGCGGCGATCTGGGCGGTGGGCTGGCGGTACCAGTATTTGCGGTAGAACAGCGCCCGCTCATCGGAGGGGAGACGCAACAGCGCGGCGGTCAGCTGCTGCTGGCGCTCCCGGCGCAGCAGGGCATCCTCGGCGCTGCCGTCGCCGTGGGGCAGCCCCTCGTGCAGGGTGACGTCCTCCGGGTGTTGGGCGCGGAGACGGTTCAGGGCGCTGTTCCGCGCCAGAACCGTCAGCCATGTGCGGAAGCTGCCGCGCTTTTCGTCATAGAGCGACGCATTCTGCCACAGCTTCATGGATATGTCCGCCAGACACTCCTCCCTGTCCCGCTCGTCCGGCAGCAGGGGCTTGAGGACGTAGCGCAGCAGCGGCGTGTGGCGGCGGAGAAGCGCCCGGAGCGCTTCCTCGTCCCCCTGACGGAGACGGTCGATCAGGTCTTTTTCGTCCAAGGCGTTTCACCTCCTCTATGGGACTATACACGATTTTAGAGGAAAACCCACGGAGATGCAAGAAAAAAGCAGGCGGCGCTGCCGTCTGCTTTTTCTCCAGTCTGTCAAAAAAGCCTGTCATTGCGAGCCAGTGCTCACACTGGCGTGGCAATCCGTTTCCAAAACGCATAATTCCTGCACTTTTCCGCAGATTCCCAGCTAAAAGGTTACGGATTCCCACACCAGTGACATCGGTCACTGGTTCGGAATGACAGGAGCGTGGGTTTATCGACACGCTGACGAAAAAGCAGGCGGCGATGCCGTCTGCTTTTTCTCATTTCTCGTTCTTCAAATGCTCCAGCGCGGCGCAGGCGGCGGACTGCTCCGCCTCCTTCTTGCTGCGGCCGGTGCCGGTGCCGATCTCCGCGCCGTTGAGGGTGACGCGGAAGGCGAACTCCTTGGCGTGGTCGGGGCCGGAGGAGCCGGTCAGCTCGTAGCGAAGAAGCTGGTCGCTCTTGCGCTGCACCAGCTCCTGCAGCTCGGTCTTGTAGTCCCGGCGGCGCTCCTCCACCTGCTCCTCCCGTTCCTTGTCCAGCAGGACGCGGTGGATCAGGTCGCGGGCGGCGTCCATGCCGCCATCCAGATAGACGGCGGCGAACACGGACTCCGTGGCGTCGGCCAGAATGGAGGGGCGATGGCGGCCTCCGCCCTGTTCCTCTCCCCTGCCCAATTGCAGGCAGCTGCCCAGATCCAGCGCCTGCGCCACCTCGTGGAGGCTCTCCTCGCAGACGAGGGCGGCACGGCGGCGGGTCAGGTCGCCCTCCGGCAGATCGGGGTGCTTTGCGTACAGGTATTCAGCGGTGACGAAGCCCAGCACGGCGTCGCCCAGAAACTCCAGCCGCTCGTTGCTGCGGATGCCGGCGGCGCGGTGCTCGTTGGCATAGGAGCTGTGGTAGAGGGCGGCGCGGAGCAGGGACGGATCGCGGAAGGTATAGCCCAGCTTTTTTTCCAAGATTTCCATGTTGTGCCTCCTGAAAAAATACGACCCCGCGGGGTCGTATTTTCTGTGTTATAGAGTATATAACTGAATCAGCCCAGCTTGCTGTTGAGATAGCGGACACAGTCGCCGACGGTCTTCAGACCGGCCAGATCTTCTTCGTCGATCTCGCCGATGTCGAATTCTTCTTCCATCGCCATGACCAGCTCCACCAGATCCACGGAATCGGCACCCAGGTCGTCCACGAAAGAGCTGTCCATGCTGATCTCATCCGCGTCGATAGCAAACTGCTCGGCGATCAGATCCTGCATCGTTTTGAAGATCTCCTCCATAGTACGGGTATTCCTCCTTCTTTGCTTGTTTTCTCCGAAAATAATACGGCAATCCCCGTGCAGTGTCAATACTTTTTTGGGAAAATTATGCGGTGGGAAGCTGCATTTTGTCTATGTGCTCCGCGATGGCCTCTGTGATGCCGCTCTGTGCCACCTGAATGGCCTGTCCCACGGCGTTTTCGATGGCCTCGGCATTGGAGCCGCCGTGGGCCTTGATCACCGGCCTGGAGATGCCGATGAAGGCGGTGCCGCCCACCTTGTTGGGGTCGAGCCGCGCCTTGAACTCGTTGAGGCCGGGCATGACCAGCAGGGCGGCGAGCTTCGTCAGCAGGTTCTTTTTGAACATGGTCTTCAGGGCGCTGCCGGCGAAGGAGCCCACGCCCTCGATGGTCTTGAGCATGACGTTGCCGGAAAAGCCGTCGGTCACGATCACATCGCAGCCGCCCTTGATGGCATCCTTGGCCTCGATATTGCCGATGAAATGCAGGTCGCCCCGACTGTCGGCCTCCCGCAGGAGCGCCAGCGTCTGCTTCTGGAGGTCGGTGCCCTTGGAGTCCTCGGCGCCGATGTTGAGCAGTCCCACCCGGGGACGCGCCACATTCAGCACCCGCTGGGCGTAGAAATTGCCCAGATAGGCGAACTGAAGCAGGTACTCCGGGGTACACTCGGCGTTGGCGCCGCAGTCGATGAGCACGGCGGAGCCGGTGGTGGTGGGGATGACGGGCGCCATAGCCGCCCGGCGGATGCCGTGGATGCGCTTGGTGATGAGGGTAGCGCCGGTGAGCAGCGCGCCGGTGGAGCCGGCGGACACGGCGGCATCGCCCGCGCCGTCCCGCAGGAGCGTCAGCGCCGCGCCCATGGAGGTGTCCTTCTTCCGGCGGAACACGGTGGAGGGATCGTCGCACATGTCCACCGTCTCGGTGGTGGGATGAATGGTGATGCCGGCGGGCAGCTGCGCCGCGCCGCACTGGGCGGCAGCGGCGCGGATGGCCGTCTCGTCGCCGGTGAGGGTGATGTCGCAGCCGAAGCGGGCGTGGGCGCTGAGCGCGCCCTTGACGATCTCCAGAGGGGCGTTGTCGCCGCCCATGGCGTCGATGATGATGTTCACAGAGAGAGCACCTCCTCCTTCACGGTGTCCAGAATGGCCAGAGAGCGCTGGCTCAGCTCGGCGTTCTTGTTGCGCTTGCCCTTGACCCGGTGATCCAGCGGCGGTATGATACCGAAGTTCACGTTCATGGGCTGGAAGTCAGCCACCGTCTCGTTGCTGATGTACAGTCCCAGCGCGCCGATGGCCGTCTCCTGCGGGAAGTCGATGGGCGTCTGTCCCTTCAGGCGGCGCGCCAGCTCCACGCCCGCCAGAAAGCCGCTGGCGCAGGACTCCACATAGCCCTCCACGCCGGTCATCTGACCGGCAAAGGCGATACGGGGATCGCTCTTGAGCCGGTAGTAGCGGTCAAGGAGCCGGGGTGAATCCAGATAGGTGTTGCGGTGCATGACGCCATAGCGCAGGTACTGGGCGTCGTGCAGGGCGGGGATCAGGGAGAACACACGCTTCTGCTCGCCCCATTTCAGGTGGGTCTGGAAGCCCACCAGATTGTAGATGGTACCGTCAGCGTTGTCCCGCCGCAGCTGAACCACGGCGTAAGGCTCCCGACCGGTCTTGGGGTCGGGCAGGCCGCGGGGCTTCAGGGGGCCGAAGCGGAGGGTGTCCTCGCCCCGGCGCGCCATGACCTCCACGGGCATGCAGCCCTCGAACACGTTGGCATCCTCGAAGCCGTGTACCTCGGCCTCCTCCGCCTTCACCAGCTCCTGCCAGAAGGTCAGGTATTCCTCCTTGGACAGGGGGCAGTTGATGTAGTCGGGGGTGCCCTTGTCGTAGCGAGAGGCAAAGTAGGCGCTGGTCATGTCCACGCTGTCGTAGGACACCAGCGGGGCGGCGGCGTCGAAGAAATTCAGGGTGTGACCGCCGCCCAGCTTTTCGGCGATGGCGTCCGCCAGCGGGTCGGAGGTCAGAGGGCCGGAGGCGATGACCACCGTGCCGTCGGGGATGGCGGTGACCTCGCCGGGCACAAGGGTGACGAGGGGGTGCGCCAGCAGGGACTCCGTGACCATGCGGGCAAAGCCCTCCCGGTCAACGGCCAGAGCGCCGCCGGCGGGAACGGCGGTGGCGTCGGCACAGCGGAGGATCAGGCTGTCCAGGCGGCGCAGCTCCTCCTTCAGCAGTCCCACGGCGTTTTCCAGTCCGGCGCCCCGGAGGGAATTGGAGCAGCACAGCTCCGCGAAATAGGGCGTTACATGGGCGGGTGTGGTCTTTTCCGGCTTCATCTCCCGCAGGGTGACGGGAATGCCCCGCTGCGCCAGCTGCCAGGCGCACTCGGAGCCGGCCAGACCCGCGCCGATCACAGTTACAGGTTCCATTTATTCCTCCGCCTTCTTCGTGGTCTTTTTGGTGGTGGTTTTCTTTGCGGTGGTTTTCGCGGCAGTCGCCTTCTTGGTGGTGGTTTTCCTGGCCGCCGCAGTCTTTTTCGCCGCAGGCTTCCTGGCGGTGGGCTTCTTTTCCTCTGCCGCCGGCTCCGCTGCGGGAGCGGCTGTGCCCTCCGCAGGCGCTGCCGCCGCGTCCTCGGTCTTGCGGCGGCGGTAGCCGCGCTTGTCCTCCGGCAGGAAGTTGGGGCACTCCGGATTGGCGCAGAAGGGCTTGTTGAAGCCCTTGCCGGCCTTTTTGAACATGGTGTGGCCGCAGACAGGGCAGTCGTCCTTCACGGGCACGTCCCAGGTCATGAAGTCGCAGGCGGGGAACTTGTCGCAGCCGTAGTAGGTATAGCCGTTGCGGGAGGTCTTTTTCAGGATGCGTCCGCCGCACTTGGGGCAGCGGCCGGGCATCTCCACCACCAGCGGCTTGGTGAATTTGCACTCCGGATAGCCGGGGCAGGCCAGGAACCGCCCGAACCGTCCGGATTTGATGACCATGTTGCGGCCGCAGAGGTCGCATTTTTCCTCCGTGACCTCGTCGGGCACCTTGAGATAGACGCCCTCCATGTCCTTCTCCACCTTTTCCAGATTCTCGTGGAAGGGGACGTAGAACTGGCGGATCAGATCCTTCCATTTCACCTGACCGGACTCCACGTCGTCCAGCTTCTGCTCCATGCGGGCGGTGAACTTCACGTCCACGATGTCCGGGAAGCGCTGGCACATCAGGTCGTTGACCACGCCGCCCAGCGGCGTGAGACGCAGGTACTTGCCCTCCTTGATGACATACTCGCGGTCGAGAATGGTGGAGACGGTGGGCGCATAGGTGGAGGGGCGGCCGATGCCGTTTTCCTCCATGGTGCGGATGAGGGTAGCGTCCGTATAGCGCGCCGGCGGCTGGGTGAAGTGCTGGAGGGGCGCAAAGCCGGTGGGCGTGACCTCCTCCCCCTCGGTCAGCGGCGGGAGGGGAGATTCCTTCTCCTCCTTGTCGTCGTCGCGGCTCTCCTCGTACACGGCGGTGTAGCCGGCGAATTTCAGGTTGCTGGCGGAGCAGCGCAGGGTGTGGTCGCCGGCGGCGATCTCCACGGAGATGCTGTCGTAGACGGCGTTGGCCATCTGGCTGGCCAGAAAGCGGCTCCAGATCAGGCGGTAGAGCCGGTACTGCTCCTGCGTCAGGTCGGACTTCACCCGCTCCGGCGTCAGGGACGGGTCGGAGGGGCGGATGGCTTCGTGGGCGTCCTGCGCGCCGGCCTTGGTCTTGTAGACACGGGGCGCGGCGGGGTAATAGGCCGCGCCGTAGCGGGAGTGGATCAGCTCCTTGGCCTGTGCCTGCGCCTCGTCGGAGATGCGCAGGGAGTCGGTACGCATGTAGGTGATCAGACCCACGGTGCCCTCGCCGGTGATGTCCACGCCCTCATAGAGCTGCTGGGCGATGGCCATGGTGCGGCGGGGCGTCATGTTCAGCTTGCGGGAGGCCTCCTGCTGCAAGCTGGAGGTGGTAAAGGGCGGCGTGGGGCTGCGCTGCTTGTCGGTGCGCTTGACGGTCTTGACGGAGAAGGTCTGCGCCTGCAGCTCCGCCACGATGCGCTGGGTGTCGGCCTCGTCCTTGGGCTCGTACTTCTTGCCGCTCACGCCGTAGTAGTGGGCGGTGAAGGGCGCGGCGGCCTTGTTCTGCAGGTGGACGTCCAGCGACCAGTATTCCTGCGGGACGAACTCCGCGATCTCCTTCTCCCGCTGCGCCACCAGCCGGATGGCCACGGACTGCACACGTCCGGCGGACAGGCCGCGGCGGATCTTCTTCCACAGCAGCGGGGAGAGCTGGTAGCCCACGATGCGATCCAGCACGCGGCGCGCCTGCTGCGCGTCCACCAGATCCTGATCGATGGCGCGGGGGTGCTGGATGGAATCCTGCACCACCTTTTTGGTGATCTCGTTGAAGGTGACGCGCTGCGCCTTGTCCTCCGGCAGCTCCAGCAGGTGCTGCAGATGCCAGCTGATGGCCTCGCCCTCACGATCCGGGTCGGTGGCCAGGAACACGGTCTTGCTCTTGCCGGCGGTGGTTTTGAGATCCTTGATGATGTCCTCTTTGCCCTTGATGGGGCGGTAATCGGGTTCAAAGTCGTTGTCCACGTCCACGCCCAGCTTGCTCTTGGGCAGGTCGCGCAGATGTCCCATGCTGGCCTTGACCACATAATCGGGTCCCAGATATTTGCCGATGGTCTTGGCCTTGGCCGGGGACTCCACAATGACCAGATTCTTCTTTGATGCCATAGTTACTATTTACTCCTTTTTCAGCTCCACCGTGCGCAGGAAGCTGCGCGTACCCTGACGGCTCACATAGCCGTCGATCTCCAGCACCGTCAGCGCCGAGAGAACACGGCGGACGGGCAGATCGGTCAGGAGCGCCGCGTCATCGGTAAGGGTGGGAACGTCGGTTTGCAGAACGGACAGCACGGCGATCTGGTCGTCGGTGAGTCCGGCGGGGTCGTGGGAAATGTCCAGCACCGGCAGCGCCGGGGCGGATGGGGCGGCGGGTGCCGCAGGTTGGGCGGGCGCGGCCTGGCTCTCCGGCGGGGTCGAGCCCTTGGGCAGGGGCGGCAGCTTGGCGCGGAGAGGCCGCAGCTTGTGGGGATAGCGGCTCTCGTAAAAGCTCAGCACGTCCCACGCCTCGCACACAAGGCCGGCGCCCTCACGGATGAGAGCGTTGGTGCCGCGGCTCATAGGCGCGTCGAAGGGGCCGGGGACGGCGAACACCTCCCTGCCCTGCTCCAGCGCGGTGGTGGCGGTGATCAGCGCGCCGCTCTTCTCCGGCGCCTCCACCACCACGGTGGCAAGGCTCAGGGCGCTGAGCAGCCGGTTGCGCACCGGGAAATGATCGGCCTTGGGCACGGTGCCCGGCGGGTACTCCGACAGAATGACGCCGGTGGCGGCGATGTCCTGATAGAGGCGGCGGTTCTCCGCCGGGTAGATCACGTCGGCTCCGCCGCCCAGCACAGCAGCGGTAAAGCCGCCGGCGCGGAGCGCACCCTTGAGGGCTTCGCCGTCGATGCCCTTGGCCATGCCGGACACCAGCAGCGCTCCCTGCTTGCTGAGCTCATAGCCCAGCTGGGAGGCGGCGCGGACGCCGTAGGGTGTGCAGGAGCGGGTGCCCACCACGGTGACGGCCACCTCGTCGTCGAACACGGGCAGCGCGCCCTTGCCGTACAGCAGTATCGGCGGGTCAAAGATGGTGCGGAGCCGGTTGGGGTAGAGACTGTCGCCCATGGTGAGGATGAACTGCCCGTCCCGGGCGCAGTCCGCCAGCACCTGCTCGGTGCGCTCCAGCGATTTATCCGCCAGCAGCGCTGCCTGCGCCTTGGTGATGTCCGGTGTCAGCAGCAGCTCGCCCTCGTCGGCGTAGTAGATGTCCTCCGGGGAGTCGAAGTGCTCCAGCAGCTGGAGGCGGGTGCGGGTGCCAAGGCCGGGCAGCGTGGCCAGCCAGACCCAGTATTTCAGTGCGGCCATGTCAATTCCCCTCCTCGGCGCGGTAGGCCTCCCACAGCAGCACGGCGGCGGCTGCGGCGGCGTTCAGCGATTCGCAGTGGGGCGTCATGGGGATGCGCAGCGTCTCGCGGCAGAGCGCCAGCGTCTCGGCACGGGCGCCCTGTCCCTCGCTGCCGATGACCAGTGCGCAGCGGCGCAGGTCGCGGCTGCGCACGTCCACGGTGTCGTGGCGGAGGGCGGTGCCGTACAGGGACAGCCCCGCGCCGTCCAGAAGCGCCGACAGCTGCGGGAGCGTAACGGCGTACAGCGGCAGGCGGAACACCGCGCCCATGGAGGCGCGGAGGGTCTTGAGGCTGTAGGGGTCGGCGCAGCCGGGCAGCAGCAGCGCCCCGGTGCAGCCGAAGGCGTCCGCCGTGCGGAGGACGGCTCCCACGTTGCCGGGATCCTGCACCCCGTCCAGCACCACATAGCGGCCGCCGGGCAGACTGTCCGGCGGAGACAGGGCGGGCAGGGCGCACAGCGCCAGCGTGCCCTGGGGCGTGGGCAGCGGGGAGACGGAGGTCATCACGTCCACTGGTACGCTGACGCGGCGGACGGCGTCCGGCAGATGGTCGGGAAAGGGCACGCCGTCGGCGGTGATGACGCACTGCACGGCCACACCGTGGTGCAGCGCCTCGTCCACCAGCTTGGGACTGTCGCAGAGAAATGTGCCGGTCTGACGGCGGTATGCGGCGGAATCCAGCTTGCGGACGTGCTCCAGCAGCGGATTTTTGCGGCTGGTGATGCGCTCGGTCATAGCGATGCCCCCTCTTGCAGAGAATATTCTTTATAATATAGGTGTCAGTCCAGAATGTCAACAAAAATAACGCGGCGCCCCCTGAACAAAGGGGCGCCGCGCTTTCCGTCTATGCAATCGCAAACACAGACGGAGGAGGGTTATATTCACCGCTTGGTAAGAGCGGGAACCGCGAGGGGATGTCAGTTAATGGTGACGAAATCAGGCTTGTATCCAGTGGTGCTCTTCCACTGAACGCTAGGTTGCGCGCCGTTCAGGTTGTTGCCGGAAACCTTGAAGGTTGCGCCATTCGCCATAGTGATCTGACTGGGATTGAAGAAGGTCAGCAGGGCATTCGCGCCGGTGACCTCATTGCCGCTAACCACAACATTGCCAAGCGTACCTGCAGGATTCCACTGTGTCTCTCCGATAAGGGTACTGAACATGATAGCATCATTCTTCGGCGTGCCTGTAACATCGGCGGTATTGGGCAGGCTCATGTCAAACTTGTTGCCGGTGATGGTCACATTCGCACCGAAAACAGCCTGCTCAACGACCTTGATCGGGCGGGAAGCCTTGAAGGTGCAGTTCTTGACCGTCACATCACAAGTGCGGATATTGCAGAACCACAGCGGGTTAGAATCATTGGCAGATGCCTTGTTCTCATAAGCGTTGAAGGTGCAACCATCCAGCGTGAGACTGTTTGTATTAAAGCCACCGTTCTGAATCCAAATGCCGTTGAAGGTGCTGTGATCGAACAGAACGCTCTTTACAGTGCGATTGTAGACTGCACCGCCAAGATTTCTGCCGTCAGACCAGCCGGTGTTCATACGGAAATAGCCATTCACGGTGAAGTTGTTCGTGAACACAACATTGGAAGCATCGGGAATGTTGAAAGTAATAGCGTGTGAATCACTCTGATTCAGTCCGCCTTCCGGGTTGTCATTTACAGAGCCACTGATGTACAGGGTGATACCAGCCTTATTGGAGCTGTAAATAGTATCATTATCTCTGACCATATAGACTTTGCGTCCATCTTCAAGAATATCGCCCACAGTGTGGTCGGTATTTCTATCCCAAGTCCACATATCGCAGATGTCCTTATTGCCGATGGTAACATCACCGTCTGCAAGGGAAACACTACCGATGTCCAGATATACTACCTTAACATACTCGGGAATCTCGGTCAAAGCATTGAACTTATCGAGGGTGTAATATGCGGTATCCTTACCAGCGTTGGCATCATACAGTTCATCGAAGCTGTCCTTCTCATAGGTATACTGGGTCGCGTAAACCGTGATGGAGATGCCGTCCAGCGTCAGGTTCTTGTACTCGTTGCCGGCGTTCTCATCCATGTGGCCGCGCAGGTAGTAGACACCATTATTCGCAGGAGCGGAATCATTCTGCTTCAGCAGGTTGCCTTCGTTTGCAAAGGACACGGGGGTTGCTTCCTTGGTCTTTGCCTCCACCACATCAAGCTTGATGGCTTTCAGCAGCTTGGCATCGCCGGTAGTGCCGGAGACAACCACCTTATACTTCAGTGCCAGGTTGCCCTTGTTCTCGATCTTGAAGCCCTGGGTAAAGAAGGTCGCACCCGGCTCCCACAGGATATTGCTCTGGTTATCTTTGTTCACGAAGCTTAGAGTTTTACCGTCGAGAGAAATACCTTCCTTGTCAACGATGTCCACGTCCAGATTACCGGCCACGATCTTGTTCACCGCAGTGCTGGCGGTATCGGTAAACCAGGCGAACGTTGTCCCGACCAGCATGACCACACACATGACCAATGCCATAACGCTGGTCAATAGTGCGCGCTTTGTCGCTTTTTGGTTGTTGTTCATTTAAGAACCCTCCCATGTAAAATTAGATTTCGCAAATACGCTATCTGCTTTGCCGCCTTCGGCGGCAAAGCGAGACACCCATGGGTGTCCGTATATAGTATATTTACGATGTATGGGTTAAATATAGCACCTTCGAAGAACGTTCGCAACCGTTTCCGGCGAAATTTTCACATTTTGGATAGGTGCACAAAATTTGTCGGTGAATTGTTGTGATTTTGACGGGGGATGTGGGGGCGGATTGCCACGGCGCTGCGCTCCTCGCAATGACAGCGCGGCGCTGCCGCGCTGATGGGCGGACAGAGTCGTCCGCCCCTACTTCCCGTCACTCC
>OCHI01001559.1_pt1 | contig 16044 bp, 11 predicted proteins | sample 1538691 | NCBI WGS metagenome assembly OCHI01 (sample SAMN04571718, study PRJEB22368) | human gut metagenome | biome: human gut; material: stool | host: Homo sapiens | place: Luxembourg | collected 2012-09-21 | reverse complement strand
CTCTTTCAATATTTTATTTTCAATGTAAGTGTGACATATCTATTTTAAACCTATATTTAGTATATTTTTGTCAATTTTTATTCGACAAAATCAGCTAAATCATACTTTTTTCCATCATCTGCTTTTACAATTATTGTATCTTCTCGTTTATCATTATCGTTTTTATATCCATTACTAATATCTGTTGCTTTAACATTTCCTATTGAAATCAATTGATTTTTTATTCTAAAAACATTATTTTCAACTGCATCTGAAACATTCATTATGCCCAACTTTCCATCGTTCATCAAAGCAATCAAATATTCATCATTCTTACAAGTTCCAATCAATATACTATCAACATTATAATTATGTGTTGCAATTTCTATTTCCTTAAACGTATTAACTTCTGACTTTGGATACTTCTTTAAAAAATTATCCTCATCTAATATGCTAAAATAAATTTTTTTGCCATCACATCTAACTTCAAAAGTATTATCTTCATCTTTTGCAACTGTACTATACTCTGATAAACTATCCTCTATTGAAACAATATTTTGAATTGTAGTTTCAGTAACCGCAGATGTTTCTGTACCATCTTGCCAATCATCTGCACCTTTAATATTAACATTAAGTAAAAATATAATTAGTGCTATCAATAAACCAACAATAAGTATAGCTGTTCCAATTAAGATTTTCTTTATTTGATTAGAACTTCTTTTCTTCATTTGTTCCTCCTATTTTTTATCTTTTGAGTTAATATATAATTGTAAAATTTTCTCTGAATATGCTGCAGCCTTACCCGCTTTTTTAAAATTATATACTATAGAATATAATCCTAAAATAAACAATGCAATAGCAATAATCACAATTAAAATCGTTCCTCTTTTATTTTTCTTCTTATCTTTTTTCATATCAAACACCACACATTAATTATTTTCAAAAAAGCTATCAAATTCTTTTTCAGATATAGTTTCTTTTTCTAATAAAGTAGTTGCTACACGGTGTAATATATCAATATTATCTAAAAGAATTTTTTGAGCTTGAATATATGCTGTGTCAACTAATTGTTTTACTTGATTTCCAACTTCATCAGTAATATCTTCTCCAAACATTTGCAATTCATATGGTTCATCAACTTTTAATGAAATAGGACCAAGTGAACTACTCATTCCATAAACAGTAATCATATCTCTTGCTATTCCAGTTGCAACTTCAATATCATTACTTGCACCTGTAGATATATCATTTAGTGCTATTTTCTCTGCAGCTCTACCACCTAATAAAGCAATCATTTTCTCTTCTAATTCTGTCTTAGAAACATAATATTTATCTTCATTAGTTTTATACATTGTATATCCACCAGCTAAACCTCTAGGAATAATTGAAATTTCCTTAACATTATCTTGTGTCTCCAAGAATTTACTAACAACAGCATGTCCAGCTTCATGATAAGCTGTAAGCTTTTTATCTTTTTCTGAAACAACTCTATTATGTTTTTCAAGTCCAACTGTAATCTTCTTAACAGCAGCTTCAATATCTGATTTATCTATAGCATTATGATTATTTCTTGTAGCAATTATTGCCGCTTCATTTAATAAATTAGAAAGTTCAGCACCTGTAAATCCGGCTGTATCCCCAGCAATTTCTCTTAAATTAACATCATCTGCAATTTTCTTATCCTTTGTATATAATTTAAGAATTTCTTCTCTTCCTAATAAGTCAGGAGCAGGAATTGTAATTTGTCTATCAAATCTTCCTGGTCTTAATAAAGCTTTATCAAGCATTTCAGGTCTATTAGTTGCTGCTAAAACAATAATCGTTTCATTGCTCTCAAACCCATCCATTTCAACTAATAGCTGATTTAATGTTTGATTATTTTCTGATTCTGCTCCGCTATTACTTGTTCTTCTTGAACCAATAGCATCAATTTCATCTATAAAAACAATACATGGTGATATTTTTTTAGCTTTTTCGAATAACTTTCTAACTCTTGATGCACCTAATCCAGCAAACATTTCAATAAATTCAGAACCACTCATTGAAATAAAAGGAACATTTGCCTCACCTGCAATAGCCTTTGCTATTAAAGTTTTTCCTGTACCAGGCTTACCATATAATAAAATTCCTTTTGGAATCTTAGCTCCCATATTTTGAAATTTCTTAGGATTCTTTAAGAAATCAACAATTTCAATAAGTTCACCTTTTTCTTCTTCTAATCCTGCAACATCTTTAAATTTAACATTTGTAGAATTTTCCTCATCAGCTCCATATACTTTTCCCTTGTCTCCAAGTCCCTGCATTTGGAAAACCATAACCATTAATATAATTAACAATATTGTAGGAATGAAACTAACAAAATTTTCAAAAAATGATGCAAATTTATTAGGTTGTTTCAAATCAACTTTTAATTCAGAATCAACTTTCAATTGCTCATTTACAAATTCCATAAAAGGTTGTAGAGAATTAACACTAGTAGTTTTTTCTTCACCTTCTTCTGTTCCTTTATATTTAACTTTTACAGTAGCACTTCCAACTGTCATTTCAATTTTCTCAACTTTATGATCTATAATATCTTGATATAACTGATCATAAGTTATTTCTTTTTCTTTATCTTTTTTGTCTTTAAAAACAAGACCAAATGCAATAACAATTATTAAAATTGTTATAAAAAAACTAATAAGTACAATTTTAGCATTTTTTTTCTTATCTTTTTTTGGGCTTTTCATTTCAACTTCTCCTTTTTCAAAAGTTAGATTTCAGAACCATCTGGTTCATCATCACCAATATCATCATTAGATTCTTTTTTCTTTTCTTCCTCCTCTTTAGAGTCTCTTCCAACATCATCTGGCTCATCTTCTCTTTCTTGCTCTCTTTCTTTTTCTTTTTCTCTTTCAAGCCTTTCCTTTTCTTCAGCTTGAATAGTTGCAATTCTTATAAGCTCAATTTGCTGTTTTATCAAATCAGATCTTATCATATAAATTACAGCAGTAATGTAAATGTATGCAATTAATATAGATAAATAATCAAACATATCTATATACACACCAGCAAATGCATTAAGCATTGTATATATCACTGTAAGAATTACAGACAATGTAGAAGCATATATTGATAATGTAAATAATTTAGAATATTTCATTTTTATTTTCAAGAAAACAAGATCAATCCAACCAATAAACGATGTAAGAACTGCAACCATTAGCCACATAATATATAAGTCTAATATATTCTCTATAAAAATAGCAGTAACTCCAAAACCTACAATAGTTTTTTGATTCTCTTGAACATAATGAATTAAATCAGCTTTTGTATATGTTCCATCTCCTAAAATATTTGTTATTGAAGGGACAACTTGTTTCATTATCTGTGCCATTTGTTTTTTCTCATCAGATTTTGTTTCATTTTCATCAATTTTCAATTCAGATTTTTCATAAATAAATTCTGGAATAACTTCATTTAAATAATTATCTGGTGAGTTATATTTAGCATATACAAATATAACATTTGAAACAGCCATTATAAACGATACTAAAATAACCAACTTCAAACTAAAAATCAACGACTTACTCAACTTCTCATTTAAAAAATCAATATAATTTTCAAGTTCAAAAATAGCCATTTTAAATCTTTTAAAAAATCCGATTTTTTTTGTTTTCTCCATTACATATATTCCCTTCTTATTTTACTACTAACTAAAATAGGTGACATATCAATTTTTACTTCATCATTTATTTTCACATTACTATCAGAAACATCAACTGCAATATGATTCATTCCAACTCTTCCAATAACAGGATACTTTGTATCATTTATCATAACATAAATTCTATTATCCTTAAACAATGCTTTAACATTATTTTTCAAAATTCTCAATTTATCAACAAATTTAAAAGTATCATTAGCTATTTCGACATTAAAACCATCTGCATATCCAATTGGAACAATTGCTATTTTCGTTTTTTTCTTAGTTATAACTGAATTAGAATAACCAACTGGTGTTCCAACATCCACCTCTTTTAATTCCACTACATTAGATTTTAACATACCTATTCTTTTAAGTTCAATAGTGTTTTTTACAGAAACCCTTCCTAAAAACGCTGAACCTATTCTAACAGCATCGAAAAGCACATCATTTCTAATTAAAAATGCTGATGAATTTGCAATATGATACATTGGAATTTCGACATTTTTTTCTTCTAAATATTTTTTAATATCTATAAATCTTGAAAGTTGTAAATCTGTATATTTTTGATCAGAAAAATATGCACTTGAAAAATGTGAATATACACCTTCTACTAAAATAGATGTACTTTCTGATATTGCTTTATAAATATTTTCCTTATCTTTATAACAAAAGCCATATCTTGAAAAACCTGTATCTATTTTAAAATGTGCAACTGCCTTAACATTTTTCTCTTTTGCTAATCTATTTAAAATAACAGCGCTATTGTAATTTCCTATTGTAATAATAATTCCATTATCTAATAACACTGCAATCTCCTCTTCAACAGAAGTAGCTTCCATGCATAATATTTTTGCATCTAAATTCATATTAGCTAATTCAACTGCTTCTTCAACAGAAGAAACAGCTAAATAATTTATACCGTGATTTACTAAAAATTCAGCAAATTCTTTAAGTCCAAGGCCATAGCCATTACCTTTTACAACAGCTATAACCTTAGACTCACCTGCTTTTGTCAATATTTTTTCAATATTATATTCTAAATCTTTTGAATTAATTTCTAATAATTTCAAAATAAACTCCTATTTTTTGTGTTCTTTAATTTTTCTTTTCCAATCTCTTAATGTTCTAAAAGATTTTTCAGCAAATTTATATAATTTATAAGTTAATGGTTTAAAAGGTAAATATACCTCACCTATAAACTCTGTAAACTCAGCTCCAAATCCTTTTTTAAATCTATAAAGTCCATATTGTGGATGAGATTCATCAACAACACCAGATACTCCGCGAAAATCATAAACATCGCAACCATTTTGAATAGCTTGTCTAATCATTTCCCATTGTAATAAATAGTTAGGCATTAAATTCCTGTGTTCATTACTACTAGCGCCATACAAATACCAAGTTTTATTACCATACATAATAGGAATAATTCCTGAAATTGGTTTTCCTTCATAATATGCCATCAAAACTTTCATATGCTTTGGAGCAAGTTCATCATACATTTTCTCAAAGTACTCTAAAGATCTAATTATAAATCCATCCCTGCTACCAGTTTCTATCATGATTTTATGGAAATCTTTTAAATCTTCTCTATTTCCTTCACGTATTTCAACACCTTTTCTTTTAGCTAATCTAATATTATATCTAGTTTTTTGATGACATCCTGCCAAAATCTCATCTTCTGTTTTTCCCTTTATATCTAATCTAAAAACAAAACGAGGTTGTATCTCATCTTTAAAATCTTTTGCATCATCTTTTACTTTATATCCTATTTTTTCAACGATTTCTCTAAATTCTTTATCATTCTTTTTTATATCTGGTTCCATTCTAAAAACAAAGGCATTGTACTTTTTACCAAGTTCTCTAACTCCTTCTGTTAATTGCTTTAAAACCTCTTCATTATGAATATCACAAACAGGACCACGAGATGCATACATCATATTACCGAAAATAGGCATTTTTCTTATCCAAACACATATTGATCCAATTATTTTATGATTCTCATCTTCTGCAAGTACAACTTCTTTTATCCAATTTGTTTTTACTTTTCCCCATTCAAGAGACTGTTGAAAATTACAACGCTCATGATTTTCTAAAAATTCTGTGTATTCTTGTTCTGTTTCTTTCGTTACAAACCTCATTTTATAAATTCCTTCCTTTGATTAATAAATTATTTTTTTAACGTTACTTCTACTCCATTTTTAGTATCTTTAACTATATAACCAAGATCTAATAACTTATCTCTTAATTCATCTGACTTAGCCCAATCTTTATTCTCTCTTGCACTTTTTCTTTCTTCTAGTATATCCTTAATTTCTTCTGGCAATTCTAACTCTTCCTTATGAGATAAATTCAAACCTAAAACTTCATCAAATTTGTCTAATAACTTAGCAAACTTATTTGATTTTACAGGATTTTTAACAACTTCCCAAACTATACTCATTGCTAAAGGCATATTTAAATCATCATTTATTGCTTCATGAAATTTATTTTCATAATCAGCAATAACACTATCAGATACATCTTCTGTACCTTCTACATGCCTATTATACCCTTCTTTTAATCTTGATAAAGCTATTTTAGCAGACTCTAAAGAATCCCATGTGAAGTTTAATTTGTTTCTATAATGTGATGTAAATGTAAACATTTTATAATCTAATGGTGAAAATCCTTTATTCTTTAAATCTTCTAAAGTATAAATATTATTTAAACTCTTTGACATTTTCCCACCGTCTACAAGTAAGAATTCACAATGCATCCACCAATTAGCAGGAATTTTTCCTGAATATCCTTTGCTTTGTGCAATTTCATTTTCGTGATGAATTGGAATATGATCAACTCCACCTGTGTGAATATCAAATTGTTCTCCTAAATACTTTCTTCCCATAGCTGAACATTCAATATGCCAACCCGGATAACATTTTCCCCAAAAAGTATCCCATTTCATAATATGATTTTCTGGAGCTTTAATCCATAATGCAAAATCTGTTACATTTTTCTTTTGGTTATCAAATTCAACTCTTGCACCGGCCTTCTGATCATCTATTTTAATTTTAGACAGAATTCCATATTTATCCAACTTGGATGTATCAAAATAAATTGTATCATCTGTTTCATATGCATATCCATTTTCAATTATCTTTTTAACATATTCTTCCATTTCTTTAATATTGTCAGTAGCTCTACAAATAATTTCTGGCATAGAAACATTAAGTTTTCCTAAATCCTCTAAAAATTTATTCATATAAAACTCTGCTATTTCATATGGATCTTTATGTTCTCTTCTTGCAGCTTTAGCCATTTTATCTTCGCCCTCATCAGCGTCTGATTCCAAATGACCAACATCTGTAATATTCATAGCATGACGTAAATTATAACCATTATATTTTAATACTCTTCTCAAATTATCCATAAATAAGTAGCTTCTTAAGTTACCAACATGAGCAAAATAATACACCGTAGGTCCACAAGTATAGATTCTAACTTCTTTCTCATCTATTGGCTTAAAAACTTCTTTTTCTCTTGATAATGTATTAAATAGTTTTAATTCCATTAAAACTCTCCTTTCAAATCAAAAATATAAAGTATATAAATAAATCATTAAAAGCATTATTCAACTTTAATCATTCATCTCAAATTACTTTTACATTCAAATTTTATATAATAGGAAAATTAAATTTCCTATTATATAAAATTCATCATTATTTATTCATTTTTCTTTTCAACAGGTGCTGACGGACTTGTTGAAGGCTGTGTTGAAGGACTTACAGATGGGTGTGTTGATGCTGATGGTGACACAGGTACTGATGGCGATGGGCTACCAGTTGGTTTTGTTGATGGTTTCGTTGATGGACTAGTAACAGGTGTCGTAGGTGTAGCACTTGGTGTTGGTGTAGCCTCAGGTACTTTATGAATAGTACATGACTGAGTTGGAACAGTTTCTAACTCACTTGCTCTTTTAGTAACAATTTTTGGGCATGCACCTTCAACCGCAAGCATTCCAGATTCTTCACAAATAGCATATTCTTTATCAAAATTTTGTGTTCCACAACGTTCTGTTGGAACTTTTGATTGTATAAACCAATCTGTAACTACATTTTTACATCCAGCAGATGGTAATAATCCTGAATCATGACAAACTGTAGCTTGAACAACATCATCAGGTTTAACAAATGTCTTAGGCTCTAATCCAGTATGAATTGACTTCATAACAGCTGACCAAATTCCTCCAGCTGGGTTAGTTGGAGATGCTTTTGTATACTTGACTTCCTCATTTTGATCATATCCATACCAACAAGCAGCAGCATAATAAGAAGTAAATCCACAAAGCCATCTATCATAATCATCATCAGTTGTACCAGTCTTAGCACATACATCCATTCCAGGTATCTTACAATAAGTAGCCGTACCGCCTCTACCATGTGTAGCTGGTGTTCCAACACCAACAACTGGTTCAGTTATAATGCTCTTGATTATATAAGACTCTGATTTTCCAAACACTTCTGTTTTTGTTTGGTGTGGTTCAATAACCACATTTCCATCTAAATCAACAACTTTACTATAGAAGGTTGGTTGAATATATGTTCCATCATTTGCAATTGTTGCATATGCAGCAGCCATTTGTAATGGAGTAAATTCAGCAGAACCAAGAGCTAAAGATAATCCAGGAGATTGTACAGCCATATTCATTTTATTTAAATATTCAATTGATTTTGAAACACCAATTTGATTTAAAATTCTAACTGGTATAACATTACCAGATATTTTTATTGCTTCTCTTACAGTTTGCTTTCCATAGAAAGAACCATAATAATTTTTAGGCCATGGCTTTCCATCAACACTAAACTCACTTGTTTGCTTATCATCATATACAGATGCAGGAGAAATAATTCCTTCTTGAACAGCAGGTCCTATTACTGCAATAGGTTTCATTGCAGAACCAATCTGTCTCTTAGTTTGGGTAGCTCTATTCAAATCACCATTTGTTGTTTTTGCACCAAGTTTACCAACACAACCTACAACCTTACCTGTAGAAGGCTCTATAACAACCATAGCAGCTTGTGATTGATCATTTTTTAAAGTAACCTTATCTGCTAATTTTACTTTACCTGGCATAATATATTTATCTTTTGACATTTCTTCTTGCATAGTATTTTGAATACTTGTTACCTGAGTTGTATAAATTTTATATCCACTACCATATAGCTTAGACTCAGCCATATCACGTGTCATGCCTTTTTCAGCCATCATTTGTTCAACAATTTCATTAAGTGCAGCTTCTGTATGCGCAGTTAAAATAACATTTGAAGTTAAAGCTCCTTGAGAGAATGGTAAACCATTATCTACTTCTGCATTAGCTGTATCAAACTCTTCTTGACTTATATAACCAAGCTCTAACATTTTATTTAAAACAACTTTTGTTCTCTTCTTACCATTTTCAATATGAGCAGCTTTCTCTTCTTCAGTTCCTATGTATGGATTATATGAATTTGGTGTATGGTTAATACCAGCCATAAAAGCAGCTTCTGCAATTGTAACCTGTGATACATCTTTGTTAAAATAATATTCCGCACCTAATTCAACACCATTAATATTATTTCCACCAACGAAAATAATGTTTAAATATAATTCCAATATATCATCTTTAGAAATTTCTTTCTCAACTTGTATAGCTCTAGCCATTTCTTTTACTTTTCTCAATGCAGAATCTTCATCATCATCAGTAATATTCTTAACTAGCTGTTGAGTTATTGTACTACCACCAAATGAAGATTTTCCACCATGTAGAACATATGTAACAGTAGCAGCACCAGTTCTCTTAATATCAACACCATTATGCTCATAAAATCTCTCATCTTCGATTGCTACATAAGCTTTTGGTAAATATTCTGGCATTTGTTCTAAGCTAACTAATTTTCTTTTCTCATTACCATTCAATGAGCAAATTAAATTTCCATCAGCATCATAAACTTCTGAATTAACAAATTGAATTGTTAAATCACTTTTTGTCATCTTAAAATCAGATCCAAAGAATCCAAAGAAAATTCCTGCAAGAATTCCAGCAACAATCAAACCTGCTAAAATTCCAAGAATAAGAATTGCAAGAAGAATTTTTTTAATAATTGACCAAGCTAAATTCTTTTTCTTATTTTTCTTCTTATTTTTTACATTCTTTTTAGTACCTTTTTTAACTTTAGTTGAAGCTTTTTTTAATTCATCTTCATCAAAATTATATTTCTTAGTTTCATCTGAAATAGTATTAATCTTTCTTGTTTCTGAACTAGTTCTATTTCTAGGAACCGGCCTTTTAGGATTAACACTTCTCTTTCCACCATTTGATGAAGTTCTACCACTTCTTTTATCCATAAAATCCTCCTCTACTGAAACATTAAATTTCAGTATGCAAATACACATAATTTATCTATTTGCATGTATGTCTTTTTTACTTTTTAAACATTCATTGGTATTATATTATAATTTTTAATAAATATAAAGTTTTTTTTTACTATTTTTCATCATTTTCAATAGCAAAATCAATCTCTCTAGCCTCTTTACTAGCCTTAATAACTTTTATTTTTACTTTATCTCCGATTTTATATATCTTATTTGACTTTTCACCAATTAATGTCCTATTTGATTCATTATAAATAAAATATTCATCGCCTAAATCTTCAAACCTAATCAAACCTTCAACAGTACTTTCAAGTTCAACAAAAATTCCAAAATTAGTTACAGATGAAATGATTCCATCATAAACATTTCCGATTTTATCTTCCATAAACTCAGCTTTCTTCATACTTTCAGCTTCTCTTTCAACCTTTTGTGCTACTTTTTCTCTTTCTGAAGAATTCTTAGCATATTTTGGAGCTTTTTCTGCAAATCTTTCTTTTTGCTTATCTGAGCTTCCAAAATATTCAGAAATTACTCTATGAATAAACAAATCCGGATATCTTCTAATTGGAGAAGTAAAATGGCAATAATATTTACTAGCAATACCAAAATGTCCAAGATTTTCACTTTCATATTTAGCCACTTTAAGTGTCCTTAAAATTAAATTAGAAACAACTTTCTCCTCAGGCTTTCCTTTGACTTCTTCTAAAACCTTAGAAAAAGCAGAAGAATGTACAACATCTTGACTAATATGAATTTTATATCCTAAGTTAAATAAAAATTTATTCAACTCCTTAACCTTATCAATGTCAGGTTCTTCGTGAACTCTATAAATGAAAGGAACTTCAAGCCAGTAAAATCTTTCAGCAACAGTTTCATTAGCAGTAAGCATAAACTGTTCAATTATTTCATTTGCAAAACTTGTTTCATATTTCTTAACATCAATACACTTTCCTGTTATATTATCTAAAACAATTTTGCTCTCTGGAACATCTAAATTTAAATAACCTTGTTTCATTCTTTTAGCTTTTAAAATTTTAGCCAATTCTTCCATCAATTTAAAATGGTCTATATACTTGTAATATTTCTTAACAATCTTCTCATCTGAATTATCTAAAATCTTCTGAACATCAGTATATGACATTCTTTCAGTAACTCTAATAATTCCTTTATATATATCAGATGCAACAACATTACCATCTTTATCAATCTCCATTTGAACAGATAATGTATATCTATCTTGACCTGCATTTAAACTACAAAGTCCATTTGAAAGTTCTCTAGGAAGCATTGGAATAACACGATCCAACATATAAATACTTGTTCCTCTAATTCTAGCTTCTCTATCCAATTTAGATCTATCTTTAACATAATGGCTAACATCGGCAATATGAACATCCAATATGTAATGCTCTCCATCCTTTGTTTTTTCTATCATTACAGCATCATCTAAATCCTTAGCTTCTTCACCATCAATTGTAAAAACAATTCTATCGCGCAAATCTACTCTATTTTTTGCATCTTTCATATCAATCTTGTCACCAAAAGCTTTTGCCTCTTCAACAACATCTTCTGGAAATCTTGCAGGCAATTTATATTCCTTAATAAGACTAAGCATATCAACACCAGCCTGATTAATATTTCCAATAACCTCAATTATTTCACCTTCAGCCTTACGACCTTTTTCCGGATATTTTGTTATTTTTACGACAACTTTGTGATTGTTTCTTGCTTTTCCAAAATGTTTCTTAGAAATAAAAATATCTGTACCAAATCTTTTATCATCAGGGACAACAAATCCAAAATTTCTACAGTTTTGAAAAGTTCCCACTAATGTTGCTTTTCCTCTTCTAATAATCTTTTTAATTTTTCCTTCTTTGCTTTTTCCTGACTCATCTACGATTTCAACTTCAACCACATCTTCATTCAAAGCTCCGTTAACACTTTTAGCCGGAATAAAAATATCTTTTTCTCCTTCATTATTTTCAGGCGTTACAAAGCCAAATCCTCGCTCATGTGCTATAAATACACCAATTATTAATTCTTTTTCTTCCATTTTCTCTCCATTTTTTATTATATTTTAAAAATTTATTACAAGAAACAAAACAGACCTTTAAATCCGTTTATGCTTATTCTAACAATTCCTGAGTTTATATCCTCCTTCACATACAAAATCTGTCTAACAAATTTCTATACAGAATATTAACATTACAGAAAAGGCAGAAAACTTTCTTATAATTAAAGAAGCGATGAATATAACTTCACCGCCCCAAAAAACTTATTTATACTCTACGCAATTTTCATATTTAAAATAGTAAGAACTATAGTTAAAATTACAAATATTGTAGAAAATAAAATTGTATAATTTTTAAGTTTACCTTCACGAGTTCTTCCTTTATTTTTCTCATAGAAATTACTTTCTGAAGCTCCACCTTTATCACTTTTTTGTAAAAGTACTAATACTATTATAAATATACAGCAAAGTACATATAATACTGATAATACATTAACCAATACACTCATTACTATTTCCTCCAACTTTCTTGCTTAATAATCAAATTTTAACATAACTCCGATAAAGTTACAAATATATTTATACACTTTTTATTCCAAATTGTCAACACATCTCTTGCATAGAGTTGGATGATCATGATTTTTTCCTACAGTTTCAGAGTACATCCAGCATCTCTCGCATTTTTCTCCATCTGCAACTTCAACTTTTATTCCGATTTCTCCATCTTCTTCTCTCTTATTATTATCAACTTCAACTTTTGAAACAATAAATACAGAAGTCAATAAATCAGCATCTTTTAATAATTGCTCATATTTATCTTCAGTTGCATATAAAGTAACTTTTGCATTTAAAGAATGTCCTATAACTTTTTCCATTCTTGCTTCTTCCAATTTCTTAGAAACTTCTTCTTTTAAAGCTATTATTTTATTCCATCTAGCCTCTAATTCAGGATTTTCATATTTATGATTATATTCTGGATAACTTGTAAGCATTACACTTTCAACATTTTCTCCATCTCTATGAGGCATAGCTTGCCAAATTTCTTCAGCAGTATAACATGTCATTGGAGCTAAAATCTTAACTAAAGCATCCAAAATTTCATACATTGCAGTTTGAGCAGATCTTCTTTCCAAAGAATCAGCCTTTGATGTATACAATCTATCTTTTATAATATCTAAATAGAAAGTACTCATATCATTAACACAGAATTGATTTATTGCTTGATAAGCATTATGGAATTCATATTCATCATAAGCTTTTGTACAATCTTTAATTAATTTGTTAAGTCTTGTTAAAGCCCATTTATCAATTTCTAATAAATCTTCATATGCAACAGGTAAATTAACCTCAAAATCATAAGTATTTCCTAGAATATATCTTGCCGTGTTACGTATTTTTCTATAAACTTCTGTAACTTGTTTAATAATTGCTTTTGAAACACTAACATCTGATTTATAATCAGATGCTAAAACCCAAAGTCTTAAAACATCAGCACCAGATTCTTTTATAATTTCTTGAGGTGCTATAACATTTCCAAGAGATTTAGACATTTTTCTTCCTTGATCATCAATTGTATAACCATGAGTAACAACCTCTTTGTAAGGAGCTTTTCCTTTTGTAGCAACAGATGTAAGAAGTGAAGATTGGAACCAACCTCTATATTGATCACTACCCTCTAAATATAAATCAGCTGGTGGTAATCCTCTTTCAGCTAAAACTGATTCATGAGTTGAACCTGAATCAAACCATACATCCATAATATCTGTTTCTTTCTTAAATTCTGTACATCCACAAGAACATTTTGCTCCCTCTGGCATTAATTCTTTTTCAGACATTTCAAACCATGCATTTGAACCTTTTTCTTTGAATATATTTTGAACTTTTTTCAAGCTATCTTCAGTAACATATTCTTTTTCACAATCTTTACAATAAAATACTGGAATTGGAACTCCCCATGTACGTTGACGAGAAATACACCAATCATTTCTCTCTTCAACCATTTTAGAAATTCTCTCTTCACCCCAAGCTGGATACCATTTAACAGTTTTTATTGCATCTAAAGTTTCTTTTCTAAATCCATCAACAGAAGCAAACCATTGGCTTGTAGCTCTGAATATAATTGGATGTTTACATCTCCAACAATGTGGATAAGAGTGATTTACAACTTGACTTGCAAGCAACAATCCTTTTTCGTCTAAGTATTTTATAATCTCTTTATCAGATTTAGCATAATACATACCAGCAAATGGTCCGGCTTCAGCTGTTTGATGTCCTTTACCATCGACACAAACTATTATATCTAATCCATTTTTTAGTCCACATAAATAATCCTCTTTACCATAGCTAGGAGCTGTGTGAACTGCACCAGTACCAGTATCTAAAGAAACATCAACTGTTTCAGGACTTCCTAAAACAACTTTTGAATCTCTATCTAAGAATGGATGTCTACACATAACCCCTTCTAATTCAGCACCCTTCATTTCATTAACAACTTCATATTCTTCAATTCCAGCAATTTTCATAACTGTTTCAACTAAAGCAGAAGCCATTATTAAAACTTCTTCACCAATTTTAACAAAGCTATAATCAAAATCTCCACCTATTGTAATACCTGTATTACCTGGTAAAGTCCAAGGTGTTGTTGTCCAAATAACAACAAAAGTATTTTTTTCATCAAATTTTCCATTAGCATTTTTAACTGGAAATTTAACATAAGCAGTATTTGAATTTACATTTTTATATTCTATTTCTGCTTCAGCTAAAGCTGTTTCGCAATCTGTACACCAATAAACTGGTTTTAAACCTTTATATATATATCCTTTTTTATACATATCAGCAAAAACTTCAATTTGTTTTGCTTCCATTTGAGGTTGATACGTAATGTAAGGATGATCCCAATCAGCTAAAACTCCAAGTCTTTTAAAACCTTCTGTTTGTTTATCTTTGTAATCCATTGTGAATTTTTTACAAGTATCTCTAAACTTATTTACAGGAATTTCATCTCTATTTAATCCTAATAATTGAATAGCTTTTTTCTCTGTAGGCATTCCATGTGTATCATATCCAGGAATGAAAGGTGTCCAATATCCTTTTAAGTTCTTATATCTTACGATAGTGTCTTTTAAAGTCTTGTTTAAAGCATGACCAATATGAATTTCACCATTAGCATATGGAGGTCCATCATGTAATACAAAAGGTGTCTTTCCTTTATTTTTTTCTAACATTTTTTCGTAAATGTGTTGTTTTTCAAAAACTTCCTCCAATATTTTTGGTTCTTTTTCTGGTAATCCAGCTCTCATTTGAAAATTTGTCTTTGGCAAATTAAGTGTTTTGCTGTAATCCATTTTTTCTTCACTCATATCTCATTCCTCCTATTTTTATATTTACTTTTTATTAAATACTTACTATAGAAAATATTATATTAATTTTTGTTCCTTGCTGAAATATTTTCCCACCCATTAAACTTCGTTTAAAAGGCCTGATGAAAAACTTTCAAACTGCGCGTCACTAAAAATTAAATATAATATTTTCTTATTACAAGAATTTCATAAAACTTCTTATAATACAAAAAGAGTGATTCATCACTAGGACGAATCACTCCGCGTTACCACCTAAATTAATTTTAAACTTAATTAAAATTCTCTCGAAAATCTTTAACGCAATTACGCGACATACCCTACTTAAATTCGAATATGTAACTCCAAGGTGATAATAAATAAATATCCTTACTAGTATCTCACCACCCACTAGCTCTCTTAAAGTATTTTCTATTTATCGTGTCCTTTTCAATGTTTTTAATTTTTAATGGAATTATTTTATCACCTTTGATATAGAATTTCAACACTTTTTTCCAAATTTATTTAATCTATTGCTAAGAAAATATTATATTTAATTTTTGTTCCTTGCTAAAAGATTTTACCACCTACTAAACTTCGTTTAGTAGGTTAGGGAAAAACTTTCAAACTGCGCGTCA
>OCHI01001553.1_pt1 | contig 16100 bp, 24 predicted proteins | sample 1538691 | NCBI WGS metagenome assembly OCHI01 (sample SAMN04571718, study PRJEB22368) | human gut metagenome | biome: human gut; material: stool | host: Homo sapiens | place: Luxembourg | collected 2012-09-21 | reverse complement strand
CTAGTAGAGGATGACCGTATCAGAAAGTACCTAAACACGAGACTATCAGGTGCCCTCGTGAGCCGGATCATCATAGAGCGCGCCCTCAAGGTCATCACCATAACGATATGCACTGCTCGCCCCGGCATGATCGTCGGTAAGGGTGGTCAAAACGTGGAGAACCTCAAGGCGGAGCTTAAGAAGGTCACTAAGGCTGACAACATACAGATCAACATCTACGAGGTGCGCAAGCCTGAGGTTGATGCCGTCATCGTGGCTAACGATATAGCACGCAAGCTAGAAGGACGTATGTCATACCGACGTACCGTCAAGATGGCTATCGCAAATGCTATGCGCGCTGGTGCTGAGGGTATCAAGATACAACTCTCTGGTCGTCTCAACAACGCTGAGATGGCTCGCTCAGAGCTATACAAGGAGGGACGTACTCCGCTACACACACTACGTGCTGACATCGACTACGCTCAGGCTGAAGCTCTCACTAAGGTGGGTATGATAGGTGTCAAGGTATGGATCATGAACGGCGAGGTATATGAGCGCCGCGATCTAGCACCTGACCTCTCACAGCCACGCCGTCAGGCAGGGCGCCGAGGTGGTGACTCTCGTGGTGAGCGTCGCGGTGGGTTCCGTCGTGGAGGACGCAATAGATCTAATCGCTAATCAAAGACCACAGCTATGTTACAACCTAAGAAGACTAAATTTAGAAGGCAACAAAAGGGCCGCATGAAGGGCAATGCACAGCGTGGCAACCAGCTCGCATTTGGTTCTTTTGGTATCAAAAGCCTAGAGAGTAAGTGGATCACAGGCCGTCAGATAGAGGCCGCTCGTATCGCAGTAACGCGTTACATGCAGCGTCAAGGACAGGTCTGGTGCCGCATCTTCCCCGACAAGCCAATCACAGCAAAGCCTGCTGAGGTGCGAATGGGTAAAGGTAAAGGTAATCCCGAGGGATTTGTCGTTCCTGTGACTCCCGGTCGTATGCTCTTTGAAGTAGAGGGCGTACCCTACGAGGTCGCAAAGGAGGCTCTACGTCTGGCTGCTCAGAAGCTACCAGTCACGACAAAGTTCGTCGTACGTCGAGACTTCGACGCTGCTAATCCTAATGTTTAATCCGCTAGACCTTATACAGCTATGCAGATAAGCGAAATCAAAGAGCTCACAACGGAGGAGATCCGTGAGCGCATAGAGGCTGAGCAGGCTTCCTACCAGCAGAAGAGGATAGACCACTATGTCTCTCCAGCTGAGAATCCTGCAGCTTTTAGAGAGCAGCGTCGCACGATCGCTCGTCTCAAGACTGTCCTCGCTGAGCGAGAGACAAATAACTAACCCTGCAGAATAGACTGATATTCACATGGAAAGAAAACACAGAAAAGAGCGCATCGGGATCGTCACCAGCAACAAGATGGACAAGACCATCACCGTAGCCTCTCGCTTCAAAGAGAAGCACCCTATATATGGTAAGTTCGTCAGCAAGACTAAGAAGTACTATGCACATGACGAAAAGAATGAAACGAACATCGGTGACCGTGTCCGCATCATGGAGACACGCCCTCTGAGCCGCACCAAGCGCTGGAGACTCACCGAGATTATAGAAAGAGCGAAGTAAACTATGATACAGCAAGAATCAAGACTCAATGTAGCAGACAATAGTGGTGCTCGCGAGGTACTCTGTATCCGTGTACTCGGTGGTACGCGCCGCCGCTATGCTTCGGTCGGAGATGTCATCGTGGTGACTGTCAAGAGCGTCATCCCCTCTAGCGATATGAAGAAGGGAACTGTCGCTAAGGCTCTCATCGTAAGAACCAAAAAGGAGATACGTCGTACAGACGGCTCCTACATCCGCTTTGATGACAACGCCTGCGTACTACTCACCCCCAGTGGAGAGCTACGTGGTACACGTATCTTCGGACCTGTAGCTCGAGAGCTACGTGCCGTCAATATGAAGGTCGTGTCTCTAGCTCCTGAGGTCCTTTAACTTATAGAGAGAATAGAGATGAGCAAGTTTCATATCAAGAAAGGCGACATCGTCATGGTAAACGCTGGCGATGACAAGGGCAAGACAGGACGTGTCCTCAAGGTACTTGTCAAGAAGCAGCGTGCGATCGTCGAGGGGCTTAACATGGTATCTAAGCATACCAAGCCCAATGCACAGAACCCCCAGGGAGCTATTCTCAGCATGGAGGCTCCAATACATATATCTAACCTGAATGTGCTAGATCCTCAGTCTGGCAAAGGGACGCGTATAGGACGTCGCCGTGATGACAACGGTAAGCTAGTACGCTTCGCTAAGAAGTCAGGAGAAGTAATTAAGTAACTATGGCACTGACAGTAAATCTTAAGAAGCAATACAACGAGCAGATCGCTCCCGATCTGATGAAGCACTTTGCCTACAAGAGTAGCATGCAGGTGCCCCGCCTAGAGAAGATCGTCATCAATCAAGGCCTGGGCATGGCTACAGGTGACAAGAAGATCATCGACGTCGCAATCGATGAGCTCACACAGATCACCGGACAGAAGGCAGTAGCAACATACTCACGTAAGGATATATCCAACTTCAAGCTGCGTAAGCAGATGCCTATCGGTGTCATGGTGACACTGCGTGGTGATCGTATGTACGAGTTCCTCGAGCGTCTCGTACGTGTCGCTCTCCCACGTATCCGTGACTTCAAGGGTATCAACTCTAAGCTGGATGGTCGTGGTAACTATACACTAGGTATCTCAGAGCAGATCATCTTCCCTGAGATCAACCTCGATAGCATCACGAAGATACTAGGGATGAACATCACTTTTGTGACCTCAGCTCCTACCGATGAGGAGGGCTTCGAGCTACTCAAGCGATTTGGACTTCCCTTCCGTACGACTAATAAGTAAGATACATATAGGTTTATGGCAAAAGAATCAATGAAGGCCCGTGAGGCTAAGCGCCAGAAGCTCGTTCAGAAGTATGCGAAGCGTCGTGCTGAGCTCAAGGCTGCCGGAGACTACGAGTCTCTGCAGAAGCTACAGACACTCCCTCGCAACTCTTCTCCCGTGCGTCTGCACAACCGCTGCAAGATCACGGGACGTCCCAAGGGTTATATGAGACAGTTTGGCATCAGCCGTATCCAGTTCCGCGAGATGGCTTCTGCTGGTCTTATCCCAGGGGTGAAGAAAGCCAGCTGGTAACAAATCTCTCGTCGACTCCCACATACGAGGACAAAAATTCTCATAGGCAGATGCAAATCGCCTAGAGAGAGTTATAGGGCTTAGATATACTACGCTGAGAGCGAGTTAGAGTACTATCCACCGCCTGTATGGTAGGTGCGATATGCTCTCGATGGACTCCAAAAGTTTTCATAGTATCTAGACTATTCGTATCTTTGCCCAGAATTGTCCTCTCATATATCTCCTCTTAACAGGGAGAATGTATGAGACGCTCGCACTCTTTGGAGTGAGAGCATGGGGCGATGATTGACAGCGAATCAATTAAATATTGTTTGGGGTAGCCTGTCCCTTACAGCTCTCGATCTCGGTACTCGTGACTCTATAACTATATGATGATCACCGCCTTCATACAAGGAGTGGAGGTCTTAAGATAGAGGAGTAGACGATGCCTCGGAGAGGAGCTATAAGCCAGTCAGGAACCCTCCAGATCAATTTAATCTTAATACACAATGACAGATCCAATAGCAGATTATCTCACCCGATTGCGCAATGCAATCAAAGCGGGTCACCGTGTGGTAGAAATCCCAGCTAGCAACATCAAGAAGGATATCACCAAGATCCTCTTTGACAAGGGCTACATCCTCAACTATATGTTTGAGGAGGAGGGATGCAAAGGAACCATCAAGGTCGCCCTCAAGTATGACCTCTCGAACAAGGTCAATGCAATCAAATGCCTCAAGCGTGTCTCACGCCCAGGCTTACGTAAGTATGTAGGCTACAAAGATATGCCTCGCGTACTCAATGGACTAGGTATCGCCATCCTATCTACATCTCACGGCGTCATGACAGACAAAGAGGCTCGTGAGCTCAAGATCGGTGGTGAGGTACTATGTTATGTATATTAATCCTCCTTATAGCAAAGTAATATGTCTAGAATAGGTAAACTACCCATAGCTATACCACAGGGCGTGACCGTCTCTCAGGAGGATCACTACGTAACAGTAAAGGGCCCCAAGGGTGAGCTCAAGCAATATATAGATCCTCGCATCGAGGTCTCAGTCGAGGACGGAGAGGTCACAATCATACGTCACTCAGATGAGCGTCAAGAGCGCTCGCTACATGGTCTCTATCGTCAGCTAATTCATAACATGGTGACGGGTGTACATGAAGAGTTCACCCAGACGCTCGAACTAATAGGTGTCGGTTACCGTGCTGCCAATCAGGGACAGATCCTAGAGCTCTCACTAGGCTTCACACACGCCATCTATATGGTACTCCCAGACGAGATCAAGATCGAGACGCAGATGGTGCGCAATCAGACCCCTAAGATCATCCTAAAGTCTTGCGACAAGCAGCTACTAGGACAGGTCTGTGCTAAGATTCGTTCATTCCGCAAGCCAGAGCCATACAAGGGCAAGGGTGTCCGCTTCCTCGGTGAGGAGGTACGCCGCAAGTCTGGTAAGACGGCTGCTAAGTAAGTCGTATCCACTATCTAAGTAAAGAGTCATATGAACAAGAAAGCACAAAGAAGAAAGCACATCAAGACACGTGTGCGTGGCAAGATAAGTGGTACACCCCAGAGACCACGTCTGTCTGTATTCAGAAGCAATAAGCAGATCTACGCACAGGTCATCGACGATATAGAAGGACGCACCCTAGCAAGCGCCTCCTCACTTAAGATGGAGACCTCTGGTACTAAGAAAGAGGTCGCCGCTCAGGTAGGGCAGGAGATAGCTCGTGTAGCTCTGGCTGCTGGTATTGATACAGTGGTTTTCGATCGTAATGGATATCTCTATCATGGTCGTGTCAAGGAGCTAGCTGATGCAGCTCGTACAGGAGGTCTCAAATTCTAAATCATAGAGCACATCATGGCAATAGCAACAAATAGAGTCACAGCTACCAATGATCTAGATCTTAAGGATCGCCTAGTAGCTATCAATCGAGTAACTAAGGTCACGAAAGGTGGTCGCACCTTTACCTTTGCTGCGATTGTTGTCGTCGGTAACGAGGATGGCGTCGTAGGATATGGTATGGGTCGTGCCAGCGAAGTGCCTGCAGCCATCGCCAAGGGCGTAGAGGCTGCCAAGAAGAATCTTATACGTGTACCCATCCACAACGGCACCATACCTCATGAGCAGATCGGTCGCTTCGGTGGTGCTCGCATCTTGCTGCGCCCCGCTTCTGCCGGTTCGGGAGTTATCGCTGGTGGTGCTATGCGTGCGGTACTAGACAGTGTAGGTGTTACAGACGTCCTAGCCAAGAGCCAGGGATCGACGAACCCCCACAACCTCGTCAAGGCTACCATCGCAGCACTTGCTGAGCTACGTAGCCCCTTGATGGTTGCTCAGAGCAGAGGTATCTCTGTAGAGCGCGTGTTTAAAGGATAATCACCTAGACAAGTAAAGAGTATTATGGCAAAAATCAGAATCGAGCAAGTCCGTAGTCGCATACGGTGCAACAAGTCTCAGAAGCGCACCCTCGATGGTCTAGGTCTTCGCAAGATGCACCAGGTTGTAGAGCATGAGGATACCCCTCAGATCAGGGGTATGGTGGCCAAAGTACACCACTTGGTTCAGGTCGTAGAGTAATAAAATATAGACAGATAATAGCAATGGACTTATCTACACTTAAGCCAGCCGAGGGCTCTGTCAAGTCTCGTCGTCGTATCGGTCGTGGTCAGGGTTCTGGCCGTGGTGGTACGTCTACACGTGGACACAAGGGAGCCAAGTCTCGCTCTGGATACAAGCATAAGGTCGGATTTGAGGGTGGTCAGATGCCTATACAGCGTCGCCTACCTAAGTTTGGCTTCAACAACATCAATAGGGTAGACTATCGTCCTGTGAACCTCGCAGCTCTCGAGCACTTGGCACAGGATACTACATTCTTCCCTAATCAAGCAGAGACAGCCGTCATCACCAAGGATATACTAGTCGCTGCTGGTCTAGCCTCACGTAATGATTTAGTAAAGATCCTAGCACAGGGTGAGTTGACACGACCCATACAGGTCGAGGCTGACGCTTACTCGGCACGTGCCAAGGAGCTCATAGAGGCTCAGGGAGGATCGATACAATAAGATAAGCTGATATGCGGTTAGTAGATACAATTAAGAATATATGGAAGATTGAGGATCTGCGTAAGCGGATTCTCATCACCATCCTGTATGTGGTCATATACCGACTAGGTAGCTTCGTCGTATTGCCTGGAGTCAACCCCGATACACTGACCAGTCTAGCCAGTCAGACCAGTGAAGGTCTGATGGCACTGCTCAACATGTTTTCGGGAGGTGCCTTCTCCAATGCTTCGATATTTGCTCTAGGTATCATGCCTTACATCTCGGCAAGTATCGTGATGCAGCTGGCAGCGATCATCATCCCCTCCATGCAGAAGATGCAGCGAGAGGGTGAGAGCGGACGACGCAAGATCAATCAGTGGACACGCTACCTGACGGTGCTGATCCTCTTGATACAGGCTCCTGCCTATTTGTTGAATCTAGACATGCAGCTACGCGCTGCTGGAGCGTCGCTACCTTCGGGCTTCATGTATCGTGTATTTGCTACCGTCATACTAGCTGCGGGCAGTATGTTTGTCCTTTGGCTGGGTGAGCGTATTACAGACAAGGGTGTCGGCAATGGTATCTCATTCATCATCCTTATCGGTATTATCGCTCGTCTGCCTCATGCGCTGATAGCAGAGTTTAACTACCGCCTCATCAGCTCATCTGGAGGACTTGTGGCATTTCTTGCTGAGATCGTATTCCTACTGTTCGTCACGGCTGGAGCTATCCTACTCGTACAGGGCACACGCAAAGTGCCCGTGCAGTATGCCAAGCGTGTAGTGGGTAATAAACAGTATGGTGGCGCACGTCAGTATATCCCTCTTAAGGTGAATGCTGCCAACGTGATGCCTATCATCTTCGCTCAGGCGATTATGTTTATACCTATCTCACTAGCTAGCTACTTCACTGGAGGAGATGGTACGCCCTCACGCTTTATCCAGGTATTGTCTGACAATACAAGCTTCTGGTACAACTTCATCTTTGCTACGTTGATCATCCTTTTCACCTATTTCTATACGGCGATTACGATCAACCCCACACAGATGGCCGATGACCTCAAGCGCAACAATGGATTTATCCCAGGCGTCAAGCCAGGGCGTAACACGCGAGACTATCTCGATGGTATCATGGATCGTATCACACTGCCTGGAGCACTCTTCCTAGCAATAGTTGCTATCATGCCAGCCTTTGCTCAGATCCTGGGTATTAGTTCGGCGTTTGCACAGTTCTTTGGAGGTACATCACTGCTGATCCTCGTAGGTGTCGTCCTAGATACGCTACAGCAAGTCGAGAGTCACCTCTTGATGCGTCACTACGATGGTCTACTCAAGAGTGGACGTATCAAGGGACGTACAGGCTCTGTGTCAGCATATTGATACTCCACAGGTAGCGTTGTTTCATTTGATATATTCAACTAGATGATTTACCTAAAGACACCAGAGGAGATAGAGCTGATGCGTGTGGCCAACAGACTCGTTGGCGAGACCTTGGGAGAGGTGGCAAAGCACATTGCTCCTGGGGTTAGCACCAAGCAGCTAGACACGATCGCCTATACGTTTATATGTGATCATGGAGCTACTCCTGCGTTCTTAGGTTATGGCGGCTTCCCAGCTAGTATCTGTACCTCGATCAATGATCATGTGGTGCATGGCATCCCTTCAGATCGAGAGATACTACATGAGGGAGACATCATCTCCGTAGATTGTGGTACGCATATCAACGGCTTTACCGGAGATAGTGCTTATACCTTTGCGGTAGGGGAGATCGATCCCGAGGTAGAGCGTCTGCTGACGGTCACTCGTGACTCCCTCTATCTAGGTATCAAGCAAGCTGTCGAAGGTCATTATGTCGGGCATATCGGAGCGGCAGTCCAACGTCACTGTGAAGCACAGGGCTATGGCATCGTCCGTGAACTCGTGGGACATGGTATCGGGCATGAGATGCACGAAGATCCCAACGTCCCTAACTACGGTCATCCAGGATTTGGTCCCAAGCTACGAGCAGGTATGTGTATCTGCATCGAGCCTATGGTGACGATGGGACGACGCAAGGTCGTCTTCGAGTCCGACGGATGGACCGTCCGTACGCACGACGGCAAGCCCGCAGCGCACTTTGAGCACTGCATAGCTATCATGCCTGATGGGCAAACTCCGCAGATCCTATCTACATACGAGTATATCAAAGAAGTCTTAGGCACACGAGAGTTTTAATATGGCTAAACAAACAGCTATTGAGCAGGATGGAGTCGTCCTCGAGGCATTGAGCAATGCCATGTTCAAGGTACAGCTTCAGAACGGACATGTCATCACAGCGCATATATCGGGTAAGATGCGTATGCACTTCATCCGCATACTGCCAGGAGACAAAGTGAAGGTAGAGATGTCTCCGTACGACCTCACACGTGGTCGTATCTCCTATAGATACAAGTAATCAAGTCATAGCGACAATCAGAATAAGAGCATACTATGAAAGTCAGAGCATCAATCAAAAAGCGATCAGAAGACTGTAAGATCGTCAGACGCAAAGGTCGTCTGTACATCATCAATAAGAAGAATCCTAAGTTCAAGCAGCGTCAAGGATGAGCTTAGGAATGACGCTCCGCACATCATCTAGGATGACGGAGAGTCAGCTTATCACGCAACAAACATCACACAGTATATAGAGTATGGCAATAAGAATCGTCGGCGTCGATCTGCCGCAAAACAAGAGAGGTGAGATAGCCTTGACCTATATATATGGTATAGGTCGTAGCAGTGCTGCTCGCATCTTGGATGCTGCAGGAGTCGATCGCAACATCAAGGTCCAGGATTGGACAGATGATCAAGCTGCAGCTATCCGTGAGCAGATCTCCAATGGCTACAAAGTCGAGGGTGATCTGCGTAGCGAGACACAGCTCAACATCAAGCGTCTCATGGACATCGGCTGCTACCGAGGCATCAGGCATCGTCTAGGACTCCCCCTACGTGGGCAGAGTACTAAGAACAATGCCCGCACACGTAAGGGTAAGCGCAAGACAGTCGCTGGTAAGAAGAAGGCAACTAAGTAATAAAACCACCTTATGGCAAAGAAAACCGTAACAAAAAAGAGAGCAGTCAAGGTCGATGCCCAGGGGCAGGCGCACATACACTCTTCTTTCAATAACATCATCATCACCCTCACTAATAGTGAGGGACAGGTCATCAGCTGGTCATCAGCTGGTAAGATGGGATTCCGCAGCTCTAAGAAGAACACTCCCTATGCAGCTCAGCTCGCAGCTCAAGACTGCGCTAAGACAGCATTCGATCTAGGGCTACGCAAGGTCAAGGCTTATGTCAAGGGACCAGGCAATGGTCGTGAGTCAGCTATCCGCACCATCCATGGTGCTGGTATCGAGGTGACAGAGATCATCGACGTCACACCACTACCACACAACGGCTGTCGTCCTCCTAAGAGACGTAAGGTCTAGTTGCTACAAGATAGAATCACAGCTACCTATAGAGCGGTCACGCCGACCTTGTAGTGATAGCTAGGAGAGTCCGCAACAGGACTTTACACCTACTTAAATCTACAGAATAGACTGCCTAGTCAGTCCTTGGTGCCGGTCGCACATAGCAAGCTCCACAGATAGGTCTTAGCTCAGATATAGACTCAAGATAGTGACTCTGTAAGTCGACAGACGTAGTGTGAGATTGATGCGGTTGCTCATTTACTTTCCCTCTTATTCTAATCGCATCGCGGCTGCTCTATATGCGCCGTCACTTCTAGACTTACTACTTGAGATATGATCCCAGCCCCGACCCTGACACAGCTGAGAGAGGCTCTGCCTCACTCGAGCATCCTGTAGAGCAGATGTATGGAGTAGCATTAAAATGAAATAGAACAATGGCAAGATATATTGGTCCTAAGTCCAAGATCGCACGAAAGTTTGGTGAGCCCATCTTTGGTGCAGATAAAGTCCTGAGCAAGAAAAACTACCCTCCAGGTCAGCACGGCAACAACCGTCGTCGCAAGCAGAGCGAGTATGCACTCCAGCTCCGCGAGAAGCAGATGGCTAAGTACACCTACGGGGTCCTAGAGCGTCAGTTCCGCAATCTCTTTGAGAAGGCACAGCGCACCTCAGGCATCACAGGTGAGGTACTGCTACAACTCCTCGAGTCTCGTCTAGACAACGTTGTCTTCCGTCTAGGCATTGCTCCCACGCGTGCTGCTGCACGTCAGCTCGTTTCTCACCGTCACATCGTCGTCGATGGTGAGGTGGTCAACATCCCCTCCTACACGCTCAAGCCTGGACAGATCGTCGGTGTACGTGAGCGTGACAAGTCTATGGAGGTCATTGCAGACTCTCTCGCTGGGTACAATCATAGCAAGTATCCATGGCTAGAGTGGGATGCACGTACCTACAGCGGTAAGTTCCTTAACGTACCTACACGTGAGGAGATCCCCGAGCCCATCAAGGAGCAGCTCATCGTCGAATTGTATTCTAAGTAACCCTCTACTCTATGGCAATATTAGCATTTCAACAACCTGACAGCGTCCTCATGCTGGACGCTTCGGATCACTACGCCAAGTTTGAATTTAAGCCTCTAGAGCCAGGCTATGCTATGACTATTGGCAACGCCTTGCGGCGCATCCTCCTCTCATCGCTAGAGGGGTATGCAATAGCTTCTATCCGTATCGAAGGTGTAGAGCATGAATTTGCTACTATTCCAGGGGTATTGGAAGATGTAACCCATATCATACTCAACCTCAAGCAGATCAGATTCAAGGCAGCTGTCGAGGATCCTCAGGAAGAGACCATCACGCTCCATGTCACAGGTCGTAGCACCTTTCAGGCTGGTGACCTCAATCAGGTCTTGACGAGCTACAAGGTGCAAAACCCCGACTTGGTCATCTGCAATCTAGCTGAGGACGCTGACTTCACCATAGAGATACGCATCAACAAGGGGCGTGGCTATGTCGTCTCCGAGGAGAACCGCCGCGAGGACGATCCCGTCAATACGCTCCCCATCGATGGTATCTACACCCCGATCCGTAAGGTCAATCAGACCACCGAGGCGTATCGTGTAGATCAGCGTACAGACTACGAGAAGCTTGTTCTGGAGATTGAGACCGATGGCACGATCCACCCACGTGAAGCACTGCGTGAGGCAGCGACGATCTTGATCTCGCACTTCGCACTCTTTACGGACAAGGAGTTTGAGGTCAAGCTCCCCGAGGAGGAGCCTGATCAGCTCTTAGACAATCAGCTGATGAAGGTTCGTTCGCAATTGATGACAGACCTAGCGACCACAGATCTCTCTGTTCGTGCGCTCAACTGTCTCAAGGCTGCGGGCATCTCCACGATTGCCGACCTGCTGAGTAGGGATCGCGAGGAGCTCTTGAAGATCAAGAACTTCGGCAAGAAGTCGCTCATCGAGATCGAGCAATTCTTAGCAGATCAGGATCTAGACTTTGATATGGATCTCACACCCTATAGATTAGATAATGATTAATCCCTCTTATGAGACACAATAAGAAATTCAACCATCTAGGCCGCTCCAAGGCACATCGTGAGGCTATGCTCGCCAATATGGCTAGCTCGCTCATCATGCACAAGCGGATCAATACGACAGTGGCCAAGGCTAAGGAACTGCGCAAGTTTGTCGAGCCTATCATCACTGCGGCAAAAAACGACACCACTGCATCTCGTCGTCTAGCCTTCAGCTACCTGCGTGACAAGGAGGCCGTCAAGGAGCTCTATGGCACCGTCGTCGACAAGGTCGGCGATCGCCCTGGAGGTTATACACGCATCCTACGCACGGGACTACGTCTTGGCGACAACGCCTCTATGTGCTTTATCGAGCTTGTAGACTTCAACGACAACATCGCCAAGAGCACCTCTGCTTCTAAGAGTGAGGGCAAGAAGCGTACACGTCGTTCACGTCGTGGTAGCGGTGCCGCTAAGGCAGCTGACCAGCAGGCTCCAGTTACAGAGGAGACTGCACAGGCTGAGGAGCCCGCACAGGAGTAGTAACTCGCTAGGAGCATCGACGAGACATCGCTACATAGTTCACTCTCACATAGAGTGACATCGTGTAGCGTGTGAGGGCTGACAAAGCCCCCTGTCACTCGTCCTAGCCCTGCAAAACAAAATAGGAGAGGGAGTGTCGAGCATAGGCTCGGCACTCCCTCTTACCATTTCCCAGCAAGTGATTCACGGAAGCAAGAGGTCGCCAATTTGAGACTGTTGCATAAAGGCGAATCGCTGTGTTGCTTTCGGGATTCGGCTTCGGTCACATACGGAGGTATGCTCCCTTCAGGCCTCACCCTCAGCGCCTTGCGCTTCATCCTTTCTGCAAAGTCTAGACAATCTTGCAAGCAAGATTGTGAGACTGTTGACTTTTGCAACAGTCTCAATTTATCGCTCCCGCGGGGCGAATCAAAAGAGTTTGCTGCTCCTAGTCCGATATCATGTATTCGTGGAAGGTTTAGTCCGACCCCTTGTGGGGCGGACTATATAGCTAAGGTCGGTGATATGCAAGGCGTCATGCACATCTTCAAGCTTTTGTGTCACTAGCTTATATAGAAACAAGAAGAGAGAAGGCTCAACTGCTGCATAGGAGCGGTTGAGCCTTCTCTTGTTATGTTGCTGTCGCTGATCCTTCGATCAGGCAGCTTACGGAGGGGTTATTTGCTAGAGAGCGTGGTGAACTCGACCTTGGTGAGGGGACCCCACTTGCCGTCAGCGTTCTTTGCCATAGCGATGGCGTAGTAGGCGGTGCCTGGTTTGAGGTCATTCCAAGCGGAGGTGTAGGCCTCTGTGCGGTATGGTAGAGCCATACTCTCAGGGCTCTCCTTTAGGTACTTAAGAATCTCAGCCTCGTTGTACAGAGCCTTCTGGACAACGATCTCACGATACGAAGAGGTGTTTTCGTCGGGCGTGTTGACAACGATCACTGCAGACTCAGAGACCTCCTTGATCTCGACCTTTACCTTAGCTGTTTCGGAGGTACCCTTCTTAGCTGTTGTAACCTTAAACTCTTGGACGTCGGAGTACTGACCATCCTTATCGACTAGGACTACAAAGACTGAGTAGCTAGTGCCTGGCACAAAGTCATTCATTACGCTCTGATACTCCCCCTCGTAAGCTTTGCTTGTGGCAAAGTCTCTACCATATAGTACAACGTAGTGCTTGAGGTCGGGGATGTGCATCATCTGCATCATCTGATCTCGCGCAGTCGCATCTGTCAGATCATTGAGGAAGAAGTAGCCCTTGACGTCTGCGTTGGGCTTTAGCGTAGCTGTGTAGCCAGTAGGCGTGATATCTGTGAAGTCGACCTTGATCTGTGGATCACCTGCGAGCTTGCCCTTGGGGACTTTGAACTCGACGCGCGTGACATTGCCTGGACAGCCAAGATTGTCATATGGGAGGAAGAGTGCCGTATAGTCATACCCCTGCTGCATGCCAGAGAGGTCGTACTCCTTGCCACCCTCGACGTCAAAGATCTGGACACCCATACGAGCTGCCATCTCAGGGGTGAAGAGGCGGAGGCACTGCATATCGTTCATCTGAGCGATCATAAAGGTCTCAGGCATGATCACCTTGATGCTCCGGACGTCACCGCCCACGTCGCCCACCTTGAGCTTCATCTTGCCAGTCGTCCCATCAGCGTGTGGTGTGACTGTCGGATTGAGCGTCATATCGAGCTCGTCCGAGAGGAACTTGATGCTATCGATATGCTCTACGCGGTAGGGTAGTATCTCGCCACTCTTGGAGTAGATGAGCATACGCTCGTTGCTTTGAGCCAGGGCGAGTGAGGGTAGGAGGGCGAGTAGCCCCGCTAGGATAATGTGTAGTATTTGCTTTTTCATTAGAGAGTTATCTTGAGGGTGTTGTGTAGGTTTGTAGTCGCGAGATATAGTCCGCTAGGCCACTGGGAGGCATCTAGGATGCACGTAGTAGAGGTGACGGCCTGCTGTGCGACCAGCTGCCCATCGGCAGTGTAGATGTAGAGCGTCTCATCGCTGGCTGTGAAGCCCTCGATGTGGATCTCTCGTCCCACCTTGTAGTAGCTCAGCGTAGCTGTCGGAGCTAGGAGAGGCGATGTGATGTGGGTCGTGTTGTCCTTGCGGTCTTGGGCAAAGAAGAGCTTGTCGATGCTGCTCATCGTCACCGTCTCGGGTGTGAAGTGCTTGCCAGCATCGTTGCGTTCGATCTTGATTGCTCCAGATGTGAAGGTGATCTTGCTGATCTTGGTCAGATCATAGCACAGCTCGTTGCTCTCTGTGGTCTTGACCACCAATGTCGTGGGTAGTGCCTGAGCAGCCACCACTTGAGGTAGTAACAAGAGCCAGAGCAGAGGGACGAGTGCTAATCGGTTCCTCAGTTTCTTCATAGATTGTTTGTGAATTGATAAAAGTATACTTAAAGGGAGGGGGAGGAGTCGTTATGTTTTCATTGCCCCCCGAAACGTTGCAAAGGTAATGCTTTTCGCTGTCTAAACTCAAGCAAGGGTTTGCTAACTCCTATTAGAGAAGTTGATCTCCACGTGAGAGTTTTCAAAAAACCATCACGAGGGAAGCGCAAATTGACTGGTCAGTGTAGCGATTAGCGTGTCACTACTCTTTGTTAGTGGCTTGCAGCAGCTCTTCGGAAGTGACTCCATTCTGAAGTGCTTGACGAAGTGCTGTGGGTGCGTAGCCGAAGTTTTTGGAGCAATAGCGCGAGAAGCTCGACAGCGAGCCAAAAGATAGCCTAGTAGCGATCTCTCCAATGGTGAGATCATAGTCCTGGATGAGGAATAGGATCTGCTTATTGCTCTGTGTGCGTATCCACTGCTCAGGGGGCTCGCCAAACTCCTCTCTAAACTGCTTGTAAAAGGTCGATGTGGCCATATAGACTCGCTCCGCAAGGTCAGCGACTCGAATATTGCACGTGAAGGCATTGATCACTTCATTGTGAAACTTCGACACCCCTAGCACAGGAGACAAGAAAGCAGCCAGCTCCTCACGGCTATAGTAGGCCCGTAGATTCCAAAAGAGCTCCTTGACCTTGAGCTCATGCAGATAGGCGCAGAGTGCCTTGTCTTGAAGATACACCTTCAGTGTAGTGAGCATAGAGGGTATAGCTCCCCGCACCTCTAGAGGATTAGGATTGTATGCGACCGTCTCCTTGAGCTCCTTGAGCTGCTGCAGAGAGATCTTGTCACAGAGGAAGTCTATAACGTCAAAATAAGCACTCAGCAACTCTCCGTCACTACTCAAGTAAGCGTGTACAGCGGAGCCGCGAGGGATAAACTTCATTTGCCCCACCTGTAGTTCACACAGATCGTCTCCACTAGCTAGACGCGCGGAGCCTTGTATGCAGAAGAGGACAGAGTGGTACTCAGTCTCACCTTGATATAGTTGCTGCTCAGAGCCATTGACCAGTATCCAGCCAGTATAGGCTTGGGTGGCATAGTGATGGCAAGAGAGATGTTCAGGCGGATTGAATAAAGCCATAAGAATCTTCTTAAGGTTAATGAATCAGAAGGAGCTTGCCAGCTAGCCATCTCTCGAAGGAGTGTCATAGATCCAGCGACTTGAGATAGCTCCACGTATCTAGCTACAAGCCCTCGCACGTGTCCCCTCCGTAAAGGGACAATTTGCTCAGAAGGGGGCCTCGCTCACTCGGGAGAAAAAAGTCCTAAGAAAGTACATCGGTACCTCCTTCCTATTTCAAAAGTAGTAAAAACTTCTGTAACTACAAAATAAAGATCGGCTGGGCTGACGCCTTATAATCGCTCTTTTAGGAGCTAGGCATAAGGAAAAGCGAGGCATAGATGAGCGCATTATATATGATGCGTCAGTCCTGGTTGGCTATCGGCTGTTAGCTATCGGCTGTGTAACCCGCTGTAGGGGCGGACCTGCGTGTCCGCCCACAAGGCAGATTACACTCCAACGAGGA
>OCHI01001539.1_pt1 | contig 16215 bp, 15 predicted proteins | sample 1538691 | NCBI WGS metagenome assembly OCHI01 (sample SAMN04571718, study PRJEB22368) | human gut metagenome | biome: human gut; material: stool | host: Homo sapiens | place: Luxembourg | collected 2012-09-21 | reverse complement strand
TTGACTAACCTACACAGTAGGTATATAAAAATATAATTTATATATTGATATTTTTTATTCTATATAATATACTTGTAATGTAAAAAATAACAAAATGAAAGGAGCAAGATACATGGAAAAAGTAAAAAATGTATTTGGCAAAATTGGAGCTTGGATTAAAGCACACACAAAAATAGTTATAGGAATTGTTGTTGCACTAGTAGTAGTTATAATCCTAGCAAGTATATTCGTTGGAGGAAGTGAAAAAAGAGCAGTTAAAAAATATTTTAGCGCAATAAATTCATGTGACTATAGTAAAGTCGCTAAAGCAATGGATTTAGATGCAGCAGTTGTTTGGAAAAATGCACAATCTTCAAGTTCTAGTTATTATTCATATTCAGATTCTTCAAAATCAAATAAAGATGTAGTTAAAGAGTTTGAAGACAATTTAAAAGATGTAGATGACGATGATGTAGATAGTTATAAAGATAATTTGAAAGATAGTTATGATAAAGATGATAAAGGAAAATATAAAATTAAATTATTAAAAGTTGTATCAGTTTCGCCAGCTAAAGATAATAAGAATTTAAAGAAAGTTGTTGTAAAATATAGAGCTACAACTAAACCAGACAAGGATGATAAAGATGACGATGATGACGAAATCTGGAAAAAAGAAAAAGATTATACAAGACAAATTGAAAGCTATATGACATTATACCTATATAAAGGAAAAGTAATTGGTCAAGGATATTAATACGCATATTATAAGAAAAGGGTCTCTTTTTTGAAGAGACTTTTTCTTTTTTATCTTACATATATCTACTGATTGACTATAATACAAGTATATGGTAAAATCTAAAAGAACGAAAGAATGGAGGATATTGCGATGAAAGAAGAACTATTAAAAAAAGCAAATGAAATTTTAGAAAAAACTAAAAATGAACAAGAAAAATATGAAGCAGAAAGAAAAATTATATATTGGCTTATGGAACACGTTTCAGATGAAGATATAAATATGTTAGAATATATGGAAAGATTATATGAAAAAATTTCAAAAATTGAAAAAGAAAATGAACAATATATTCAAGTAAAAGGATATATTAAAAAATTAAAAAATCAACATATGAGAAAAAATGAAGAAAATGATGAAAATATATATTTATTTAAAATAGTTGATAAGAATAATAATTCATATGTATTTTTCACAAGAGAAAATGCTAGAAATTTTATAAAAGAGCATCAAGAAATTTTCGAGGGGGAAATTGAGATACAAGTTGATAATAATATAAATGTTGATTTAAAAGAATTATTAAAATTAATTGAAGAATAAAAAGAGAGGAAAAAATGGAACAGATTATTAATTTATTAAGTTACACATTTATACAAAGAGCATTAATTTGTGGTATCACAATATCACTTTGTGCAGCACTAATAGGTGTTATTCTTGTTCTTAAAAATTATTCGATGATAGGGCATGGACTAGGTGAAGTCGGTTTTGCATCATTAACTTTAGCAGTAGCACTTAATTTACCACCGCTATCAGTTTCAATCCCAATAGTACTTATTGCAGCTGTTATAATAATGATAATAAGTCAAAAAAAAGGCGAAAGTGGAGACATACAAATTGCATTAGTATCTACAGGTGCATTGGCATTAGGAATTATAATTACATCAATTTCAACAGGATTTAATATAGATGTATCAAACTATATGTTTGGAAGTATATTATCAATGAAAAGAAGCGATGTGATTATAAGTGTAATACTATCTATAGCAGTATTTGCAGTATATATGATTTATTATAATAGATTATTCATGATAACATATGATGAAAAATTTGCAAAAGCCAGAGGAATAAATGTTACTTTCTATCAATTCCTAATATCATTTTTAACAGCATTAATTGTTGTATTAGGAATGAGAATGATGGGAACATTATTAATTTCAAGCTTAATAGTATTTCCTGCAATAATTGCCAGAGGATTAACAAACAGTTTTAAAGAATTAATAATAATTTCAGGAATAATATCAATAATATGTTTTATATTAGGTATGCTGTTAAGCTTTTTTATGAATTTACCAACTGGAGCAAGCATTGTTTTAATCTATATTATTTTACTACTAATAACAAAAATAGTGAAAAAAATTTTAATATAAATTGAAAAAATAAAAAAATTTAAGGTTATTTTAATTTTTCATATGTATTATAAATACATAAAGACTAAACAAATAGTCTTGAAAATTTTTTTCTTCCCCAAGCCATCCTAAAAAAGGATGGCGTTTTTTTACTTTTAGAATACCATATTTATAGGAGGATTCTAAAATGGATTATGAATTATTAAAAAATGGAAATATTAAAGTAGGGGAGAAATTTAATGAATTAATAATAAATTCAAGTAAAGGAATAATAAATACAGAGAATATAAACAAAAATATTATACTTTTTTCATATAAAGAAGATTTTTTTTACATATCTGAATTGGAAATATTAGAATTAAAGAAAAATGAAACAGTTTTTAAAGAACTAGAAACAGAAATTATATTAATGACATCTGGAAATTTACTTTCACATTATGCATGGATAAATAGTATAAAAAACAAAGTAGGAGTTGAGATTGATTTTCCAATAGTAGAAGATAAAATAGGAGAAATTTGTAGAAAATATGGAATGTATTCAAAAGAAAATAATAATGAAATAATAAGTAAAACAGTAATAATAAGCAAAGAAAGAAACGTTGAAGCAGTTTTTGAATATCCAAGCAATATGCCAAGAAACATTTATGAAATAATTAGAGTATTAAATTATTTGAAAAACAGTAAGAAGTGTTGAGAAAAAAATTTATTTGTGATATAAAATAGAAAAAACATATAACTTGAAAGGACGAAAAAGTTTATGGAAGAAAATAATGAAGAAAAAGTACTTACAAAAAAGGAGCTAAAGCTTAAAGCAGAAGAAATGAAGCTAGAAGCAAAACAAAAAAAGATGGAAGAAAAGGCTGCAATAAAAGAAGAAAAAGAAAGAAGAAAAAATTCTTTTGGGAGAAAAGTTAGAAATTTCTTTTTAACTATTATTTTAGTAATAATATTATTACTAGTAGGATTTTATTTTGGAAAACAATTTTTAATTCAAAAACAAGATGAATTATCAAACAAGAAGATGGATCAAGTATATCAAGAATCAGAACAAGCAATTAGTGAAAAAGATTATAAAAAGGCTATAGATTTATTAAAATCAATAGATGAAAATTATCCAAAATATAAGGAAGTTAATAAAAAAATAAAAGAAGTTGAGCAATTATACTTAAACGAATATTTAAGTAAAGCAGATGAATATTTAAAAGACCAAAAATATGATAAAGCTTTAAATGTATTGAGTAAAATAGACGATGATCTTCAAAACAGTGACCTAGTTATAAGTAAAAAAGCTGATATAAAAATTGCAGAATTAAAAGAAAAAATAAAAGAAATGGCAACTAGTCAACCAGCATTAAGTGTACTAGATTATCTTTCTAGTTATGATACAGAAAATATTGAAGAAGTAAGAGACGTAGTTGATGAATTGAAAACACAATATAAAAACGAATTTGTTTTAGAAACACGTGAATTATTAAAAACTAATTACACAAAAGCAAAAGCAAACATCAATTCAGCAATTAAAATTTTATCAGATGACAAAGACATTAAAAAATTATTAGAAGAACTAAATCAAACAGAGCCTACACCTGTTAGTTTAACAACATTAAAAGCAGAGAAAATATCTGACACTCTAAAATTATCAGACGGAAGCACACCAATAAAATCAACGGCTGGAACTGAATACAAAAATTATATATTAAAATCTTCAGAAAGTAATTCAGAAGAAACAATAGAATATAAATTAGATACAAATTATTCTAAATTAGAAGGAATAATTTGTATACCAGAAACAGCCGAAATATCAACTCCATCAAGTGTTAAAATAACAATATATGATCAAAACGGAAAAGTGCTTTACACTACTGAAAACATAAATAATAACAGTTTTTCAATAGATGTTTCAAAAGTAGAAACATTAAAAATCGTATTAAAATCAGGTGAAAATGAGAGTTATTTTATTGGTAATCCAATGCTTACACAAAATAAATAATGTATAGATTAAAACGGAGATTTTGACAAGCAATTGCCAATGATCTCTGTTTTTCGATTTCTAGAAAATATTTAAGAATTTTTTAAGTTATAGCATCTATAATTTATAGTATAATAAAAAGGTAAAGGAGAATTGAATGAAAGTACTAATTGTTGAAGATGACAAAATTTTATCAGATACAATTAAGCAATGTATCGAAAAGAAATATAGCGTAGAGCAAGCATTTGACGGATATGAAGGTTACATGTTTGCAAAAGAAAATATATATGACATAATAATACTTGATTTAATGATGCCAGAAATGAATGGATATGACTTATTAAGTAAGCTAAGAAAAGAAGAAATATTTACACCTGTACTTATACTAAGCGCAAAGGATTCATTAAATGATAAAGTAAAAGGACTATCAATAGGAGCGGACGATTATTTAGCTAAGCCCTTCGAAAGAGAAGAACTTTTAGCTAGATTAGAAGCTCTGATAAGAAGAAATCATGGATTTTATGCAAATAATACAATAGAATTTAAAGATTTAAAAATGAATCTAGAAAATAGAAAAGCATATATAAAGGACAAAGAAATAAATCTTCAAGGAAAACAATTTGATTTACTAGAATATTTGATTCATTCAAAAAACACTATAATAACAAAAGAACAAATCTTTGATAAAATATGGGGATTTGATTCAGACACATCAACGAATGTAATTGAAGTATACGCAAGTGCATTAAGAAAAGAATTAAAAAAATATGGATATGATAAGTATATTAAAACGTTAAGAGGCGTTGGATATATATTATCAGACTAAATAATGAAAGGAATGTAATAAGAGTGAAAGAACAAAAAATAATAAAAATTGAATTATTTAAAAACATGATTTTTAATTTAATACTTTTAACATTAATTTTTGGTGCTTTCAGTCTTTTCATATTAAGCCAATTCAACAATTATTTATACAAATCAGTTGATCAAGAGATTATGCAATATAAACAACAACTCGAAGATATATCAGATTTTGTTGTTAACAGTAACAAAACAAAATCAGAAAATGAATTAACAGATGAAGAACTTACAGCCGAAGTGCAGAAAAACATAGATAAGATAGCTAATCCTAGAGTTGTAACAATATTAAGAGATGAAACAGGAGATGTAATCGCAACATCATTAAGCGTAAAATATTTTGCAGATTACATAGGAAAAAACGATTCTAACATGAAAAATATAGGAGAAATATATGAAATAAAAGTAAACTCAAAATATTTCTATAGAGCTACTACATGTAGGTTAACAGCTTCAAATGGTGAAGTTTATTACATGGATATATTGATAAATATAAACTCTGAAAAAGAAATGATGGATAACTTCAGTAGAACATTACTTGTAGGAACAGGTATAGTTATTGTGCTATCAATAATTACAAGCTGGTATTTATCAAGGAGAGCTCTAACTCCTATAATTTCTGCATACAAAAAACAAGCAGAATTTGTACAAAATGCATCACATGAACTTCGAACACCATTAACAATAATTCAAGCAAAACAAGAAATGTTACTTCAATCACCTGAAAGCAAGATAATTGATAAATCACAAGATATAGTTTTATCGCTAAATGAAACAAGAAGACTATCAAAAATGATAACAGAATTAATGGACTTGGCAAGATCAGATGCTAACAGAAATACAGTTCACAAGTCAAAAACAGACATAAAGCAAATGGCAAGAGAAGTAGTAATTCCATATAAAGAAATGGCAGAATTACAAAGTAAGATAATGAATTTAAATATCGGTTGTGATAAAGAACTAAACATTGATAAAAATAAGATAAAGCAGTTATTAGTTATTTTGCTAGATAATGCCATAAAATATACTGAAGAAGATGATGTGATAGATGTTGACATTCATAATCATGAGGATAAGCTATACATAGTAGTAAAAGATACTGGAATCGGAATTAGTGATGAAGGATTAAAACATATTTTCGAAAGATTCTACAGAGAGGACAAAGCTCGTTCAAGGGCTAAAGGTGGTACAGGACTTGGATTATCAATAGCACATACAATTGTAAAAAGTCACGGAGGAAGCATAAAACTAACACATAATAAACCAAAAGGAACAGTAGTAACAGTAAAAATATAAAAGAAAAAATTCAATGAAAATAAGTATTAATTTTATTATAGATTACTATGAATTATAAAGAAAAAGACTTGCTATAAATGCAAGTCTTTTGTTGACTTTTTCTACATAGACCAATATAATATAAAAGATGAATTAGGCATAAAAGGAGCAAAAAAATGGCAAATCAAATATTGAGTTACGGTAACTCAAATGATAAAGATGAAAACGAGAAAAAAGAAAAAAATAATAAAAAAGAGAAAATAGATAAAAAAAGTGAAAAAGTATCAAAAAAAGATGAGAATACTCAGTTAATTGTACCTGATACAAATACACAAATAGATAATAGTCAAGTAAAAGTAAAAAAGCATATTGCATTAAAAGTTATAGGAATTATATTTTTAATAGTAATTGTCTTATGCATAGCAAGTGTAACAACATTTTCAGTAATAAATAATAAAGATGACAAAATAAAAAAAGGAGTAACTATTGAAGGTGTTGATGTATCTGAATTATCTAAAGAAGAGGCAAAACAAAAGGTTCAAGAACAATTTTTAAACACACTGGATGATACAATTTATTTTCAATATGGAGAAAGTCAATATTCACTTGCGCTAGAGCAAATTAGTGCTAAATTTAAATTAGACGAAGCAGTTGACAAAGCCTATAATCTCGGAAGAGAAGGAAGCATTATTCAAAGAGATTTAGAAATAATTAAATTAACAAAAAATACTCAAAATATTACAATAGATATTTCATATGATGAAGTAGCATTAGATGCTTGCATATTAGACATATCAGCCAAATTACCAGAACAAGTGAAACAACCGAGCTACTATATTGAAGGAAGTGATTTGATTATTACATCTGGAAAAATAGGAAAAGCAGCTAAAAGCGATGAAACAAAAGAAATAATTGCAAATGCACTAAATCAAAAGAATTACAAAGATGTTTTTTATGATATTCCAACATATGACAGATATCCAGATGAAATTGATGTAGATCAAATACATTCAGAAGTCTACAAAGAAGTTAAAGATGCGTATTATACAGTTGAACCAAGAGTTCTATATCCAGACGAAACAGGAATTGATTTTCAAGAAAGCGTAGACGCAGTAAAAGAGCAAATTAAAAGTGAGAAAAAAGACGAATATGTAGTGCCACTAAAATATACAAGGGCAAATATTACGGTAAATGATTTAGGAACAGATGCATTTCCAGATCAACTTGCAACTACATCAACAGCATATGTAAATAATCCCAATAGAACAACAAACTTAAGATTAGCAGCAAATAAAATAAATGGAACAGTATTAATGCCAGGAGAAACATTCTCTTACAACACAATAGTAGGAGAAAGAACAATTGCGGCAGGATATAGAAATGCAGCAATATATGAAAATGGTCAAGTAGTAGATGGGCTTGGAGGCGGAATATGCCAAGTTTCGACAACATTATACAATTCAGTTTTGAAATCAGATTTAGAAATTGTAGAAAGATCACCACATATGTTCCTTGCAACATATGCACCAGGCTCATTAGATGCAACAGTAGCATATGGTTCACTTGATTTTAAATTTAAAAATAACAGAAATTATCCAATAAAAGTTGTAGCATCAGTTGAAAGCGGATACTGCACAGTTAGAATAATCGGGTTAAGAACTGATGATGATTATGATATTCAATTATCAAGTAAAAGAATAGGATCTTTAACATATCAAGCATTCAAGAATTACTATAAAAATGGTCAATTTATTAAGTCAGAACTAGTATCAACAGATCAATATTCATCACATTAAAATAAAAAGGAATGAAGTAAAATGAGAATAAGAAGAAAGCCATGGGCAAAACAAGAATTAGAAGAAGCAAAATTTTATATAGATGATCCCCAAATGTATAAAGGAAAATGGAAAGAACAATTTGAAGATTCAAAAAAACCACTTTATTTAGAAATAGGATGTGGTAAAGGGAGTTTTATATCAAAAATTGCATCAAGACATCAAGAAAATAATTATATAGCAGCTGACATGATTGAAGCAATGCTAGGATTATCAAAAAGAAATATAGAAACAGAATATGCAAATAAAAATTTAGAAATAAAAAACTTATTATTAATACGCATGAATGCAGAAAGAATATTAGATGTATTTGATGAAAATGATACAGTAGACAGAATATATATTAATTTCTGCAATCCATGGCCAAGAGGAAAACATAAGAAAAGAAGATTAACACATACTAGACAATTAGCTAATTACAAGACTTTTCTAAATAAAGAAAAAGGAGAAATTTACTTTAAAACAGATGATGATGAGTTATTTGAAGAAAGCGTAGAATACTTCAAAGAAGAAGGATTTGAAATTGTAAAAATAACGCATGACTTACATAGTGAAATGATTTTTGAAGATATTAGAACAGAACATGAGCAAATGTTTTCTGAGCAAGGTATAAAAATAAAGGCACTAATTGCAAAAATTAAAATATAGAAAAAAGCAGACATTGGTATCAGCATTTTCATACATGTGCTAAATTAACAACAATTCTATATTTTTAATTTTATTTTAATATTTCAATAATAAAATGTGCTAAAAGATTAATAAAGTGGTTAATCAATAAATAAAAGGAGGAAAAAACATTGATAGAGCTACAGAATGTTACAAAAAAGTATAATGATTTTACAGCAGTAGACGATATCAGCTTTAAAATTGATGACGGTGAAGTTGTTGGATTTCTTGGACCAAACGGTGCTGGAAAAAGTACAACAATGAACATGATAACAGGATATATTGAGCCAACAGCTGGAAAGATCATAGTAAATGGTTTTGACATAAATCAAAAGTCAAAACAAGCTAAAAAGCAAATTGGATATATGCCAGAAAACGTTCCATTATACTTGGAGTTAACAGTAAAAGAATTTATCTCTTATATGGCTGATTTAAAACTTGTTAAGAGAAAAGAAAAGAAAGAAGAAATTGAAAGAGTACTAAAAGCTACAGGTTTGGAAGAAGTTAAAGGAAAACTAATAAGAAACTTGTCAAGAGGATATAGGCAAAGAGTTAGTTTAGCAGGAGCTTTAGTTGGAAATCCTCCAATATTAATATTAGACGAGCCAACAGTTGGACTTGATCCAATTCAAGTAAAAGAAATTAGAACATTAATCAAAGAATTAGGAAAAAAACACACAATATTAATAAGTTCACATATATTAGCTGAAATAAGCCAGATGTGTAATAAAATTATTATTATTAATAAAGGTAAAATAGTAAGAACAGACAAAATGTCTAATATTGAAGAAGAAGCAGCACCACAAGAGACAGAAGTAACTTTAACAGTTGAAGAATCAGATACTAAATTACCTGAAATAAAAAATGAAATCAAAGAAATAACGAGTATAGAACTATTAGAAGATAACGGAAAAGATAAAGTATATACATTAAAATACAATGGCGCTGAAGATATTAGAAAAGCTTTATTTAAAAAGTGTGTTGAAAAAGATATAACAATAATTGAAATGAAGAAAAAAGAAGTATCACTAGAAGATGCATTCTTAAAAATTACAGAAGAGGGGGAAAATAAATAATGTTAGCAATAATAAAAAAAGAATTAAAAAGCTATTTCTTTACACCAATAGGTTACATATTTATAGGACTTTTCCTTGCTGTAGTTAGCTTTATATTTTACACATATACATTCGCATCAGGATATTTAAATTTCGAATATATTATATGGGACAGCACAGTAGTACTTGCATTCATAATTCCTGTATTAACAATGAGAATGTTTGCTGAGGAGAAGAAAACAGGAACAGACCAATTATTAATGACATCTCCAAAAAGTATAACATGTATAGTGCTTGGTAAATTTTTGGCAGCATCATTAGTTGTTGTAATAGGAATGTTATTCATGTTCGTATATTACGGAATTTTAAGACATTTCGGATATGTTAATTTAACAGAACCACTAGTTGCAATGCTAGGATTTTTACTACTTGCAATGTCTTACATATCTTTTGGTATGTTTGCATCATCAATCACAGAAAATCAAGTAATAGCAGCAGTTATATCAATTGGCTTTTTCTTGATAATATCATTTTTGCAAAATTATCAAGGTGTTATAGAAATGTTTTCATTAGTTCAAATGTATCAAAAATTTCCACAAGGAATTATTTCATTAAAAGAAGTAGTAGGGTATGTAACATTTATTCTATTATTTGTATTCTTAACAATCATAGTATTGCAAAGACGTAAAAGCGTTAAATAACGAAATAATATCTTAGAAAGGAAAATAAAAAATGGATAATAAAGAGAAAGAAAACAAGAAGATTTTAAAGAAAATGAATCGAGAAAAAGCAAAGAAGGAAAAGAATGTAGAAAAAGAAAAAACTGCAAAATCTCCCAAAGAGCACATTGCTTCATTTTTCGGTAAATTAAAAGAATTATGTATAAAAGATACAAGTAGAATGATATTACTTGTTGCAATTTTAATTGCTGTATATGTAGTTATAAATTTAGGAGTAAGGCAAATTAACTTAGCTCAAATAGATTTAACTAAAGATAAAAGATATACATTAACAGATCAATCAAAAAATATTGTTAGAACAATAGATAAAGAAATGACATTCTATGTATGGGGATATTCAGAATCAGACGAGATAATAGATCTTTTAAAACAATATAATACAGAAAACAACAAAATATCATATAAACTAGTAACTACAGATGATGCAGAAGAAATAAGTAAGTATGGTTTTGAAAACGGATATCAAGAAGTTGTAGGTGTTGCAACAGATGGAAGAATATCATATATTAGCGGAACAGACCTTTATACATATGATGATAGCTATAATGTAGTTGATTTAACAGAACAAAAAATAACAAATGCGATAAATAATTTATCAGCAACCAAAGAAACAAAAGTTTATTTCGTTGAAGGTAGAACAAACTACACAACTGAAAGTGGAATTTATTACTTAACACAATATTTAGGAAATGAATATTATGAAGTCGGAACAATAAATATTATGTCAGATTCAACAATACCAGATGATTGCGATGTCTTAGCAATAATGGGATTATCATCAGATTTTACTAGTCAAGAAGCAGACAATATTTGTAAGTATATTGAAAAGGGAGGAGATTTAATAATAACAAACGATATAGATTATTCAAATGTTAATAGAGATTATCCAAATTTCCAAAGAATATTAGATGAATATGATATATCAATGCCTAATAAAGTTGTTCAAGAAAATTCAGACAAAAATAAAGTATCAGGTTATAATAACCTAGTATTCCAAGCAAATATTGCATCAGACCATGAAATTACAAGATTATTATACAATTATGACGCATCTGGAACAAACAAAAATGGAGTTAGCGTAAAACCACTATTTTTAGCTTCTGGAATTATTGAAATGGATTCAAACAAAATGTTAGAAGACAACATAACAGCCACATCAATTTTAATGACATCAACACAAGCTACAGTGTCAGATTTAGCAACTAAAACAACAGAAGAAAATTCAGGAAACTACTATACAATAGGTGCTGCAATTCAGAAAATGGTTGAATCAGGAGACGAATCAAGATTAGTTGTATTTTCTTCAACATCTTCATTTTCTGATAATGCATTAGACAATCAAACACCAATGGTAGCATATAATGCAAATATAATCATGAATTCATTTGCATTTGCATCAAATAGAGGTGAATTATATTCAATAAGAAAATCATCATCATACACAAAATACACACCAACAGATAGAGAAGATAAAGTAGTTAGAGTTATAATATATGCTATTCCAGTAGCAATAATAGTTTTAGGAATGTGTGTATGGTTAACAAGAAGAAAATTAAAATAAAAAGTTAAATAAAATTATTACGAAAAAGGACGTTATATAAAAAATTATAACGCCCTTTTAATCAATAATGAAAATGAGGGAGAAAATGAAAAAAATTAAACCAGCAACAATAGCATTAATAATAATTTTAGTAGCATATACAATTATATCTTTCTATAAATTAGGAAATATGAAAAATCCGCAAACATATGTTAACTTGAAAGATAACGAACAATTAACATTTAGAATAGACTCAGATCAAATACCTAAAAAGATGATGATATATTCCGCAAACGATGAATCAAATGTATCAATATTCTTTGTAAACGAATACAAGACATATGACAAATATGAGTATGATACATATTTTGAAATAAACTATGCAAATCTTTTTAAATGGAATGAAATATATTTTAATACTAAATCTTGTGATTACAAATATATAATGTTTGAATCAAATGTAGACACAACAGCTTTAGGAGAAATTAAAATATATGATGAAAACGGTAAAGAAATAACAATAACAGCAATGGACGAAAAGGGAAAAGAACTATTAGATGAACAAAGTTTAGTACCAGAAGAATATTCATATATGAATAGCACATACTTTGATGAAGTGTATTTTCCAAGAACATCATATGAAATATTAAATAAATTACCAATCTACGAGTACACACACCCACCATTAGGAAAATTAATAATCTCAATTCCAGTTCATTTTTTAGGCTTAACACCGTTTGCATATAGATTATGTGGAAATATTGCAGGAATATTAATGATATTAGTAATCTACCTAATAGCTAAACAATTATTTAAAAGAGATAGATATGCTTTATTTTCAGCATTGATAATGGCATTAGATGGAATGCACTTTGTTCAAACTAGAATAGGTACTGTAGATAGTTTATTGTTATTATTTTGTTTAACATCTTTCTATTTCTTCCTAAGATTTTTAAAAATACCTGCCGAAGAAAATTGGAAAAAGAAAAGACTGCCACTATTATTATCAGGAACGTTCTGGGGAATGGCAATAGCAACAAAATGGACATCAGCATTTATAGGCGCAGGAATGGGAATAATATATTTAGCTAAAATGATAAAATCAAAAAGATTGGATATAAAATTAATTTTATGGTCAATTTTATCCTTCGTTATAATTCCACTAACTATATATGTAATGTCATATATACCAATAATGATGAATCCAAATGCAAAATTATATTATGAACATGAAGATAAAAACGGAGAAAAGATTTGCGAATATGTGCAGATAACAGACGTAAAATCCTTTATAAAATATCAACAAGCAATGTATCACTACCATTCAACATTAAAAGCGAGCCATCCATATACAAGCAAGTGGTATGAGTGGCCAATTATGAAAAGACCATTATGGTTTTATATTTCAAGATTTGATAATAACACAATAGGAACAATTGCATGTATGGGAAATCCAGCAATATGGTGGTTATCAATGATCACAGCAATATATACACTAACATATACAATTATTACTAGAAACAAAGAAGGAGCAATTTTAATCGTAATGATAGCGATAACATGGTTTACATATGCACTTATAGGACGAATCATGTTTATATATCACTATTTTATAACACTACCATTTATGATGCTTACAATTCCGTTCGCTATAAGTAAACTAGCAGAATGGAAACCCAAAATAGACTATATAATGCCTGTATTGACATTAATATTTTTAGGAACATTTATTTATTTTTATCCTATATACTCAGGAAAACCGGTTAGTATTGAATATGTTAAAAAAACAGAGTGGTTAAACTCTTGGGAGTACGATGGCTTAGCGCGCTAGCACAAATATTAGTAATAATATAAACTAAAAAGTTATATTATTTATAAGAAATTTAAATTACATAAGCAAAGAGATCCAAGTCATATTACAACTTGGATCTCTTTGTTATTAGAGTTTACGAGTTACATTGCAAGCTACATTGCCTTACAGAATCTCCTGTGCAATCATAGCCAGCTCGGATCTTACGGTCTTCTTGCTGTCGAGTTCAATCTGCCAGCATTTGCCGATATCTTTGAACTTCTCTGAAGCATAGACAAGACCATTACGTCTTTCATTAAGACCTGGTGTATTTACCTGCGTCGGGTCACCTGCCAGAACCAGCTTTGAGCCTCTTGCCAGACGAGTGATGATATCCTTCATAATCTCCGGCTTGACATTCTGAACTTCATCAAGAAAGTAGAATGTATTTGCAATAGAAGAACCACGAAGGAAGCCAATCGCTTGAATCTCGATGAGACTTCTTTCAAACAGCATATTAACAGTTTCCTTACACTCTTTCTTGGTTACTTTTTCTTTTCCGCCTGTAATGTTCTCACCATTCTGCTTGAAGATTTCAATAAGGTTATTCTGCACACCATTAATGTAAGGGCTAACCTTATCATTGATGTCGCCAGGAAGATAACCTAAATCTTCGTCGATAGTAACAGTAGGAGCACCAACAAGAATCTGCTCATAGGTACTCACAGGACCATATGAAGCAAGAGAATGTAAAGCTGCTGCCAGCGCGCAGTATGTCTTACCGGTGCCAGCGCCACCTTTAACAATAACCAAAGGTGCAATATCAGGAGGAGCGAGCAGACACTCCATAAACATTTTCTGTTCAGCATTCTCTGGTTTAAATGCTTTGTTGTCCTGATACATCAACGGTACAAGCTTACCATCTGTATATCTGGCAATTGCAGACGATCCCTCGGAAGAAATCGTCACAAACATGTTCTCGTGCCAAGCAATATTATTATACTGATAAATTGCATTGATAGGCAGAGACTTGTCTGCGTATAATTTGTCAATAGCAGACTTTGCAGCAAAAGCTTCAATCCGGCCCTTGTACTGATCACGAGGAAGAGGAAAAATTTCATCTTTAAATTCCTGTGATTTGATGCCGAGTTTTTCTGCTTTTAAGCGTACAGAAGGATTCTGCGAGATCAATACTACAGGGTACTTACTGGATTTACTCAGATCCAAACAAACCTGAAAAGCCCTTTTGTACAGTTCAGTCACGTTGTGAAGAGCGTTTACCTCGCGGGAGATTGTTGCACAATCTACAATTCTCAGAGAAGAACCGTTGCTCTGCTTAACTCCTTTCGAAGAAAGCAAATCCTTCATAGATAATGTAGAAATGTAGTCAACAAACTTGCTGGCTATTTTAGCCTTCTCTGGTGACTTATCGTACCGGTAAATTCTCTCAACGACAGCTAACGGAACGACAATGTCGTTATCAGAACCAAAGTTAAGAGTTGATTTTTCAGATGACAATGTTGCCTCAGTAAGTAACACAAATGTCTTCTTCATAATGAAAACTCCTTTCATAGATGCATAAGTATTTCTTAGTAATTAGAAATACAGTTCTATTGGGTTACATAAATATTATACAAGGGAAACCTTCAAAAATCAATGTTTTTTGCAAATAATATATCAAAGATTTACATAATTTCATAAAATATATTAAACGGAGAAGAAAAATCCGTAAAAAAGGAGGTCACCATGTGATACTAGAAGGTAAAAAAATAGGTTATGTATTTACAGGATCATTTTGTACATTTAAGAAAAGTATAGAACAACTTAAAAAAATAGCTAAACAAAAAGCTGAGATAATTCCAATAATGTCATATAACTCATATAATTTAGATACGAAATTTGGAAAAGCAGAAGATTTTATAAAAGAAATTGAAGAAATAACAGGACATAAAATTATAAACACAATTCAAGGTGCAGAGCCAATTGGACCTAAGCATTTAACAGACATAATGATAATAGCACCAGCATCCGGAAATACAATGGCAAAATTAGCAAACGATATAATAGATACACCGGCTGTAATGGCTGCAAAATCACATTTAAGAAATGAAAATCCGCTTGTAATAGCACCATCAACAAATAATGGACTAAGCGGAAATGCAATGAACATAGCAAAATTACTAAATATGAGAAATTATTATTTTGTACCTTTTAAACAAGATAATCCAATAACCAAGCCACGCTCTGTGGTATTTGACAGTGAATATATAATTCCAACATTGGAACTCGCTTTAGAAGGAAAGCAAATTCAGCCAATACTAATGCAATTGTAAAAAATATATGAAGAATAAAAGCTATATTTTAGAAAGAAAA
>OCHI01001505.1_pt1 | contig 16573 bp, 14 predicted proteins | sample 1538691 | NCBI WGS metagenome assembly OCHI01 (sample SAMN04571718, study PRJEB22368) | human gut metagenome | biome: human gut; material: stool | host: Homo sapiens | place: Luxembourg | collected 2012-09-21 | reverse complement strand
CCTCACCCTCAGCGCCTTGCGCTTCATCCTTTCTGCAAAGTCTAGACAATCTTGCTAGCAAGATTGTGAGACTGTTGACTTTTGCAACAGTCACCACAGATGTATGGCATGCCCATCATACAAAAGAGGAGACTTAACCGCATTTAATTAGCGATTAAGTCTCCTCTGCGTGGGGATTGTGTCTGACTTCCGTCAGGGGGCGATGAGTGAGTGTGGGGCGGGGCTAGTATTGTCGCTCGCCAAAGATGGCAGTGCCGATGCGGACAATCGTGGAGCCAGCCTCTACGGCTAGGGGCCAGTCACTGCTCATGCCCATGGAGAGCTCGTCCCAGGCGATGTCGGGGTAACGCTCTCGCAGCTCCGTCTGTAGCGTGCGAAGCGTGTCAAACTCGTGACGTATCTGCTCTTTGTCTGTGGTCAGCGTCGCCATACCCATCAAGCCGCAGATGGTGATGCGCTCCCGCCACTCGGGAGTCGCTAGGTAGTGGTCTACGAGTGCTAGGAGCTCTGCGTGGTCTAGTCCGCTCTTGCTCTCTTCCTGTGCTATCTTGTACTGCAGGAGGATGCGCAGTTGACGGTCGAAGCGGTTCGCCTGCTTGACGATCTCCTTGAGAAGTGACTCGGAGTCGACGCTCTCGATGAGGGATACGTAGGGGACGATGTACTTGACCTTGTTGCGCTGGAGGGTGCCGATGAAGTGCCACTGGATGTCTTCGGGGAGCTGGGGAGCTTTTTCGGCAAGCTCTTGCGCACGATTCTCGCCGAAGAGTCGCTGACCTGCTTCGTAAGCCTCACGGACGGACTCGATGGGGTGAAACTTGGAGACGGCCACGAGCTGCACCTGCTCTGGTACCTGACTCCGTATCTCTGCTAGACGCTCTGCGATCATGATGTGTAGGGGAAATTGGGATTGGTACAATACAAAAAGAGACTGCTACCTGTCTCTCGGTAACAGTCTCGAAGTAGGGATTTATTACTCGTTGGGCTTAGAGAAGTCTATCGGCCACGCATCCATGATGATAGTCTCAGTGATGGAGGCTATCTCGTAGGGTGAGAGGGTCGTGGACATCTCCTTCTCCAGGCGGTTGAGGGCGTTGGGCAGGCTGTCGCTCTGTACGATCATAGCTGCAGCGGTGCGCTTCTCGATGCCTTTGGCTTCGTCTAGAGAGATGAAGTTGACCTTGCAGCGATAGAAGCGATCGTCCTCGGGGTGATCAGAGAGGAAGAGCTCAGCGAGCTTGATCCGCTTGATCGTATTGATAATGAGTTCGCCTAGCGAGGTAAAGGGCGTGAGCTCCTTGGTGAGTCTCTCCTCTATCTCCGTATAGGTGTCGCCCTGTACGAGGTACCCCTCGGAGGTACGCTTGGGCGTTCCGTTGTCGACCATCTTCTCGTAGGTCACCTTGCATTCAAACCAATTGGCCATATAGTTGCTATTCGTCTAAAAAGTGAATTGATGTGGGGCAAAGGTACGGATTTATTGAGATGCACCCAAGAGCCGAAGTCTCTGAGATTACTCCTGCATGAGGTCACGTAGGAGCACCTTGAGACGTACGAGTGAAGGCTTGACAAGGAGGTAAGAGGTACTGGCTCCGAGGGTTACACCGATGAGCGGAGCCTTGCGCCCGATCCAAGCGGTGACGCCTCCCTTGGCAGAGAGGACTAGGAGACGCTTCGAAATCTCTGCAATGATCTTGTCGATGGGGGAGCGGTCGCCTACGTAGGGCATAGGCGTTATGGAGACTTGCCCCTGATATGAGCGACAAGCGTTGCGCATGAGTGCGTCAGCCTCTCGTATGCCTAGCATGCTGCCCATCATAAAGGTGATACGCGCCTTAGTCTCTGCCGTTACGGCTCCATAAGAGTAGAAGTCGTCCCAGCCGTAGAGGTAGGCGAGCTTCTGTGTGAGGAGGACGAGGTTGACGCTGTACTGCGCTAGCTCTGTCGGTATGCCGACCCATGTAGCTATGCAGCCTGTGAGACTGCTGCCTGCCGAGCCCATAGCTAGGAGTTCGGTGTGACGACGTATCTCCTGATTGGCTATATGGTTGAGCACTTTGACCGAGAGAAAGCGGTGGGGAGGCTCCGTGGCGAGCTGCTCTAGCTCAGTGATGGAGAGAAAAGGGTAGAGCGCATCGGTGAGCCACTCGACACGATTGATCTGCGCCATATTGGCTCCGAGGGCAAGGTCTAGGAAGCGATCCCAAGCTTTGGAAGAAAGTGACATGGTTCTGTGGATATATAGAGGATTAGAACTTAAAGCCGAAGGTCGCTACCCCGTAGATGCGGTGCTTCTGTAGTTGGATAGCTTGAGGCGTCTCAACGTGAAACTTAGTCTTCTCATCGTAACCTGTCGGGAAGGGGTACATGTGAGACTTTTGTCCCTGATAGACGACTGCTAGGTCTATATAAGAGGAGGGTGAAAAGCGCCAGCCTAGTCCGCCCGTGACGCCGTAGCCCATGCCGACGATCTCGTAGTGTGGCACGGTGCCAGCCTCGTTGACATGGATCTTGGCACTCTGCTTAGGATCGGAGTCGAAGCTCGCCTTCATAGGAGCTTGTCTCCAGTATCCACCCGCACGGAGGCTGAACTGAGGAGAGACTCTCAGCTCACCACCGAGACGTATGGTACTCTGCATCGGGGTGAAGTACTCTTTCATCAGTTTGTTGTCATCGACAAAGGGACCATAGGTGTCTTTGAGCTGGATGCCCGAGTAGTTGGCCAGCTCATAGTCGAGGCTTAGCATGCCATGCCGCCCGACGAAGGCGCCACTGAGGACGATCTTAGTGGGAGTCTGTAGCTGGTAACGCCAAGCAGCATCGTCAGGTGTCTGATCTTTTTTAGTCCACTCTTTCTCAGGTAGAGGCTTACCCTCCTTGTCTACTCGTAGGTGTCGCGACTCGGCACCTGCCACGTAGTTATCTTGCAGCGTGAACCATGTGGGTGTCTGTACGGCAGCTCCTAGGCGCAGATGATCCGAGACACGAGCGATCATACCGAAGCTAACCGATGCGCCCGAGCCAGAGGTGCGAAGTTCGTTGGCTAGCTCTAGGTAATCCTTGTCTATGAAGTCCTCTCCGTAGTAAGAGTTCATGCGATAGTCTAGCGCACTGATCTTAAGACCTAGACCGAAGTATAGGCGGTCGTTGTAGTTGAGTCCACCGGTGAAGTCAAAGTCCTGGATGCCTCCACGCTCGTTGACTCGTAATTGCGAATTGCTCGGCCCTAAGATGCCCCCCTTATCATTGTAGTTGAAGGCACTCTCGTAGAAGCCTTTTGGATGTGGCACTGTCCAGCCAGCTCCATGTCCTAGTATAGTGAGCCAAGGTGCGCGGACGTTGCCATAAGCATTTTTGCTGAGGAGATCCTCGGGAGAGACATTGCTCGGCGTGATAAGGGCCGTGTAGTCTGCCAGTGAGAAGTCCGTGACCTGATGGTTGCTTACGTCAAAGGAGCGTGCGAAGCTCTGACGCTGGTAGAAGCCTAGAGCCAGATTGAAGGTTAGGCCAGACCCTCTGAGCGGAGTCGCCAGCACAACAGACATATTGCCACTGAAGGCTGTGCGCCCCTTCTTGTAGTGCTCTTCGTACCAAGTAGCTTGGTCCAGGTTTTGTCCGAAAGCGATGGTCCCCTGTATCTCGTTACTGCGGAAGAGTCCTAGTCCAGCGGGGTTTTGTCGTAAGCTACTATAATCAGCACCTACTGCACCGAAAGCTCCACCCATAGCTTGGTAGCGAGCCGTCCCGTCGAGCGTCTCGGTGCTAAAGCGTAGCGCATTATCATGAGTCTGTGCGGATAGATAGCTCCCCGTGATGAGTAGGAGAGCAGAGCTTATGAGGGGAATGAAATAGTGTCGAAGCATAGTTTATAAGTATAGGTGTATAAACGAATGAGACTTGACCATTAGTCAGAACCTGCGTGCGGTGGCTAATGATACAAGTCTCATACTTTAGAAATGTCTACTATCGGCGTCCTCTAGCACTGCGGCCAGAAGAAGAGGAGCTACCCTGCCAGCTGCTGTTGCTTCTGCTGGAGCGTACAGAGGAAGAGCTGGAATTACCGCGAACACTACGACTGCTCGATGAGTCGTAGCGTCTGCTGTTACTTGGCGTGCCATAGCTTCTCCTCTGACTAGTCGTTGAGGCGTCATAGCTACCACGACGTGAGCGAGCGGAGCCTGAGTTATAGTTGCGATTCGTTGGGGAGGCCTGTCGCTCCTGTCTTATCGTGCTACTATCCTCAAAGTAGGAGCCACGACGTGAGCGGGCGGAACCCATCTGATACTGCTCAGTGGAGCCACGGCGTGTGCCGGTAGACTGGTCGTATGATCCACGAGCACTGCGTCCCTGCGTATTGTCATAGACACGATTGCGATCATCCTTCCAGAAATTGCCTCGGTCGGCTACCTCATTGCGGCTATAAGTAGACTGATCTAGCGAACCTCTACGAGCGTTGCCCGAGAGGCCCGAGAGTGTGCCTTGGTTGCCTCGCGAGGCGCGTGGGTTACTACTATCATAGTAGCTACTCCCTAGGCGACCATTGGAGTAGTAGGTCGAGGGCTTGACATAGCTACCATAATATGGGTCGTAGATGCCGTACGAGCCAGCATAGTATCCGTCCCAATAACCATTGTTGTAGCCAGCACCGTAACCATAGCCTCCGTAGTGTGGATAGTATCCGTACCAGTAGCTACCGCCCCATGACCAGGGGTTGGTGTACCAAATAGAAGGTCCCCAATAGCCGTATCCACCCCAGCTGTAAGGGTAGGGGTAGCGGTTCGTGTACCATGGATACCACGAGCTGTACCACATATAGTCATAGTAGTAATCCCAAGAGGAGTACCAGCCGGGACTCCACAGATTGATAGAGATGCCTACGGGGTTGTAGCGGTCAGCGACGTAGTCGTAACGATCGGGATAAGTGTAAATGCCGTAGGTGCCATCCTCGTCGTAGTATACATCTACATTGTCAGAGTCGTATATGTATACAGTAGCGGGGTTGTGAAAGCGCATGATGCGACGGCTATACTTGCCGACTCCTTTCTTAGGTTGTTGTGATGAGGAGTAGCTCTGTCCTCGGGTACCTTGATACTCCTCTCCACGGCGGTTGTAAGCGTCGAGAGGGTCTTGATTGTTATACTGATACTCATCGTCGCCCCACGGGTTGTTAGAGCGACTATCTTGCTGAGAAGTCTTGGAGGGGACGTAGTATACGTCGTCATCCCAGTCTACCTGTGCCGCACTCCATATATATGATGAGAGGGCGACGATCACGAGTAGAGATATAGATCTTGTAAGCCTCATCATGGTAATTGTTGGTTTAGGGTTCGTAATCTGTTTAAGCAGGGTGCTGAGGGGAAGGTCTCGCAGGAGGCTCTTCCCCCCAGCTACCTTGTGCTTACTTAGAGCCTTTAGAGTTGATTTCGTTTAATCATAACTCTCTGCGTAAAGGTCTCTTGCATAGTGCGTATGAGCGCAATGTATGAGCCCTCGGGTAGATCTGTCAGGTCGATAGAGCTACGTAGTGCATCACCTTGTAGCGTCAGGAGACAGCGTCCTGAGAGATCGTAGAGCTGTAGCGACAGAGCCTCGTCTGCCTCAGCTAGGGTCGCCATATCTCGTATCACAGAGGGGTAGAGATAGGGTTGCTGCGTGCTCTTTATGCTCTTATCGATCGCTAGCTTCTCGGGAGCATCGTATAGAACCTCGATGCGGTAGTTATCTCCGCCCTTGCCCTCGGCATCTTTGTAAGAGAGTACGGTGGGGTCTGTTTCTCCGACCTTCTGATCGTTACGATAGATCACATAGCCCTTGACCTCTGGGAAGGGTACGGGCAGTGGGCCGCGCGTGAAGGTCTCACGGATCGTGTCACCGCTGAGCGTAGGACTATCAGATACGACTAGCTCGAGTGCCATATAGCCCTTTGTAGTAAAGATGGGCTCTGGCTGTCCTACAAACTGGTAATACGGCGTGCCAACGTAAACTACAGCGAGACCGCCATCTACCCCCATGTATTCATCCTTAGAGTTCGTGTCAACGTACACTTCGTGGGGGAAGTTTGTGCGAACCTTAAAGCCCACCTCCAGGTTCTCATCCATCTGTAGCTCAAAGGGCTTTCTAAGCGGTATAGACATCCACCCACTGGTGCCTTCTCCCTCCTTGGGTACTGCAAAGTACTCGGAGTATTCACGACTCTTGCTACGCTTCTGGCGTAGATAGATGCACTGAGCTCCTCCGTCTTTGGTCTGTACAGGCAGTAGATTGATCTGATGTACATATAGAGGCTTCTCAAAGGGTGACTGCCCTAGACGGAACTTGTCAAGGTAGCGTATCTCAGGATATCCATAGTCAGCAAGATCCTTTACATACTTAGAGGATGCTTTGACTGGATTCATCTTTGCTCTATCAGCAATCTTAGATACGATCTGCGCATTGACAGGATGTGCCCAAGAGACCGTTACGCCTCCCGTTTCCTCCGCTTTGACCTGAGCGTTTACCTCCTTGACGAGCTTGCCCGTATAGATAGTCCGGTAAGCTGCTGGGGTAGCGAACTTCTTGCCCTCGACATCGTAGAGTGCCTTTACAGCGTATTGGACAGAGCCTCTAGAGGTGAGACCATATGTGAGCTGGTCTGTATACTTAGCATCTGTGACCTCTTTGAGTGGCGTGCCGTTGCGGTATATCTGGTAGCTGATGGGGTAGCCCTGTGCGTGTGCAGGTACGGCATCCCACTCTAGCTCTACCTTAAGGTGATCCTGGAGGTTTAGCTTACCACGTAGCGCATGTACAGGAGTAAAAGGTTTGTAGCCCTTACGCCAAGTACCAGCTACCTCGCGCTGACCCGTCTTGTCTGGGTCGAGGTACATATCCATGTGGTATAGATCACCCTTGTCGCTATACTTACTGAAGTGTGAGCTGAGGCGACCATAGTAGCCATCTTGAGAGCAGATGGCTATTATACCTCCTGTGAGGGTAGCGATCTGCTCCTTCTTATCATTGTATAGTGGCGACCCTGAGGAGCCTCCCTCGGTATTGCCTGTGTGAAACATGAGGATGTAGTGATCATCTGCTCCTCCTAATGTTAGAGTTTTTCTTCCATCACCTTCAGACCACTGACCGATGCTCATACCGTTATTGTAAAGTGCCAGTTTGGTCGCATCTCCTGCAGGGTGGTGGATGCCCGCTCCACTCTGCCAGGTCTGCTCAGTAGCATTCCAGCCTGAGTAGTAGACTCGGTAGTCGAGAGGTATCTCATTCTTGAGCTCTAGGAGCATACCATCAGAGTAACCAAAGACGGATGTGTAGGTACGGATGGTAGCACCTGTGAGTGTCTTGGTCGTCTGGAAGCCGTAGTCGCTGTTGTTGCAGCGAGGCTTCTCATAGTGAAAGCCAAAGACCCACTGATCCATCTTGCTCTGATCAATGCCAAAGCCACCATTGAACGATCCTACGAGAGGGTCTCCCGTTTTCTCCTCGCCTGCACAGTGTGCTGCCGTAAGGATGTAGGGCTTGAAGTCTCCCTTGACATTGTTGATCAGGTTGCCTGAGCACAAGCTCATGTTGCCATCAGCGAAGACAGGCATATAGATGACCGAGCTACTCTTCTGCTCCTGCCAGTCGTCTCCCTCGGGGCAGTTGATGTTGAGCTGGCAGTACCGATCCTTACCCGGATCTGAAGCGTCTTCCTTCTCTATGGTAGGACCTACCTTAGCCTGCATTGCAGAGCGGTAGAGGTAACCCACACCACTGATCTGGATAGAGGGCATAGCAGAGCCACGAGGAGCCTCATAGTCTAGTATGAGCTTGCTGCCGCTCAGAGGCTCAGAGGCAAAGGCACCATGCTTAGGATGCGTCTCGTGTGTGTAGGCTCCGAGAAGCTGTTCGCCACCTGGGGTGTAGATGTAGAGACGTCCGCCCTGGGGAATGAAGAAGTCGGAGTAGTATAGGCTCAGTCCTACAGGGCTCTGCTCCATATCTATTTCTAGTCGGTAGATGTCAGTGCCTGCTACAGAGGCGATCAGCTCAGCCTCAGTGGCGAAGTCTATGGAGCAGGGGACTACCTTGCCGACGTTGTAAGGTTTGCGCTGCAAGCTCCCCTCGTGCCACGCCTCTCGGCGCATGAGGTCTTGAGGGTTAAAGTCCGGAGCAAGCGATATGCCGGCTGTCGCAGTGCGTAGTGTGCCCTCTCCGAGAAGCTGTGGTGTGCCCCCGAAGGATTGCTGTGCGAGGCCACTGCTAGCTCCAGCGAGCAAGCATAGCGGAATGAGGATCAGTAAGATCAGTCGATTCGTTGGGTGATTCATTATTCTTCGTTAGTATTATCTATGGTTGTTTAAGTGGTAAGTAGCGTGATCCGTTGAGGCTCAGATGAAATGTAGTCATAGCACGCTCTAGCAACCGCACACAGGATGGTGGCGGTAGCTACAACTAGTGTGATCGTATGACTTGGCTCTATTATCTTCACATTCGATCGAGTTTCAGACGCCTAGCAAAGGTATGAAATGTTTTGTGACTGAGCAACAAGAGATGCCTGGCCCAAGGGAAGATCAGTTAGGGTAGCTTAGGCAGCCCCTGTGAGGAGAGTTTAGTTTCATAGGTAAGAAACTCCAGTTTCATAGGTAAGAAACTAAAAATGCCACACGAATGAGACTCGAAGTCTCATAGGTGTGGCGAGCGTTATGTGGGGAATAGGGGGGGGCTTTGCTACGAGAGGGAGACCCGGATGCTAGAGAGACGCATCAGTAGCTGGGGTAGGTCGCTGAGGTTGTGACGCTCAGCGTTGAGCTGCAGGAGCTGATCTCGTAGCGTGGGGGAGATGCGCTGCATAGCTGGGGAGAGGTAGAGTAGCATCGGCACCTGACCTCTCATCTCGGGCGTGACTGGTCCGCTGGAGTAGGGGTGCCACTCACTATACACACCCACGGGGCTACAATAGATAAGTATCGTGGGGGTCTCCTGGTAGTGTGCGATGAGCTGCTTGAGTAGATAGTCCTGGTAATAGACGACGTTGTAGTATTGAGCTACGTGGTCTAGGGCATCGCCTGGTAACTCTATGTCAATGTTTGCCGATAGACGATTGTACTTATAGAACTCCTCGGGGATGCGCCACCAGATGTTACTGCGAGCTCCCAAGAGATGGATGGTAGTGAGACGAGACTGGCTCTCTAGTTGCTTGAGCTGATCGAGGACCGCGTCATCGTAGGGGGTGCGGTCTGTCCACTCCTGATCGTCTGCACGTAGATTGGTAAAGAAGCGCTGGTCGCAGTCGGCTGCTAGCTGTGGGTAGACATCTAGTCCACGGGCTATGCGAGGAGTGTTGTCTAGCCAATAGGTGTCGTAGCCTGCTGCACGAAAGATACTATAGATAGAGGGGTAGGTGTCCCAGCTGTCAGGGCTATCTTTAGGACAGAGGGAGAGCGTCCAGGCAGCAGCTAGAGCTGCATTGTCAGAGGCACTATAGATGCTATCGAGACGAATGAGAGCGCCCATCTGCAGGAGCGAGTCTATGGCTGGTGTATTCTCATTGATGTCTGGATTGTAGCAGTGTATGAGGGTAGACGTCTTCGGCAAGAACCATCACGACGTTGTGTGGTGGTAGGAGCGAGTCTACGGCTACCTCTTGAGGTGTGGCTTGTCGAGGTCTGTAGTCTAGAGAGCAATGCTTAGCATCGTGACGCAACACGCGACTGCTCAGCATGAGGCGAGCTAGAGGGGCATGCGCATTGTACTGTATGACTCCGGAGCTGGTGGCGATACGCGTCTGACGCAGATAGTTGATACCGAGTATGTGTGCACCAACGAGAACTACTACAAAGAGGAGTCTGGAGCTGTATCGCTGGATGCGCTTGTCCCAAGGGGTGGGCTGCTCTTTAGTACGCTTGGTACGACCTATGAGCCAAGAGATGCCGAGTGGTAGGAAGATAGCCACTAGGAGCTTGACTCCCTCGATGAGCATAAAGGGCATCTCCAGTCGTAGCGACTTGAAGAAGCCGTGAGCCTCTCCGGGATTGGTCGCAAAGATTGGGATGGCGATTGCGTCGCAGTAAGGCATCTGATAGGTACTGACGAGGTAGAGATCCATAATATGTATGGCGCTGACGAGTACCAGCTCGATGATGAGGACCACCTTACGTGTGATGCGATGGGGGATCAGAGTGGGGATAAGGTAGAGTAGCGTAGCCATCCAGAAGGTGTCCCATAGCAAGGGGAGATTTTCCCTAGATAGATAAGTAGCACTCCTGGAGAGCAATCCTCTGATGACCAGGTTATTGAGCGTCAAGATCGCTAGCATCGCAATCAGTAGCCATACTAGCTGTGGAATCCTTGCTTTGACTCCCTGGAGGTAGTGTAAGAGTGCTTTTTTCATAGCTGATCTGGATGCTTAGGTGAGAAGGTTACCTCAGTGCCAAAGCCCTTGATACATCTAGGACGGGTCGCATCGTACGATAGACTCCATAGCTGTAAGCGGGGGATGGTATAGTTTGACTCGATGCCCATAAGCCCCATGAGTGAAGAGGTGAAGAGGTCGGTCATGAAGGGCTTGTATCGAGCACGCTGTACGGCGAGTAGGACGTCAGGATTCTCCTCTGCAAACTGGTCGGACATATAGACCATAAAGGGAATCTGCAGAGCGCTCTCGCAGACTCCGTGTGCTGCTTGAGTAGGAGCCTTAGGATTGTCATAGCGAGAGATACCATGATCCGATAGGTAGATCACGATGGAAGAGCTTTGGCTGTAGTAACGGATAATCTCGGAGACGATGGAGTCGTTGTAGAGGATAGAGTTCATATACTCAGCCGAGTTTTGCGCCTCCCCTGAGCTGAGGCGAGGCTCTATCTGCTTCATATCCTTAGCCGTAAAGCGACTAAAGCGATCGTTGGGGTATCTATCGGCAAAGGAGGCATGGCTCCCCATCAGATGCGCTACGACCAGGAGACTCCCATTAGGTGAACTGGTCTGTCGATAGTCGATCAGGTGCGGGAGGAGGAGTTCATCGTGCTTGACCCGTCCAGCTTTCCAGTGCAAGGCACTAGAGGTACTCCCATCGGTGTAGTAGGTGCTATCGGCCGTGGAGGCTATGAGCGACACCTCCTCGATCCAGTCTCCGCTCATCTCCTGATTGCTACACCAGTAGGTTTTGTAGCCAGCAGAGGAGAAGGTGATAGGGAGTGTCGTCGTGGCATCCCAAGGTGCTTGCTCGTCCTCTCCTCGTATAGTGAGGACGCGTCGCAGTGAGGTGAGCGTGTTAGGCTGTGGGCAGACGACATCATCGTAGAGGACTAGTGAGCCAGCCTGGACGAGTGAGTCTAGGCGTGGCGTATTCTCTAGCGGATAGCCGTAGCAGTGCATGTCTAGGCGACGTAGAGACTCGCCGATGATGACCACCACATTGTGCGGCTGACGCTGCGGCATGAGGCGAACGTTGGTCGGGGTGTTTTTCCATAAGTTCTGCCCCATCTCGTCGTATCGCTTTTGATTGGTAAAGACTCCCAGCGTGGTAGCTACGTAGCGGCTCATCATATTGTACTCGTGAGCGAGCGTGTAAGCCTCTTCATTCGAGATACCGTCTGCCACTATTGGGCTTAGCTGCGTAGCATGTGGTATACCGGAAATAAGTAGTAGCAGTAGCATGAAGACTAGTCCCCAGCCCTTGTGGGTTAACCAGGTCACAAGACTGATGCCACAGAGCAGTCCGATGGCCTCCAGCAGCGTGTGCATCGGCATAGCCCATGGTAGCAACGAGCTACACACCTCGTCGGCACGGGGCGTGTAGTACTGTAGCAAGACCGTCTGCGTCAGGAGCGTACCGTGCTCGGTGAGCAGATAGTACTCATATATAAATAGTAGTGCCGAGAGCAGCACGATGAGACTAGTCCAGGTGATGCGCCACCACCGCTGCGGCAGTATGGCAGGGAGTGTCATCAGTATCGCAGTGCTGGCGATATAGCCTCCCAGCCAAAGGAGCAGAGGCATCTCCATGCGAAGGTGCAGTATCATTAAGCTCCCCATAAGCACTTGCAGGAGGGTCAGGAAGGCAAAGAGATTTGGCATACTACACATACGCCCCCACAACTGCTTCAGATAGCCCCCACAGATGGAGAGAAGCCTTTTTATCTTAGGAATCATCGGAATAAAAGATAGCTCGTTAACAAGGTCGTAATAAGAGGTCGTAATAAGTCCGGCGCAAAAGTACGAAAAGTAGTGCTTTCCCCCGCTTACTTATCGCTTTGCGCCTTGTGGCGATGGTATAGATTGGTACACCCCTCGGTGAGTAGGTCCAGGACGAGCTCAAAGCCCGACGCACCACCGTAGTATGGATCGGGGATGTGATCCCACGGCATCTGCTCGAGGTAGTCCGCCATACGCACGACCTTCTCCTGCTGCTCTAGCGTCGGGGCCAGCTCGCGCAGAGCTTCATAGTTACCGTCGTCCATAGCGATGATTAGGTCAAAGGTCTCAAAGTCTTCATCCTTAATCTGCCTCGCACGATGCGTCATCTCGATGCCACGCCGTGCAGCATGGGCGCGCATTCGTGGGTCTGCTAGTTGTCCCTGATGCCATCCACCTATGCCTGCCGAGTCTACTTCGATCCGAGACGAACTGGCGGGGTCTTCGGCTAGGAGTTGTCGCATGATAGCCTCTGCGAGTGGCGAGCGACAGATGTTGCCTAGGCAGACGAAGAGGATGCGGTAAGGAGCTTTACTACTAGAGTCGCTCGGTGCCATCATGTATGCCTTGCTGTATCGTGTGGTAGACCTCTTCGCGGAGATCTTGTATCGGCTGATCGGACGAGCGATAGTCTCGTGGGTGAATAGGAGGGTGTATGTCTAGGTAGAGGCGATGCCAGTGCGGTAGGAACGAGCCTGCGCGCATCACGCCATAGGAGCCCGAGATGGAGACAGGGATGATCGGTATATCTAGCTCATCAGCGATCACGAAGCCACCCTTCTTGAAGGGTTGCATACGTCCCGTGCGGGTACGACTGCCCTCGGGGAAGATAAAGATCGAGTAGCCATCACCGAGCGAACGCTTAGCCTCGTCCAGCGAGTTGCGAATATTCTGTACGCTATGTCCATTGACAAAGATAAAGCCCGCTACCTCGCACGCTTTGCCCACAAAGGGGACACGCCGTAGCGACTCCTTCATCACCCACTTGAAGGGGATGCCGAGGAAGCCGTAGAGGAGGAAGATGTCGTAAGCTCCCTGATGGTTCGCCATGACGACATAGGGTCCCGACTTCTTGTCGTAGTTCTTACGCCCCCGCACGGTGACGGGACAGAGGGATAGGATCAATCCTAGCCACGACCAGATGAGTCCTGGGTAGTAACTAAAGAACTTGCCGAAGCCTAGCAAGCAGCCCGCCGTCATAACAAGTGCCAAGACGATGGTTATCACCGCATAGATGGGCGCCGCTATTAAGACTATATATATAATGTATAGTATCCGTAGTAGCATAGAGGAGTAGGGGGTTGTCTCACAAACTGAGGCCATAGCATACGAGCCTCAGTGCTTGTATCTTGCTCACAAAGGTAATGAAAAAGCCCTTGACAGTCACTTCCTTCGCAATGTTGCTCTGCTATTTGTAGATGAGCGTGTGTCGCTGCGCTCTCGTGAGGTAGCGACCGACCGTCTCGGTGATCTCCTCAGGCGTGATAGCTTGGATACGCTCTGCCACCTCCGCGACGCTACTGACTCTGCCGAAGTAGAGGTAGCTCTTGAGCATCGTGATGAGCTCGCTGTCGTGCTGATCGTTGGCGAGGAGCAGCTGCCCTATGATTTGTTGCTGACTGATGGCTAGCTGCTCGGCACTGAGAGGAGTCGTGACATAGCGGTCCAAGATGTTATGCACCGCTTCGACAGCTTGTTGTAGCGTGTCACTGCCTGTACCAAGATAAACGCTCCAGACACCATCACTCAGATAAGGCGTGTAATTCGCCTCGACACTGTAGACCAGTCCCAGCTCTTCACGCAGATGTAGGTTCAGCTGGGAGGAGATGGCGGGCCCTCCGACGAAGTTGTTGAAGAGCGTCATAGCGTAGCGCTCCCGACTGTGTAGGCTAGGAGCGTGCGTACCTATGATGCAGTGGCACTGGTTGGTGCGGTAGTGGTGGGTCTTAGCGATGAGTCGCTCGGGTGTGCCCGTGAGCTTGACCTTTGGCACCTTAAATGGGTCTCCCGCAGCTACTCGTGGCTCGCTGTAGAGATGCTCGATCATCTCGATCGCTTTGTCAAAGTCTATCTCGCCCCAGATGCCCAGCACCATATTGTCGGGGCGGTAGTACTGATCCATAAAGCGTCGCACGACTGTCGATGAGATACGTCTGACAGACTGCTCGGAGCCTAGGATGTTGTGCGCTAGTGGCGTGCCGCTAAAGAGTAGCTCCTCAAATTCATCATATATCCGCTCGCTCGGAGCATCTAGGTAGCTGGCTATCTCCTCTATGATCACCTCCTGCTCTTTGCTCAGCTCCTCGGCTGGTATGTAGCTGTTGAGCACGATATCTGTGAGCAGATGAACGGCCCTGAGCGCATAGCGTGAGGGGATGGTTATGTGTAGGGTCGTATCCTCCTTGGTGGTAAAAGCGTTGAGATCAGCACCCACCGCCTCGACACGATTCACTAGGTGTAGGGCGTGTCGTCTATGCGTCCCCTTAAAGAGCATGTGCTCCGTACAGTGCGCCAGTCCATGGTAGGGCTGCGGATCGTGAGCCGACCCTGTCTGTACCATGTAGCCTATGTAGGTGACCTGGCTGGGGATAGGGTAGTAGACGATACGTAGTCCCTGAGTAGTGGTGTGGTATTGTAGTTGTGGAGATGTCATAATGAAAAGAGAGAGACAGTCACATAGACCTGCCAGCTCCAAAAAAAAGAACCCAGACCACACAAAGTTATGTAGTCTGGGCCTCTCTAGATGTTATGATACATAGATACGTATCATGGTAGATACGACTCGATATGTCGTAAAGGTTGTGTAGCTGTCAGCTTACTCAGCAGCGGGAGCCTCTTCGGTAGCTGGTGCTTCCTCTGCGGCGGGAGCCTCTTCGGTAGCGTTAGCCTCCTCGGCAGCCTCTGCTTCAGCCTTTGCAGCGGCTTCGGCCTCAGCCTTCTCGCGCTCGATGGCTGCCTTCTTCTCCTCTAGAGCCTTGCTACGCTCCTTGTTTTGCTCTTCCTCAGCCTCGTGCTGCTTCTGAGCTATATCCTGAGCCTTCTGCTGGTTACGCTCAGCGACTCCCTTGAGGAGCTGCTGCTTGTTTGTGAGCCATGCCTCAAAGCGCTGGTCTGCGACCTCCTGTGTGAATGCGCCCTTGGCGACACCACCATCGAGGTGCTTCTTAAGGAGGACACCCTCACGTGAGAGGATGCGACGTACGGTGTCACTAGGCTGTGCACCGACCTTGAGCCAATAGAGAGCGCGGTCAAACTTCAAATCTATTGTAGCAGGATTAGTGTTCGGATTATAAGAACCTATCCTCTCAATAAACTTTCCATCCCGTGGAGCCCTGCTATCAGCGATGACGATACGGTAGAAGGGGTAGCCACGACGACCGAATCTTTGTAGTCTGATTTTAGTTGCCATTGTTGATATTGAGATTTGAATGATTTGGATGTCCGTGAGAACTTTCGTCTCATACGAACTGTGCAAAGGTACGCAAAAATCTTCATTCCACAATCACCTCCACAAAACGGCTCCTGGCTAATATCCATAGTGTCCTAAACGTTTTTTGCGAGCGATGGGTGTAAGGAGCCGTCTTATCGTTCGCCAGCCTTGTCACTCTGTGGAAGTGGCGCATTGTCCATGATGCCACAAAACCTCAGAACGTTAGAGTGTGTGATTGAACTCATAGTGCTTTCCTACTTAAGGACCAGGAGCTCTGAAGTGGTCGTTTTTCTTGATTCTGTATATGTAGACTTTATCCGTTTCTGCTTTATTCCAAGTTGGGATTAAAGGAGTTCGCTTATCAAAGTATAGGTCGTCTTTTTCTTTTGTTAGATATGGGGAGTATTGCAACTTGCTAAGCGTCTTCTGATACGTTATCAAGTAGTCGTAATTCTCAAAGTCAAAGTCTTCGGCAAGCTGCTGGACAAAGGCCCTGTCGTAACCCTTTAGCTTGGGATCATCGTATGGAATCCTTTCATAGAACTCAACCAAATAGAAGTATAACCAATCCACATTTTCCACATAGTCAAATCCAATATACGACCTTCTATCGAAAGCATTAGTTGGGAGCGGTATTTCCTCAACGAATTCAAAAGAAACGGTTCTAGGATAGTAGTAATAAGTGACTGCTACTATACTAGAAACCACTATCAAGACAACGCAATAAAGTATCTTCTTCATTTGAGTACTTACATAGGAGGTCGTCCTACTCTAGGATGTCGCTGAGGCAACAATATGCGAGCATTGCTCCTCCGTCAGGTGAGCAGATTTTTATTTATCACGATCCATAGGCAACTTCGGACTGAAAGGATAAGTGATCCTTTCAGGCTTTATCTCAGATCTATAAAAGACATAAGCCACACACGTGTACTTTTTCTTCCGCAGCTTATTTACTATTCTATCTTCATTGATATT
>OCHI01001498.1_pt1 | contig 16665 bp, 19 predicted proteins | sample 1538691 | NCBI WGS metagenome assembly OCHI01 (sample SAMN04571718, study PRJEB22368) | human gut metagenome | biome: human gut; material: stool | host: Homo sapiens | place: Luxembourg | collected 2012-09-21 | reverse complement strand
GCTTTAAATGTACCTCTCCATACTTATCTACGGTTTCTGAAAAATATCTGTTTCCTTCAATCTCCATCTTCCGTAAATCGTTATCCAAAACGTGAATGCCTGTACAGAACTTTTTTGTTCCTCTCTTCTGTCCGGAGCAATCCCAAGAAAGCCGATGCCCATGACTGTACACCCGTGGCTTCAAAGGCCATCCACATTTTGCACAAAAAATATGATTCATGTAAGGATAATTTTCTTCCGTGAATTCCTGAATCACAGAGTGTTCGGCTCTTTCTGCCCTCATGTCTTCTAGCTTCCGCTGTGCTTTTTCCCATGTTTTTTCCGATACAATCGGCGGATGATTGTCTTTTGCATAGTACATGGCTTTTTCGCCACGATTCTGCACTTGGTGTCTTTTCCCATCTATAAAAGTTTTCTGCATAAGAACATCACCCTTGTAAATTTCATTTTCCACAATGCGGAAAACGGTACTCGCTGTCCACTCTGCCCCCTGAACGGTCTGAATATTTCTCGCATTCAATACTCTTGCAATGTTCGTACAGTTCACGCCCTGAATCACCAAATCGTAAATTTCCCTGATAACGGACGCTTCTGGTTCTTTTGCCCGATATTCTCCATTTTCATCTTTTTCATATCCATAAGATCTTTCCAAATAAGCTACGACTTCGCCATTCTCAATGCGGTGTAAATAAGCCATCTTGGAACTCTCACTTGCAGATTCACTTTCTGCTTGTGCAAATGCTGCCAATATGGTAAGCAGCAATTCTCCCGCTTCCGTAAGTGTATTGATGTTTTGTAGTTCAAAAAAAATACCGACATTTCGTTCCTTCAGCTCTCTGGAAGCCTTCAGAACGATTGCGGTATTTCTGGCAAACCGTGATACGGATTTCGTAATAATCAAATCAATCTTTCCATTTTTCGCATCCTGCATCATTTTCTGAAACTGAGGGCGGCTTTCCTTAAAACCGGAAATTCCAAAATCTGCATAAACACCTGCGAACTCATAAGCTGGATTGGACTGAATCATCTCTGTATAATGAGACACTTGATTTTCCAATGAATTTTCTTGCTCAGATGCTTCCGTGGATACTCTCGCATATGCACAGACTTTTAAACGTTTTTTCTCTTTTCCCATATCAGCTTTTCTAACTTCAATTTGCATACTGGTCTCCTCCCTTCTTTTTTGGTAGTCTATATATCACTCTAACCCCCAAGAATAGCAAGTCTTTTTTCCGATACCGTTTGTTTTCTATGATGGGAAATAACGTAAAAAAATTCTGCCGGACAGCATTTTACCGCCCGGCAGAATTTTATAATCTTTTTACATAGTCAAGTGAAATCCAGCCTGCACCGGATTTCAGTTTTCCCCATCCTTTATTGGAGCCTGTACCAGCTCGTTCTTCAGTAATAGTAAAAACTCCTTTTCCCGTAAATTTCCCAGTTTTTCCATAATTTGTCCCCGGACCTTTACGGATATTTAAATCCGTCGCGGTAACTTCCACTAAATATGGGGAAAAATCAGTTTTTGGATAAACCTGTTTTCCGGATGCATTAAACACGGCATATCCTTTGTTCGCATCTGCACACTTCTTCGCATTTTCCAGTTCACGAAATGCTCCTTTTTGTGAAACGGCATCTCCCCAAGATTTGCGGACACGATACATTTCCTTTGTTTCATCTGGCTTTACAGTTCCTCCCTGCATTTTTTCCTTTACATCTTTACGAAAAGTATTCATGGTATATCCCATTCCAAGACCATTCCATAAGTGTTCTGGATCTCCATGATTTGACGCAATACCTCTGGCATGCCCCTCCCTGTGGCTAATAATCACGCCATCAGCAGTCGGATTGAGACCATAGAGTTTGCAAAGATATGCAAACAGCTCCACCGCCGCTTCATACGTTTTCTTCACAGAAGCCCTCGCCGCCGACAGATTCGAACAGGTAAAACTAGAACCTCCTGTGTAACGGATGCTGGCAGGCTCACACATCTCTACACCGATATGGGTATTATTTCCACTTCCTTTTGGACCTGATGCGCAATGCCATCCCCTATGATTCCACGGAAGCGTCTGATATACCGTACCATCATTTCCGTCAATAAAACCGTGTACGCAGGCTGTTCCATAAGATGGCGTATTCCAATTCTTAATAAACACCGATGCATTTGGCTGCGGACATCCCACGGAATGCAGCATTAATCCTTTTACCGTAATCTTTCTTCCTGCTGTATAGCATGGATTTTTAGTCATGATACTCTGTACTAACTTCATAGATTCCTCCATTTCCCGAAAAAAGCACCGTTTAATCACGGTGCTCTTCGTCATCCTCTTTCAACTGTTCCAATACGTTCTTCAGCTTCTGTGGTACCGGAAGACCGATTCTTGTCGCATTTTCCAAAATGGAAATTCCTTCATTAGATAAATAAAAGAAAATTACCGCTGTACGGACAACACTTCCATCACAAATAATCTGTGTGTCCACGATATGCCCGACTGCTACCAGACAAAAAATCACGACTTTTTTCACGATTCCGTGAAAACCAACCTCACTGGAAACTTCTTTATTGATGACTGCTGCCATAAGTCCCGTGATATAATCCACCACCACAAAGACGATCAGGGCATACAAAAATCCATCAAAGCCTCCAAGAACTGCTCCGATTGCTCCTCCCATCGCTGCAAAAACATATTGCATGGTTGTTACAAATTGCTTCATAGTCTTTTCCTCTCTTTCTCCCTTTCGGGTATTAAAAAAAACAGCCGATTGGCTGTCATTTCCTTATGCTGTACGTTTCCACATATAGCAGACAATATATGGCTGTAAATTCGAATGGGAAGCTCCACCACCCGCTTTTGCGATCGTCCCCTTTGGTGTCAGGGAATGCGTATGACTTCCAGCATTGCTTGTCGGTGCTGTTGCATCTGCTCCCGATACACCGCTTCCATGCACGGTATATCTGCTGCTCCCTGCACCTCCGTCTGTATCACGTCCAATGTTGTGTGTATGACCTCCGGCACTTCCTGTTGTTGTGGCGTTTCCTGTAAAAGTATGCGTGTGGGAGGGCATTTGATTTGCAGTAAGTGTTACCACAGAAGAACCACCTGTTTTTTCCACAGTATTAAAATTCCCATCACCAGTATTGATACCTACAGGGACTCTTCCTGCTCCCCACGCCACCCAAGTTCCTCCAAAAAATTGGCTCGGATTTGTATTAACCACACTCATATAAATACTTCCAACCGGATAGATTGTTTTCGCAAACTGTTGGATATAATCCTTAAGAAGTTTTCCATAAACCCGCACATCCCAGTCTTCTGACACTTCAAACACATTTTCATCCTCTGCAACTTTACCAACAGCTACTCCTTTGCCGCCACGTTTAAAATCCATTACTACTGCTGCTGTAGAAATGATCTCTTGTATTGAAACAGAAGAAAACGTATCTTTCAGGGTATAACGAACATCAAAGGAATATTCTGTAGAAATATTTCCCCCGCCAAAAACAACAGCCGCTCCTGATACAAATGCCCCTGCTGCTATCCATGACTCTGCTGTTGTTCTTTTATAATGAATTGTTCCAGATGCAGTATTCTTTCCCCCACATGATGCAAATTTAAAATTTATCACGCTTCGTACATAAGCCCCGTCCTCATTGACCGCCCCATTACTCAAACATCTTTGCGATGTTGAATTGATAAAAGACGGAGGCGAATAGGGAACTACCGTAATCGATACTGTCTTCTCATCTGAAGTTCTTCCCCTAGAATCCGTAACAACAGCAGAGAATGTGATCGTACCTTCCGTATTCAGAAACCCTGTTGTAAAGCTGGATGCCGTGCCTCCGCCTGTTATGGAATATGCAGTAATACTCGATCCGTAGCTACCTGCTGCACCATTGATTTTTAAGGTTGCTTTTGATTTTGTCTGTACATAAATGCCCCATGCAGATGGCACTTCTCCATCCACCCTCGCTGCAGTCAGACTGGTAATAGATGGCTTAATGGAGGCCGGAACGCTCAAAGTCAATGTACATGTCTTACTTCCAATATTTGTGCTTCCGTTATAGGTCGTGCAGGTAATCGTACAGGTTCCCGTAACCGCTTTTGGTATCTGATTTGCCAATGAAATCGGTGGATTCCATGTAACCGAGGTGGATGCTGTTTTTGAAACAATCGTCCCCGTCGCACCGCCAAAAGCGTATACCAATGTGTGGGTAAACGCAGAAGATGCACGGGAAATTTGTATCACGGACGCCTTCCCCAACTCTGCATTTGAAGCTGTCACGGAAGATGCTCTTGGAATGGAATCCAAAGTTACGGTTGTATTTGCCGTAATAGAATCGTAAAAAGTTCCTGATAATGTTGCCTGAATCTTAAACACAACACTCATGGAAATTGCCTTCCCACCGTCACTTCCATGCATGACTTTCTGAGATACCGTTCCCAACAAATGTGTTCCTGTTGAACCGATGGAAGGGGATGTGAAATTCTGCGCCTTTCCATCAATCGTCATCGTATTGTTATTTCTGCTGTTAATCGACAATGACCAGTCATTAACAAGATAAATCCTGCAGGTAATTGTAGATGTATTCTCCGACACATTCTTCGTCTGCGTCCAATCTACCCGCACCGCATAATGTCCATCACGGATAGATCCCGAAAAACTTCCACTGGATGCCAACTTTCTCACCTTCTTTCTAAGACGGATCACGCCATTTGATTGACAAATTTCCTGTGCTTCTCGGTATAAAATCAAACCATCCCCGGACTTCATTGCCCAGAGACAGTTTGTTTCGAATTTCTGCATTGGTTATGACGAGAATCTGATTGGAAATATAAGCAATTTTCTGCCCATTCTCCTTAAATGAGAGTTCTTCATTGGATAATTCCGCTGTAAATGCATTCCCGACTTTTCCTAATTCAATCAATGCTCCCTTGAAACGAATGTATTCTTCCAAAAGTGTTTGATTGGCAGAGACATTATTAATGATTTCATTTGTTATCTTTGTGAAGTCCATTCGGATTTCTGAACTGTTCTGTGTAATGCTTGCCTGAAAGTCTTTTTGGATTGTTTCCAATTCTGATTTCGTAAGATACGTTTCCCTGACGGTATGCTGAATCTGTTCTGAAGTTTTACTGATTTCAGAATAGCACTCATGGATATTCTCTTTTAACGACTCCACATCGTCCTTGACATCCTCATAGTCTTTCATGCTCTGGAAACTGGCTTGGCACGTTGTCAATAATGCCATTAGGCCACCTCCTATCCTTTGGACACGTCACATTGCAGGGTTACAAGACTGTCAATATCCTTTGCGGATAAATAGATCACTTTTCCACTCTTTTCAAAAGTAATCGCTTTTCCATCTTTATCCTGCATATACCATGTATAGGTCAGAGTCTGCTTTTCCGTAGCATTTTTCCACTCTGCGCCATCATACTTCATTAAAACAACACTTTGGGCAGTATGATCCACCTTGTACCAGAAATCTCCTGATTTTGGACTTGACGGAGCAGTTTCCCCAATGTTTCCAAGCAGGGCATCCACTTCTTTCTGATTCGTCCGCACAATCACATATGGAACAACTCCGCCTAAATTATTCTTTACCGTAAATCCTCCGATGGACAGCATTTCTGACACATAGGGATCTGACTTATCTTCCACGGTTATCACATCCGCATAGCTTTTTCCGCCATACGTCATCGTACAACGGTAGGATTGAATGTTGACAATATCCGCTCCCGATACGGTAAGGGACGAAGATGTCGCACCGCTGATATTATTCCATGTTCCTCCTACATATTTTGCCCACTGATAGGTAGCACTTGTAATTGCTGTTGAACCGCTATAGGCAGATGTTGAAAGAAGTAATGTCCCCGACTGATTTAGCACCACAGTTCCATTTGGTGCGTATACAGAAAATACGACTGCACTCGCTCCTGCATTTCCTTTATTGGATTTTGACCATGAAAACTGTTTTATTACCTTTTTCCCTGAAATTGTAAAAGTTAATTCTATCGTTCCATTTAATACAGACGCTCCACCTAATGTTGCATTTGCCGCGAATAAAAGGGACAGCTTACCAGCTATCGTTGCCGTGGCTGCTGTGTTCGTTTTCACCGTAACACCATCCGGCAATGTTCCTACCGTACATGTACAGGGAGTCTGTTCAATTCCGACATACCCAGTAAAAGGAATGTTTACAAGAACTTCTGCCGCTACAGCTCCATTTGCTGTACAAGCAATGGACTGTGTTTCATTTCCTAAAATAACCGAAAGACCACCTTTTCCATCACCACCAGCAGCACCCGGATCACCTTTTTCTCCATCATAAATTTTTGTAATGGTTACCGTATCATAAACATCCACATCATCTGTCAATAATTTAATCTGAGCTACATTATTAAAGAAAACGGAATGTGTCGGTTTAACCACCAACGTTCCACCAGTAATGCTGCCATTATCAGAAGTAGTTGGATAATCCACCCAGTTTCCAGAACTATTTTTATACTGCCATTTGCTGATAGACACTCCCTGTACCTGTGCGGTAAGCGTAGCCTGTGCCGCCCCTACCAAAGAAGAACCCGCATCGTATTTAAATACATGGGTATCTGCCGTCACGGATGCCAACTTAGCATTTTGTGCATTCTTAACCAGCGTATAGGTAATATCTGAAGAAATGTTGACGGTGTTTTTTGTTTCTGAATCGTAGTAACTGATATAACAAATGTAAGTGATCATCCCCGAAGATGACGTAGCAAGATTATCCTTATTTACGGTAAGGATTCCTCCTGCCACAGTTTCTCCTGCGATCAATGCACTTTCCGCCCCTGTTCCATCTTTTCGTTTCCAATTGATAGATAATCCTGACGCACCTAATGAAAGATTCGTCTGATCCAGAAAAATAACAGGAGTTAACTTCAGATTCGTGACCGCCCAGCTTGGAGCATAGGTATGTGGCAGCACGTTTGGATTTTCACTCTGCGTCTTCGGCAGATTGGACGTGATATACGCTGATAGTTTTCTTTGATCTGTAATGTCAACGAATGTCTGTTGACTGGAAGTTAAAATTGTAGCCATATAAAATTCCTCCTAAATCTTAATCTCACAATAAAAGGATGCATTATCCTGCACATCTTCTGTCGTGATTACAATCGATTTCCTTCCTGCATGAAGCCGATCCCAATCCGCATCTGTTTCCTCATTTCCAGAGTTACGATGCCAACAAAATGCAGACGCATCCAATGTATCCGTTATCTCTTTATCCCAAGAATATACCCGGCACCTTATGGTGCTTTTCTGTCCCCGGTCTTTGAAAATATTTACTCCCTCCACCAATAGTTCTGTCCGATACATCTTTGAAGATTGTATTTCTTCTACTTTCCCCGACATATCTTCCAATTTGGAATCTTGATCCATGATATCTTTTTCCAATGTATTCAGATTCCCATGTTGTTTCGCCGATAAGGAAGTCAGCGTTATGCTGGACGCACCGATTGTAATGGTGTTTCCTGATGGATTCAGATAATCCCTTGTTTTACTCACGCAAAGATATCTTCCATCAATTCCATGTGGCGGAGACAAACAGTCCACGTATTGTCTGGCATGAATATCCATAATATCAACACTTGCATCCGATTCATCCACAATGGAAAGTTCCATACTTGTGATACCTTTTGCCAATTCTGCCACCCGGCTTTTCGCTTTTCTGAGAAGATTCCCCGGCTCGGTTACATCATCCCAAACTTCTACTGTCCAAATCCACCCTATCTCTTTTAAGGCTTTTTCATCATAAACATACTCTACTCCTTCATTTACGCCTGTAATGGTCACTCTTTTTCCAGTTTCCACTTCATTCCCGTCTTCATCAGTTTCTTTAATTTTTGCTCCAAGTGGAATCAAAACCGTGATTCTCTCCGTATGGTCCTGAGTAATTTTTACATCCAAAAGATTTTTCCCATACTCCACTTTTTGTAAAGAAAAGGCTGTGAAATCTTCTAGATAATCCAACATTTTCCCTTCTCGTGTATATCGTACCTGTAAGTAACCGCCATGCGTTTTCATCAGTTTCTCCTGTATTGCGTCCAATGTTACGGAATATTCAGAGCTGCTATAAGAAATATAATCATTGTTATCCTTCACAGTCACATTTCCTATATGAAACTGTTTCTTTTTTTCTACCCGCTTGTTATGCTCTGTCAGAAACAGTTCCAAAAGCCCCTTTAAATTTCCTTTATATGAATACGGCGGCTGCATGGAATCTTTCAGATATGCAAGTGCTGATTCACAAGTCCATGTATGAGTATTATAAAAATCAATCCCATCATCCAACGCCCTGCCTTCAAATACAGTATTCTCTCCTTTTTTACACACGATTTCAGAAGACATCGGTTTCATATCCTTCAGATACGGATGGTTATAAGGTGCAGACAATATCAAACTGTCAATGTTTTCTGCATCTTCTTTTACCTGTGCCTGAGTGATGGCAAGACGAGAAAAATGTGGATGGTAGAACAACTTTCCATCCACATAAACACGAAATAATTTCATAATCTCCCCTCCCGATAGCGGAATGTTGTGACACCCTCTCCCTTAACACTCAGGCGGTTTTCCCCTGCTCCAAGTTCCATTTCCGGGAACTCCCATGTTCCGGCACTTACGGATTTTTCATAGGTATCTTCTCCTATTCTCCAAGAAAATGCGGTCTCCCCTGTGGTAATCACTACCGGAACCACAGGCATAAAATCGTTTTGAAGTGTAACCGTGCCACTTCCAGAAATCACGACTTCACTTTCCTTCACATGGTAAAAATAGGAATCTCCATCCGTGCACTCCAACGTGATTGTGCCTTTTCTAAGCAGCGGATCATATACAGGGGCAAACTCTACAGTCCCAAGTGCATATACATCGGGTTCTTCAGAACGGATTACCTTAATCAGCTTTCCAGCATATTGATTCACAAGTTCGGAAACCTTCTGATCATATTGCTTTCTGGTACCTAGCATTGACAGAACAATGGTAAAACTCCGTGGCTGATACGATACCCTTCCTAACGCTTCTGTATATCGGATTGGAGAATTTCTTCCCGGAACAACGATTGTATTCGTTTGGGACTGTGGTGTCGGAAAATCAATATTTTCCCGAATCCATCCCATCTCACGAACAGATTTTCCATTTAATTTCACATCAGGGATCATAAACTCAACCTCCTGTTCAACTTCTGTGCCTGTCCCAAACGACTGTCAATAGCCGGAAGCAGATGTCCCACCAATGTTCCATCTTCCAAATAAATGCCCTTACTGCTGTTATTGGCGATTACGGCAAGATACTGCTCCATTTTTCCCGTATTCATCCGGCTTGATAAAATATGCTCTAACTGATCATAAAACCCTTTCAATGGAAGAACCGCTTCCTTACCGGCTTCTCCTCCTGCCATTAAACTGCTTCCATTCATCCCAAAAACAGTAGGCTTGGTTAAAATACCACCTTCCTTATACCAATCAATGGAAAGATGCGGTACACTCGGAGGCGAAAGTGACAACTTTCCTGAAATCTTAAAATGTGGCAGCTTGATTTTAGGAAGTTCCAGTTTCATACCGGAAAAGAATCCTGTAATTTTATCTATGATTCCCTTCACCGCATTTTTTGCTGCTTCCACTGGTTTTATAATCGCATCTTTGATTCCATTCCAAACGGAAGTAGCTGTACTTTTAATTCCGTTGAAGATAGAAGTAACCGTGCTTTTCACGCCATTGAATACGGAACTGACCTTACTTTTTATGCCATCCACCACCGAAGAAATTACGGATTTGATTCCATTCCATACGGATGACGCTACGGATTTCACAGCATTAAATACTGTTGATACCGTAGTTTTTATGGTATTTAAAACAGATGAGACCTTACTGCTTATTGCATTCCATACTGTAGAAATCACATTTTTTATCGCTCCCATCACAGATGAGATTGTACTGGAAACTGCATGGATTGCAGATGACACTACAGATTTAATGCCCTCCCATACGGAAGAAACAATTCCTTTACAGTTCTCCCAAATCATCTGGAACGGTAACGTTATAATATCAATCGCACCCTGAATAATAGAGCCGAGCAGCATGACCGCCGTCTGTACCACATTACATATTCCTTCCCATACAGACTGCAAGTGCGTCCACAAATTTGAAAACCATGATTTTAGGGAATCTACCATTGCACCAATTCCGGTACAGATGGTATTCCACAGCTCTCCGAACCATTGTGTAATCGCACCCCAATTTTGTATAATAGCAATAATTCCGGCTGCTGCCACCGCTGCAATGACAGCAATAATAGGAAGCATTGAAACATTCAAAGCACCCATCGCCACGGAAATCGCTGCAATGACCGGAGTAAGGGCTGTGAACGCTGCCAGCAATGCCCCTAAAATAATGACGAAATTTTGAACTGGTCCCGGTAATCTCTCAAACCATCCTCCAATCGTGGTAATCACGGATACCAATGGTGGAAGGATTGCATTTGCCAATTCCGCCAGTTTTTCTCCTAAAGGTACTAATGCCTGCTGTAATTTTCTTGTATTGGATTCCATCTGCTGCATCGGTGTTGTTGTTGCATCGAACATCCCCTGTGCAGATCCTTTTACGCTGTCATAGGTACTTCCGACAGAAGTCAGGGAAGTAATGAATTTTAAGTTTCCATCTTCCGCCATTGTTCCAAATGCTAAAGCAGCAAGGTTTAACGCTTCCTGTTGATTCGTACAGTTTCCGATATCTGCCACGATAGAATCAATGACCTGCTTCTGTGTTGCTCCTCCATTCTGCCATGAAGTAAATAATTCCTGTGTTTTTGTAGAAAAAGAACCTATGGACTCTCCAATTGTTCCATCCACAAGACGGGTAGTCACTTCATTGATGGCATCATTTACCTTGTCAAGATTATACGCACCATTCTTCAAGCCATTGTCCAGCAATTGGAAATACTCCGATGCCGAATATCCTGCCTGAGAAAACTTTCCTGCATATTCACTCAGGTTATCTCCTAACCAAGCCATTCTGTGTACCAACTACGATGTAATCCATCGCTTCCTGTGCAGTCAAACCATACTGCTGCATTAAAGAATTCACGCCACGAAGCGTTTCATTCATATCAATTCCATACAATTCGTCCAACGTAATAGCCTGCTGTGTCAAATTAGTAAGGTCTGTTTCACTCAGATCGCCCAAGTTCTTTTTTACCATAAGGACGGCATCTGCCACGCTGTCCATGCTTTCTCCAACGCCATCCGAATACACAGATTTAATAACATTTGCCGATTCTTCTGCTGTCTGTCCGGTTTCTCCAAAATACGCATTTACTTTTGTGACCGCATTCTCTGTTTCCGAATAAGCATCTATTGCTTTTGTTCCGATGTCCTGAATTTTATCTCCTACAGCAGAAAGCTGATCTGCAGTCTGCATCAAGGCAGCACCTTTTGTATTTTCTGCAATCTTCCCCACATCTTCGGCAGTATCCTGAGCCGCATCCCCTGCCTGCTTTAATTCTTCAATCAGATTACGGATAGCTTCTCCATCATCAACCGTATCTAACGCATCGGTCAATTGACGGATATCTGCTTTCCCGCCTGTTGCAGACTTTCCAATTTTCTCGATGGCTGTCTTCATTTGATCTGAATTGGCAGTTCCATTTTTAATCGCAGATACTAATTTACTTCCAAGAACATCTGCATAATCATCCACTTGTGTTCCTGTCGAGGAAAATAATTTTTCCAATCTTGCCGTATTGGAAGAAAGACGGTCTTGTTCCGTTTGGAGAGAGGATAAATCATTTTTATACTGATTCAGCTTTCCTCGTGTTTCCTCTATCTCTCTTTGAAATGCCTGATATTTGTCCTGACCTATATCCCCCCTTTGAAAAGCTGCCGTAACCTGCTCCTGTGCAGATTTCAAATTGGAAGCATTGGAATCTGCTCCTGTGCAGATTCCAATGCTTCCAAATACTTGTTTTATCGTAAAAGTAAGGGGGATAAAATAAACTGCTGCTTCTGAGCCACCAATACAGTATTTGATGGATCGAGTTTCAACAATTTATTTACGTCATTGAGAGCAGACTGTGTCTTGGTGATTGAAGAATTCACGCCACGTAACGCTTTATCAAGACCTGTAGTATCTCCTCCGATTTCAACTGTGATTCCCTTAATCCTGTTTCCCATGTCTGCACCTCCTCCCAAAAAGACATAAAGAAAGCCCGGATTTCTCCGAGCATGAAAAAAGCACCGATTCTTTTCTGAACCGATGCCATCTTACTATTTTATTTATTTCTTTTACATATCAAATCATAACTTTCCGCAATCATACGTTTAATGTCAGTATCCGGTATTGTCCCATCTAATATAATGGAATTCCAGTGTTCTTTATTTTGATGATATGCCGGAATTACTGAGGAATATGTATTTCTCCAAAAATCTCTCCATTCTGGATCTACCTTTACATTTACCCATATATGTCCTTCCCTTTCATAAGTCCATGCAAAAGCTCTTTTATTTTTTTCATACCTTAGCAATACCCAGTTTGGATCATGGAATGGGGTATCCACATATACATTTGAAAATGTCAAACCATACTCTAAAACATCTTCTCTTGATAACATATTCTTCACCCTCTTCTCATATATGATTTGTCTTACACAAACTGAAATTTGTTTATTATTTTACAAAGGTTGCATCATTTCAAGTATAATTCCATCTGGATCTTTGAAATAAAATGCTTTGCTTTTGCCAAATCCTTGCGAACTAAAATCAAAATACTGTGGTTCAGATAAACACTCTACATTTTTTTCAATGAGTTTTTTATAAACTGTATCAATGTCATCAGTATAAAAACATAATTCCGAAATAGATGTCATAAATAAATTTGACTGAACCTTTTTTACTTCATTGTCTACAAATTGAATCAATTCAACAGGTGGTGTTTCAATATTTTCAGAACCATTCAAATAAGCAACTCTTGCCTTACAATTCTTCTTTTGGAACATTTTATCTGTCTCTTCGCCAACCATCATTATTTCTCCTTGAAATGTAAGTCCAAGTACATCTCTATAAAATGCAATTGATTTATCTAAATTTGAAACTGTCAATCCTACATGATATATTCTTCCAACCATTTATTATTCCTCCTTAACAAACGATAAATTCTTATTTGTTTAAAAACAGCCTTTTCTTTTGTTGAATAAATTATATCAAGAAAAGGCTGCCCCTTCAATCCATAACTAGAATTTATCAAAGTCTTCCTGACTAGCTAGGCGCTTATATTTCACACCATCATTAACTCTTTCTGTCCACATATCAATCACAAGACCAATCGTCAAAAAATCCAAATCTACAATTGAAATCCCGATTTCCGTACATCGCAGAAGGAACAGGGGCGTTGTCATCTCCCGCTCACTTCTGCCAAGCCTTTTTTTGCTTTAATATCCGTAGCCACATTATCTCCCCATAATTCCAAAATTTGTGGCAGCACCTCATAAATAGAGCCATTCTTCTATCGTAGAAGGTATACTGTTATCCGCATGGTATGCCATGATATACGCCACATTTTCAAAAATTTCCAGATCATCAATCTGAAATTCTGCGCCATCTTTCTGTGTTCCAACATACGATTTTTCCAGTTTGCTCAAATCTTTAAAGATATCTCTTTTGAATTTTGCCCTGTATAATCGTGGAATCGTCGCAGAAGAACGAAAAGGAATCTTTTTTCCACAGATTTCTATTTCTCTTTTAATCATGCCATTCCGCCTCCTTCTTCCGTTGGTGTGTACACCGTTTTATACCATTCTTTATAGGTTGTCTCATCCGTAGTATCTCCTGTTCGTGCTTTCACCAAACCGTCAGACCGTGGATCTGCCGTAATAGACAAGGTTTCCGTTCCCGGTTCAATTGTATCTTCTTTTGTTTCAGATTCAATGGATGGTCGTGAAGCACTACAATTATAAAGAACGTGTCTGATTGCATTAATATCCCCATCAAATTCAAATAACAAGGCAAATTTTACACTTTCTGCAACGGAACTGTTCTCTACCAACACTCCCTTTGCATCCAGTTTTTCCTGCAAGATTTCTGTTCTAAACCATTCTGGAATCAACGCCATTTCTAAGTCTCCACTATAACCATTGTTTGTCACGGAACGGAAATATACGATTCCATCTGCATAAAACGGACTGGATTCTCCTTCTGCGTCCAAACTGATACTGACAGCTCCCGGAATAGCCTTTGGTACGCCATATTCAAATTTTGTACTTCCCCCTTCTTCCTTTTCTGTCAGTTTTGCAGCATGAACATTTTTCAAGTTGAATTTTACTTTATTTCCCATTGCTATACCTCCAATTCATACAACACTTCATACAGTTTTTCTGATTTGATATATGTTTCTGTCTTGTTATAGAAAATCCCCTGTGCATCCAAAATCTTCTCCAATTCTTCTTCAAGTGCAATATCTTTTTTATCCGTGTACAATTCCACATCTAACTGCTTTACTTTAAAGTACACCATTCCATCTGCTGAGAAATTATGGCTTCCCGGAGTCAAATAAATTAAAAATGGCGGTTCTGGAGATTCACCTTCTGCAAAGTGATGATATGCAATAGGAATTCCAAGACCACCTAATAACTTCATAATATTTTTTAATTCCATCATTTCAATCCTTTCACGATCTTATCTTCAAGCTGTGATATGGCATAGGATTCCGCTGGTGCAATATGCACTTTTGCTTCTACCCTGCCCCCTCCTCGCTTTGCATGGCCTTTCTCCAATAAATGAGTTAGTCCGGGTTTGCTGCGATTATAAACGACAACCTCTGTTTTACTTGCAGAATCTTTCATCTTTTTCGCAGTCCACCCTTTCTTGTACCCACCACTATCTGTGGGGGAAGCAGATTGTACCATTTTCTTTGTTTCTTCAGAAACTGTATTGACCACCTGCTTTACAACATCATCTGTCACTTTTTTGTACTCTCTCAAAGCATTCATGATCTCTGATGCCAATTGATTAGATGTCACCCGTCTGCTCATTCTTTCCACCTCGTATCTCCCGAACTGCTGTCAGTTTTAATTTTTTATGCGTAAACTGCACATCATCCACACAAATGATGTTATAAACCTCATTTTCAAACAAAACCCGATATTGTTTTTTATTGATTTCTCTCAATTTTTCACACCAGCGTAATATAAACACCAATGTATCTTCCGATAGCGTTTCTATATCCGTAACATTTTCTTTTCCAGACGCAAGATTTACATAAGCAAAACATGAATAAAATTTTTCCCACTGGGACTGATGGTTTCCGATTTCATCTGTGTGTAATATATGCTTTTGAAGAATAATCCGTTGTCGCATTGAACCAATATCCATCAGAACACCTCCTCACGATTAGAAGAAAGAATATTTTTCAATGTGGGAATCATTTTTTCAGTTTCTTCATTCGTTCCACGATTTTCAAACATCACACCCACCGCATATAATACAGCAGTTTTTACGACAGCATCCTCCGGCAGAATATCACGCCGTATAATATCTCTACATAGTATTTCGGAAGAATCAATCAGCGTTTGAATCAGGGTGTCTTCATCTTCATATTCCACCTTCAAATATTCTTTCGCTTCTTCTAGTGTAATCAGCATGCAGACACCCCTCCTTCTTATCTCGTTTCTTTCAGTTTCATTGTTTTTACTGCTTCTGGAAGAATTAATTTTCCGTCTACCCTCTGGCTCGCAAGAAAACCAACCTGTCCGGTTGCAGCAAATAACTCATTCAGGCGTTTAAAGGAACGTCCCTGCCTGTCCGCAATCCAGTAATAGGAAAAATCCCCAAATGCCATAATCTTTTGTCCGGCTGCAATTTCCGGTACAAATGAAGACGTAAAATATGGTCGGTTCAAAATCATGTCCGGCACTCCCGCCTGCACGGACGGCTGCCAAATATAATTCCCGTTCCCATCTTTTAATTTACGCAACGCTTTTACGGTGCTGTCATTGAGCATCCATACTGCTTTTTTACGATATGGAGAACGCAGAGAGTAAAATAAATCCATAACATCGTCAAACGTAATGCTTGCGCCTGCGGTCGTGACTCCATCAGAAGCTCCGCCTGTAGCATTAAAGATTCCTGTCGGTTTTCCCTTGCCATCTCCGGTAAAAAATGCTTCTTCTTCCTTCGTTCCGATTCTTCGTCCAAATTCTTTAGAAATATAGGCTTCCAAATTAAACACGTTATCGTTTAACAACTCATCCGAAACTTTAATCATGGTCGCAACCTTATATGCACTAATGGAAATCTGTCCAAAGCTGTCATCAGATTCTGGATATGCCGCTTCTTCATCAATCCACTTTGCTTCTCCTTTGGATGCCACGATAGGAATTTTACGATCTCCGCTGGAGGTCTGAATCACGGTTGCCAGACTTCGGAAAAAGTTTTCTTCTTCCAACGCTTCCACCAGAGTTCTTTCATATTCATCGGGAACCAAATAACCTCCTTCTGAATCTGTTCCAACCTGAAGAGCATTCTGAATATCAAGATAATTTTTCTTTCTCATCGCATTCCAAAATGCAGTTTTATAAACCGCTGAGGCTCTTCCTGTTTTTTCTTCTCCCCCATTGCCTTTCCCCGGCTGATTTGTG
>OCHI01001495.1_pt1 | contig 16669 bp, 14 predicted proteins | sample 1538691 | NCBI WGS metagenome assembly OCHI01 (sample SAMN04571718, study PRJEB22368) | human gut metagenome | biome: human gut; material: stool | host: Homo sapiens | place: Luxembourg | collected 2012-09-21 | reverse complement strand
TCCGAGAGATCGAGTGCACGAATCGTCAGCTCAAGACGGACCTACACTTGCGCCCGCTCTTTCATCAGACGGATCAGCGCAGCGATGCCCATCTTTTCTTTGGTCTGCTCGCTTACTGGGTTGTCAATACCATACGCTGTGGACTCAAAGCGCAAGGCGAGAACTGCTACTGGCGGGAGATCGTCCGACGTATGTCTACACAGAAGTTGGTCACCACCGAAGGCGTCAATCCGCTGGGCGAAAAGGTCGAAATGCGACAATGTAGCAAGCCCTCGAAACAAGCCACCGAGATCTACCAAAAGCTAGGCCTACGAGAAGCACCCTTCAGGAAAATCAAAATCTGTAGGACACAAAGTCCATAACCCAAACGCTCCTGCCCGCCACCAGCAACCATTACACGCTCCCTCCCGTGAAACTTGGGCTCAGTGCCTTGCGCTTCATCCTTTCTGCAAAGTCAGGACAATCTTGCAAGCAAGATTGTGAGACTGTTGACTTGCAACAGTCTCCCTTTGCCGATACGCACCAGATAAAATGAACGTAGGGACATACGGCGCAATGCCGTACGTCCCTACGTTATTCGTTAGCGGACTGCCTCGTGCGCTAGGCGACGGAGGCTCGCTGGTCTGACTGATTACTCAATCGTAAAGTCATCAAGGTAGAGATCCCAAGCAACTTCCTTACCGACCTTGAGTGCAAACAAGTTACCAGATGTGGGTAGCGTGATGCCCGTTATGTCAAGCGTAACCTTAACCCAATCATCAGCAGTGATGGTACCAGCATATTGATTGTTTGCAGCTACAGACACGTTAACATCAGCATTGTTGACATCTCCTACATTAAAAGCTTTATACTGTCCTCCATCTGTGTAGACATTGCAGGAAATGCTCTTACCAGCAGCCGTACCCTTGATGTAGAAGGAGATCTTGGTCTTGCCAGAGAAGTCCTTGCCTGCATTGTTCTTAGCGGTAAAAAGATAGTCATTTTTAGCAGGCGTACCCTTGATGTGGAGAGCAGTACTGCCGTTGCGACCTGCACCTGCTGCTGCAGTTGCATAGCTCTGTAACCCAAAATTGTTTAGCGTACCCGTGAAAGCAGCGAAGTCCTCGAAGTCAGCACCGGGGAAGAGTAGATCACCCGTAGTGGGCTGTGGCTCTGGATCGGGATCGGGAGTAGGCTCCGTACCACCATCGGGATTAACGGTGATGTCATCACCATCTACTACGTCCCAGTCAGAGATCTGTCCATTGACCTGATCTACTGTGATGGCACCAGAGGCGAGTGTGACGTTGAACTTGTGGTTCTTGCCAGACTGGAGAGCAAGGCTTGGGAAGGTGTAGCTATAGCTCTTGCCGTCGCTGAGCGTGATAACTAGCTTAGCATTAGCATTGGTGGCAGGGATGACAATCGTTGGTGCGAAGGTGCCAGCAGCGAGCTGTAGCTTTTGCGTAGCTGTTGCCGTACCGTTGGTAAGCGTACCATCAGCGATCTTCATTGAGCTGGTGGTGACGATGCCCTCTAGCTGAGCTGAGGTGATAGTCGTACCAGCGGGTAGACCGGTCATGGTGAAGCTCACGAGAGCTAGCTTGTGCGTAAACTGTAGTACGTGGTTAGCACCCGTAGCGTCCTTAGCTGTCTTGATGCCCGTCAAGTTATTGGAGTAGAGGACATCGGTCTGAGCGTTGGTCAGGTCGATAGCTAGATCGGTCGTAGCGTTAGCGCTGTAAGGATAGTAGCTAACGAAGTTGACCGTCTGCCCCTCGGCAAAGGTTAGTCCAGTAGCAGCAGGTGCGAAGGTTGCGGTAGCGCCTCCGGCAGTGGTCTTGTACTCGACGTTGGTAGCGGTAGCGTCACCAGTCATAGAGATACCGATAGCATCGTTTGCCTCGAAGGCATTGCCTGCCATACGGAGATTGAGCGCTGGGATGTTTGACCCAAACTGCATCGCCTCCTGCTGGAGTGCTGCATCCTTGCAGTCCTTGTTACAGGCCGTGAGTGCGAGTAGTGCGAGTGCACCGACAAGTAGTTTCTTCATGTCTTGTAGTATTTAAAGTGATAGTTAATTGATTGTTATTTTACAGTTAGAGCCTCGACTTGATAAGTCGTGGAGTGGAGAGGTTCCTGAGAAGCCTCGTAGAGGAGGGCTATATAGCCAGCCTCAGCAGAGCCTGCGATAGCGTAGCTCTTCTTGTAGTGCTGATTGCCATAGCCATCTGGGGCTGTGGTGTCATTGATGACCTCTAGGGTCTTGACGAGTGCTCCATCCTTGTCTAGTTGCTGGACAGTGAGGGTAGCACCGTTGGTGTGTCCTGAGCTGTAAGTTAGCTCTACCGTATAGCTAGAGCCAGCTGTCATCTGCAGACGAGGCGTGATGAGGACACACTTATTTACTGGATCGGCAGACTTATAGGCACTGGCCTGAGCATAGTGTACATCGCCGTAAGAGCGCTTCTGGAAGTCACGCGAACCGACGAGTGCTTTGTTGAGCCAGCCTGGGAGTGCAAAGGGATCGTGGTCCTTACCCCCCTTGGCGAAGTCATCATTGAGCGGTAGTGCGCGAGCTACCTGTGTGAGGTCTACATTATAAATATTCTCACCAGCTGGCTTAGGTTCTGGCGTGGGAGTGGGCGTTTCGGTCGGCGTGGCAACGATATTAGATATGGTGCCATCGTCTTCCCAGTCCACGATCTGTCCGTTGACTAGGTCTATGGAGATACCTCCCTGCTGCTCGTCGAGAGTGATGTTGTAGTAGTAGATCTTGTTGCTGATGATATCTAGCTGCTTGATCTCCTTGGTGTAGGTGCGCCCATTGCTGAGCGTGAGCTGTAGCTGTGCGTCCACAATATCCTTAGGAAGGATGAGAGACGAAGCGGAGTGCTGGTCTGTACCAACGGTGAGCGGGAGCGTCTCCTTCGAACTATACGGCGTGCGCAGCTCGCCCGTGAGAACGTCAAAGTCGCCCTCGACGACCATGCCTTGTAGCTGCATCGACTGCAGCGTCACACCCGCGGGAAGTCCCTGGATGGTGAAGACGATGCGTGAGAGGACGTGCCCGAAGAGGAGCGTGTACTCCTTCTTGTCTACACGAGGTGCCACCTCACGGTGATGAGCCCAGAGGAGGTCGACGGGCTCCTGGATGAGATTCAGGTGTATGATCCCCTTCTGAACGGCTGTGCGGTAGGGAGCGTAAGCGTAGAAGTCTAACTCCTTGACAGTGCTGGGGTAGATGCGGTCAGACGTGGTCGTGGGGTGAAAGATGGCTATCTCTCCCCCAGGGGTGGCGTGGTAGTGCAGGTTATTGCGTTCCTCCGCTCCACGTGCATAGACACCGATCTGATCGCTCACGTCAAAGCGCTCGTCCGTGGCGCGTACTTCCTTGCCATCGAGACGTATGTTGCTCTTGAAGACTATGTAGTCCTTAGCTTGTGCACCGTCTGCATCGGGGCAAGTGGAGCAGCGAGACTGCTCCTTGGTACAAGAGGTAGCGAGGAGTAGCGTCGTGAGTAGTATAGAGATTGTCGTTAGTATCTTGTTCATAATAGTAGGTCGGCTGCGAATTAGTTATCAAGTACGTTGACATCGTTGAGCGCAGGGAAGAAGTCAAAGCTTGTCTTCGCCTCCATCTCACTGAGCGTTGTCTTGTAAGGATCGGGACTTCCTGTGAGTGGCTCGTGTGGTATGCACCATGCCTTGGAGTGCCAGCGCTGCTGCTTGTCGCGCCATACGACTACCTTATAGAAGTAGTCTGGTATCGGGCAGTCCACATTACTTTGATCCTGAGTGTACTGATAGTTTGTGCTGTTAAAGCCTACGCCCGTTACTACATAGAGCGTGTCAACACCACCAGCAAGCGTGCGTACATCGCCCTCTAGACGACTCCAGATACCACCATTATGTCTTTGATTTTGAGGAACCATATTGGAGTAGTAGAACGTGCTGGCATTATCCGCCCGAGAGGAGAGTCGATCTGCACTGGGGATTTGGTGTCCTCGAGAGTAGCCTCCTCTATAAGCCCCCGTCAGGTTTGGTTGATACGCCTTAGAGATATCCGGATCATAGCCCCAAGCATTAGTGCGATCAACCTTTTTCTCTATTAAGTCCTTGTAGAGCGGATAAGCCACATAGCGAGCTAGGTGCATCTTCGTATCATATAGTAGGAAGTAGTTGCGTGCCGAGCGATTGCTCGGGAGCATGTGCTGCACCTCCAGCGTATTGGGGAGATTCTTCTTGGCGGGTAGCTCGAAGTATTGGCCAACCTCTGCGACTTTGCCCGTACCGGTATCCTTGAGCGTGATGGTGTGGGTGCGCTGCTGTCCCATAACGAGGCTTTGCCCCTCACGTAGTGGCCAGGTGTAGGTACGTCCGTTGGGCAGGGTGAAGAGTACCTTCATCTCGCTCGTGGTTGTCTCAATAGGTAAGAGCAGTGCGGTAGCCGTAGGAGTAGCGCCCGAGACGGTGACTGGCACAGAAATCTCAGCCGTAGAGCTGTCATCGACCTGCCACTGACGACTATAAAGGTCTAGCGAACCTGTCGTCGGCATACCGACGATGCGCACCTGGACACCCTCTAGAGAGCCACCATCCTCACTGCGCATCTCAAAGCGGAGCGAGGCGAGTGCCTGACGAAAGATTAGTTCCTTTGCGACATCGGGTGCAATGGCTGAGAGATTGTCCGAGATAAGCAGCGGCTTGAGCGTAGTCTGATTGGCGACACTGTAAGCAATCTTGCCCCCCTGCGTCTGAGCATTGTAGGGGTAGTAAGCGAGGATGTCATACTTCATCGATGAGTTCCACTGCACCTTCTGCTGCTCGTCAGCGGGATCGAAGGTCGCGATGCCCCCACCACGAGTGGTCCTGTAGTGCAGGTTGCTATGCTGTAGTTGCTCAGCCGACCAGGTCGTATTCTGCGCTGTGCGACGCACGTAGATACCTATCTGGTCGCCAGCCTCCCAAGCGGTGCCAGCGACACGCAGGTCGTAGTCCTGCTGCGATGCTAGAAATGTCTGGTTGGTCTCACTCTGAGGCTGCTCGGCACCTCTTTGCTGTCCATTGGGCTGGCAAGCAGCTGTCAGGAATAGACCCCAAGAGAGTGCTAGTAGTGTGAAGAGTAGACGATAAGTCTTATTTGTCATAGATTAGCTGGATATCAGATTAACTGGATGTAATGCCGTAGCAACTAGCGGAGGTCGCCATGAGCCTACCAAGACACGATGCAAAGGTAGCCAGCACGGATCACGCTATCGTTACTACGATGTTACAAAGCTACTAAAAAATGAAGTGCTAGCCAATAAAACGCAAGTTTCACTCAACATGCGGATGTGCGACGATGCACGCTTATGTCTAGTGGGAGGGCGTCCGTTGTGGTAGCCCGAGACGCTCCTTCGATAGCTTCGATCCTCACGGTATCTAGGAAAGCGGGGGCTGTGTGGCATATACGATTTCAAATTTGCGCTGGGCGGCCCACTTGCGAGGAAAAAAATATTTTTACTACCTTTGCGGGCGACACAGCATATATGAGAAGACTCACACATATCGATATGCCGACGCGAATGACGGCTTTGCTATTGGGGCTAGTATACGTACTGGCTCTGATGGGACAAGCTATGCACCAGCACGACGTTAGAGCTTTCTCAGTGGTAAACTACGCTACCTCTCAGTCTGACACAGATGGTGAGGAGCATCATGAAGCTAGCTCGGAGGTCTATCTAGTCAACAACGTGACCTGCTCCGTCTGCGAGTTTCATCTCGGCATCACCGACCAGTGTGCCGTAGCACCTTCCTTTGCAGTGGATGAGTGGGATGCCCCCGCTCCTGAGTTGCAACCCGAAGCTGTACACCTAGCCCTGAGAGAGGGCAAAGCTCTAAGAGCCCCACCAGTGAGATACTGCTAGCCACACTCCTATCGACTATGTGGCTACAAGCGGGCTAGCTCTACGCTTATACTCCGCTTGCTGTGCTGACCTTGGCTGACAGCCCAAGGTGTGAGTGACCGTGATGTCGCTCTCCTCTTCCCTAGCATAGCTAGACCATATCTATGTGACGCAATCCTATACGTACGCCTGCTCCTCCACTGTGTGTGTGAGCTAAGCTATCGGTGTAGTGGTGCGCACGATCTCCTTACATTCACTGGTTAACAACACTCTTGCGATGTATTGTCGATACATTAGCTATCTATTACTATATCTCATCCCGATGGTCGCTCTAGCTCAGAGATCCGCCTCGAGACCTGATAGTGTCGCACTGGAGCCTCATACATTTGACGAGACGCTCCAGACAGTAGAGGTGCGAGCTAATAGCAAGCGACTCCGGACGGCTCGCCTCGGTCAAACGATTGAGTGGCTTGACAGCACCTATCTGACGCAGCACTTTACGGGCAACTTTGCCACGACGCTGAGCACGCTGCCTGGGGTCAATGTGATCACGATCGGCTCTGGCTATGGTAAGCCAGTGATCCGTGGTCTAGGCTTTAACCGCATCGCCTATGTCGATGGAGGACTCAAGCAGGAGGGGCAGCAGTGGGGTGCCGACCATGGGCTGGAGGTGGACGCCTTCGACCAGGACCCTGTACAGGTAATCAAAGGAGCTGGCTCCCTCCTCTACGGCAGTGACGCCCTAGGCGGTGTCATCGTAAGGCAACCAGCAGCGACTCCTCACAAGCAAGGCCTCTACGGCTCCTATACTATGATGGGGCAAAGTAGCACTATGGGCGGTGGCGGCAGTCTCATGATGGGCTACCTGTACGGAGCGCACCACATCCGCTTACGTATGAGTGGGCAGTATCATGGCGACCGCAATGTGACGGCAGACAGCATCACCTACCTCACGCGCTGGATACCTATATATAATCGTAGGTTGAAAAACAGTGCCACACAGACCTACGCCTCGCAACTACGCTACGAATGGCTAGGAGAGCAGGTCAAAGCTTCGCTGCAAGCTTCTGTCAATGGCGAGCGCAGTGGCTTCTTCCCAGGAGCGCATGGCGTGCCAGACCTCAAGCGTGTGCTACCTGACAAGAGCCGATACAACATCGAGCTACCTTACAGCACGGTGCGTCAGATCTCTACACAGGGTAGCCTGCAGTGGCGAGTCTCTCCGCAGTGGCAGTTGGTTGGCGAGCTAGGCTGGCAGCAGAACTTGCGCCGTGAGCTTAGTGCCTTCCACACCCACTACGGGACGATGCAGCGACCCGAGCAGGACGCTGACTTGGAGTTTGAGTTTGACCTCAAGACCATCTCAGCACGCTTACAGGCAAACTACTACGCCCCGTGGGGTGGCAAGTGGACCTTAGCCACTGATGGACAGTACCAGTGGCACAAGCGGAGAGGCTACGGCTTCCTCCTACCAGACTACCAGCGGGCGACGAGCGGCGTGAGCCTGACCTATCAGGGCCGCATAGCCCAGAGGCTACACCTCACCAGTGGTCTGCGCTACGATCTAGGCTACATAGCGATGAGTCCCTACCACGACCCCTACCTAGCTGACTACCTCCAGGAGCGTGGCGAGTCATCGGCAACCTTGGAGCAGTACTACTACAGCAGTCAGGAGGGCGAGCGGAGGTGGCACGACCTATCGGGGAGTGTCGGCTTAGCTTGGCAGATTAACCGGCATTGGCTCTGGAAGGTTAATCTAGGCAGAAGCTTTCGCCTACCAGGCATCTACGAGCTTGCGGCAAATGGTATCCACCACGGCACCTTCCGCCACGAGGTTGGCGATCCATCGCTGGGCAGTGAGCAGGGGTGGCTACTAGATAGCGAGGTGGGCTTTCGCAATGATCTGTGGAGCTGCACGGTATCTCCCTTTGTGACTTACTTTACCAACTACATCTTCCTGCAGCCCTCGGGTGAGTGGTCCATACTGCCCCACTCGGGACAGATATACCGCTACCAATCCACTCGAGCGCTCTTCACAGGCGTTGAGCTGGAGGGCACTTGGCATCTGCATCCGCAGTGGGACTACCACCTGCAGGGTGACTACGTCTACACCTACAATGTAGCAGACCGCCTAGCGCTACCCTACTCGCCACCAGCACGCTTGAGCCACGACTTGACCTGGCACCCTACCCACTGGGCGCTTTCGCTCAAGCATCGCATCATCGCTCCTCAGCATCGCATAGCGCGCAATGAGGCGCCGACACCTGGCACAGCGACGCTACTAGACCTAGCTGTGACCTACGACGGACAGCTCAGACAGAGCAACTACCGCATCTCTCTAGCTATCCAAAACATCTTGAACAGCCGCTACTATGACCACATGAGTTACTACAGGCGAGTCAATCTCCCTGAGGCTGGACGAAACCTATTGCTAACAATCAATCTATCATTCTAATCTTCAATACTATGATGAAAAGATCAATCTTCACATCAATCACGCTCCTCAGCTGTCTCGCTTTGGCGACAGCCTTCACAGGTTGCAAAGAGGAGCCCATCGACACCACCAAGCCTGTCATCGAGCTCATCGAGCCCGAAGACAATGACTCGCTCCGCATTGGCGACGAGAACGGCGTACACTTTGAGATGAAGCTCTCGGACAACGACCTGGTCAAGTCGTACAAGATCGACGTCCACAACAACTTCGACGGGCACTCGCACACCCGCGATCTACGTCATGGTGATGACCAGACGAAGCCTTTTAGCTTCAACAAGGAGTACACCGTCAACCAGCGCAACGCCTCTATCCACCACCACGACATCAAGATACCAGCCGATGCAACACCGGGTGAGTATCACCTCCTCGTCTACTGCGTGGATCGCTCAGGCAATGAGTCGATGGTGGCTCGCACCGTGATCCTCTCCAAGGATGCTCCTGGTGATCATCACCACGACCACGACCATGAGTAAGGCGGGCAAGAGACATTAATTTGTTTAGTGTATGTGATAGGGAGGGGTGTTACCGGGATGGTAGCGCCCCTCTCGCCTTTTCAGCGCTACCACAGCAAGGAATGGCATAAAAATACAGCAGGCTAGCTCTTCATCTGGAAGAGCTAGCCCCTGCAGTCGAGGTATAGCGGCATTACCCGGGTAGTCCCTCTTAGACTCATTCGAATCCACTGCAAAGGTAGCAACACTACCTAAGACAGCCAAATTTATAGTACAAAAAGAAAGAGCCAACTCCTCAGGTTCTTACTGCAAACGCAGTATATAGCCTATAATTAAAGGCAGGCTGAGTGAATTAGCTCTTTCTTAGGAGTGACGAACGACGGGGCGCAAGCCCGATCTCTTACCGAACCTCACATCGCGAAGGTAATGACAATGTCTGAGATGAGCAAAACAACGCCCTAGACCTTGCGAGTCTCACGAGGGGTGCGTCTCTTGTAGCGGGCGACACGTTAATCTGCTCAGTAGACTTGCAATGAGAGTTGCAGAGTCTATGACAATAAACGAAACAACCACGCATCTACAGACAACAAAAGAGGGGCTTCTGAACGCTCGCTCCCTGCTCCACGGCCCTGGGAAAGACTAATATCAGAAACTCCTCCTTCTTGCCACAAAGGTAGTGACAATATCTCAGATGAGCAACTCGCCATGAGATAGAAATCTAAAGATGCCCTCTATGTAAAAAGCAACAAGCTAGCTCTTCATATGAAAGAACTAGCCCCTGTGTCGAAGAATAGCTGGGTTCCCAGCTAATCCTCATTGTAGAAAAAGGACGTACACCCCAAATGCTCTTACCTCGTTCCCGACGCTTAGGTGAGACTGATATTGGGATATACGTCCTTTTTTGCTTTTATAGCAAGCGTGAAGAGTAAACCTCAATTCGTTCCATTACAGAATATAGCCTTCAATTAAAGGCAGCTCGAGTGTTCACCTCTTCTACTGCAAAGGTACGGATTATATTCCAAAGGGAAAAGAGCAAGCTCCCCGGGTTCGTACTGCAGAGCAGTATATAGCCTAGAATTAAAGGCAGACCGAGCGAGCTTGCTCTTTCTTGCCACAAAGGTAGCAACTATCTTTGAGACAGACAACTGGGCTTGAATTCAACAGAGCAGATTTATGTAGCTCTGCTATTTAACCAAAGTGAGATCTAAAAGACCAGAGCCAGTTTCCTTTGAAAACTGGCTCTTCGTGCGAACAATCACAGGTCAACTGTCGACTGCTCTTATACCACAAAGGTAGCAACTATCTTTGAATCCGACAAGCTCTTCTTTGTAGACTGTTGAAACGCTGGGTGATTACAGGGAATGTGGCATGTAGGAGAGTTCTGTCACGAGGGGCGCTCTTATTACCTTTGCACTCTCTATCAATGGGGCCTTGACGGAGTGGTCGCTGAAGCACCTTCGATCATGCTCAACGAGTGATGCCTAGAGCACAGAAGGCTCAACCGCATCACTGCGACTGAGCCTTCTCGTTGGTGGAACTGCGGACTGGAGAGTCGGCAGTCTTAGCTGTGATTACTTGCGCTTAGGAGCGTTCTTGAGGATCGCTACAAGGTGATTCCAAAACATCTCCACCGTCTTGATCTCCATACGCTCTGCGGGTGAGTGTACGTCACGCATCGTCGGGCCGAAAGAGACCATGTCAAGGTAGGGATACTTCGCGAGGAAGAGTCCGCACTCGAGACCTGCGTGGATAGCCTTGACCTCGGGATCCTTGCCGAAGAGCTCACGATAGGTGCTCTCAGCAACCTTTAGGATCTCAGAGTCGGGGTTAGGTGCCCAGCCGGGATAGCCGTCACGTACCTCTGTGCGTGCACCAGCTAGCTCAAAGAGTGCGAGGAGCATATTGCCTACATCCTCCTTGAGCGACTCGGTAGAGCTGCGCTGGCTCGTCTCGATGCTGATCACATTGCCCTCCTTCATCTTGACACTGGCTAGGTTGGTAGAAGTCTCTACGAGTCCCTCTAGCGAGTGGCTCATGCCCATCACACCGTGAGGACAAGCGTAGAGCGTGCGGATGACCGTGTCAGCCGTCTTCTTGTCGACGACCTCCTTAGGCGTTGTGGTCGTCTCCACACGAAGATTGACATTAGAATCGACCTTTTTGAGCTCATTGCGGAACTCAGCGTCCATCTCGTTTGCCCAGATAGCTAAATCCTCCTTGCGATTGGCAGGGATCGTGATGACAGCCTTAGCCTCACGAGCGATAGCGTTGTGTAGATTACCGCCATCAATCATAGCTAGGCGCATCTCAGGCACCTCCTTGAGTACCTTATATAGGTAGCGTACGAGGAGCTTATTGGCATTGCCTAGACCGACATGGATGTCGCCACCGCTGTGTCCGCCCTTGAGACCGCTGACCTTTACCTCGAGAGCAATCTGCCCAGCAGGTGTAGCCTCTGTGGTGTAGTCAAAGAATGCCATCGTGCCCATACCACCAGCGCAACCGATGAACATCTCGCCCTCGTCCTCACTATCGAGGTTGAGGAGGATGCGTCCCTCGACGAAGCCTGGCTCGATACCCATGGCGCCGGTCAGACCGGTCTCCTCATCTACTGTAAAGAGGCACTCGACGGGTCCATGCTCTACGGTGGGGTCGGTCAGGACAGCGAGCCCTGCTGCGACACCAATACCGTTGTCAGCACCTAGGGTCGTGCCCTCAGCGTGAATCCATCCGTCGGTGATCTTGGTCTTGATAGGATCCTTGTAGAAGTCGTGCTCTACGTCACTATTCTTCTCGCAGACCATATCTATATGTCCCTGGAGGATGATGGTCTCGCGGTCCTCCATACCAGGCGTAGCACCCTTGCGGATGACGATATTGCCTGTCTTATCCTGCGCATAGTCTAGGTTATGCTCCTCGGCAAACTTCTTGAGGAAAGCCAGTATCTGCTCCTCATGCTTTGAGGGGCGAGGGATCTTGGTGATTTCGTAGAAGTGCTGCCAGATGGGCATGTGAGTTAGATCTGTTATTTGCATCGTTTATTGCTTTGAAAAGTTAGAATATAAGCTTGTTAACTACCGCACGATATCAGTTTGTCACCTCAAATGCGTGCGTAAGTCCGACAAAAGGTATACCTTTGTCTACCTGAGAGCTGTAACACCCATGCTACTCTCCTTCTGCAAATATACTAAGAAAAACTATGAAACTCATCATCATATCCATTATCCTCATCGGACTCGCCGTGGTTCTACTCGCTTTGCGACTGATCGTCAAGGGCGACAAGAGCCCTCAGAGCTCGCATATAGAGGATAGTAAAGCTCTTAAGAAGAGAGGTATAGGATGCGCCAACAAGCAGATGGCGGAGCTGGCTACAAGACAAAACCTAGCCGACCGCCTGGCCGATGATCCGCAATAATCCTCTCCCCACCTTTAGTCAAATCAACACAACATCTATATGAACAAGAAGTTTATCCTCCTACTCCCCCTACTCATTGCGTCTCTCCTACTCGGTAGCTGCAATAAAAAACAAAATGGTCAACCCACAACTTCGGACAGCCTGACTGCAGTTACTGCCGATCCTACGCACCAGCTCAAGATAGGCGTCGTATCTCTCGACTCGCTCTACAAGAACTACGAGTACTATGTCGATGCAAACAAACAGATAGAGGCTCAGCTCAAGCGTAATCAGCAGACTCTTGCCAATAAGGCGCAACAGGCGCAAAAAGCCTATGCGAGCTATATGGAGAAGGCTCAGAAGGGTCTCTTCACCTCCCAGTCTCAGGTCGATGCCGAGGAGAAGCGCATCACCGCTATGCAGCAAGAGGGTGCTCAGCTGGAGCAACGCTATGCCGAAGAGGCGATGAAAGCACAAGCAGATGCACAGAAGGCTCTACACGACGAGGTGGTCGCCCAGCTCAAAGCGTTCAACGCGGACAAGAAATACGACCTGATCCTCACCTCCGTAGGTCTGGAGGGGGTCATGTACGCTGGCGAAGGCTTTGACATTACCCAAGAAGTCCTCGACTTCCTCAACGCTGCCTACCAAGCTAAGTCTAAGGAGACTAAGGAAGCTAAGAAGTAAAACCCTACACGACGTGTGCTGTGAGGAGACATATCGCTCCTCACGCACACCTGCTTATCAAACCGCTACTAACTGCTATGAAAATCGCTATACTCGGATACGGACGCATGGGGCACATGATCGAAGAGGTCGCCACCCAGCGCGGACATCAGGTGGTCGCTCGTATAGATAAGGCTGACGCTGCCCTACTGGAGGACGGTTCTCTGCGAGAGGCCGACGTCGCCATTGAGTTTTCCACCCCTGAGAGTGGCTACCAGCTTTGCCAAGCTGCCCTAAAGGCGGGACTACCCGTGGTCACGGGCAGTACAGGATGGAAGGAGCAACTAGAGGAGCTCAAGACAGAGGTGCAAAGCTCTGGTCGTGGGGGACTCTTTGCTGCGTCCAACTTTAGCCTCGGGATGAATCTGATGATGATCCTCAATGAACAGCTCGCACAGCTCATGGCTCCCTATCCCGAGTACACGCCACGCATTCAGGAGACGCATCACATACACAAGCTGGATGCACCGAGTGGCACTGCGATCACACTGGCCGAGGGGCTGATCGAGCAGACCCCCTCGCTACATGACTGGCATCTAGGTGTAGAGACACACGATGGCTCTCTCGGCATCGAGGCAATCCGTGAGGGCGAGGTGCCTGGCATCCACACCGTCATCTACCACTCTGACATCGACGAGATAACACTGCACCACGAGGCTTATAGCCGTAGGGGCTTTGCGCTAGGAGCCACCCTCGCCGCTGAGTATCTCCTACAGCACCCCGTAGGCGTCTGGTCTATGCGTGACCTCATCCTACACAAATAGTCCTACCCATACAGATCCTTTCACGCTATGAAAATCAAGCTTCACTGGCAAGAGAAGACCCTCTTTCAGAAGATTGTAGCCATCGTCATACCGATCCTCTACCTCCTCTTCTGCATACTCTGGGCGGGACCCTTTTGGTTAATCTTCCTCCCCTTTATTCTGGACTATTACTTTACCAAGCTCATCAATTGGTCTTGGTATCGCAACATCAAGAACAAGACGCTGCGGGGCTTTGTCTCGCTGCTGGCAGACCTCCTTTGGGCGGTCATCGGCGTGCATCTGCTCAGCATCTTCTTCATTCAGAACTTCGCCATCCCCACCTCTTCACTGGAGAAAACGCTCCTCGTGGGTGACTACCTCTTTGTGGACAAAGTGACCTACGGCCCCCGTATGCCGATGACTCCGCTACAGGTACCACTAACGCAAAACCGCTTCCTCGGCCGTGAGTCTTACCTCAGCAAGCCACAGCTATCCTACAAGCGCCTCAAAGGCATCCGAAAGGTACAGCGTGGCGACCTGGTCGTCTTCAACTTCCCCACGGGCGACACCGTCACGACCAAGGTGACCAACCCCGACTACTACTACCTCAAGCAGATGTATGGCGGACGGGCTGCGCTGGAGGCTCAGCCAGAGGTCTTTGGTAAGATCGTCTACCGCCCCGTGGATCGTCGTGACCACTATGTGAAGCGCTGTGTGGGACTACCGGGCGACCTCATCGAGATACGCAACAACGACATCTATATTGACGGCAAGCTACAAGCACGCCCCGAGCAGATGCAACTCAACTACTGGGTCTGCACCCGTGGAGGACGCTTCTCCGCTGAGGAGCTTAAGCACTTAGGCATTAGCCTCGACGACCAGCATGTGGTCTCTGCATCACAGCTCACGACAGCCGATCTAGAGGCGATGGGACTCACTGATGTTGAGCCGAGCGACATACAGGCACTCTACCTGCTTCCCCTCACGGAGAGCATGCGCCAGAAGCTAGCCAGCGACAACCGCGTCGCTAAGATCGTTGTATCGCAAGATCCCAATACCAATCTCTACCCCGTAGGCTACAACCTCGGCTGGACCCGTGACAACTACGGCCCACTACAGATACCACGCAAGGGGCTCACCATCGAGCTTACGCCCGAAGCCTTAGCACTCTACAGCCGGTGCATACACAATTACGAGGGGCACGCCCTCGAGCAGCGTTCCGACGGCACCATCCTCATTGACGGTCAGCCCGCCACGCACTACACCTTCGGGATGGACTACTACTATATGATGGGTGACAATCGCCACAACTCGGCCGATAGTCGCTACTGGGGCTTCGTCCCTGAGGATCATATCGTAGGTCGCCCTGCACTCCTCTGGCTCTCGCTAGACAAGGATCTAGGTCTTTGGAACGGCAAGATACGCTGGAGACGTATGATGCACACGATACATGGCCAGCCACTCTGACATAGCGACGAAGAGACGAGCCACCTGGCTACGCTGGGTACTTCCGATGATCATGGTAGGACTCATCATCGTCGGACGTCTCTTCTTCTTTGTCTATCGCCAGCCCACTCCTAGCGGCACCAGCTACCACCTAATGAGCCGCATCGCACAGCCACATCGAGGAGACAATGTGCTCCTCACGCTAACAGCCGACAGCTTAGCTGGAAGCAAGCTCATGCTACGAGTCGTGGGCGAGCCAAGCGATACCCTGCGCTTTACCGAAGGCAAACTCCTAGTCCTGGGCAAGCGTGGCCGGCAAACCTTTATTATGCCACTCCCCCAGCCCTTGCAGCAAAGCACTTACGAAGTGGTCTTGGCACCAGATGAGTATTGGCTCCTAGCCAAGCCCCCGCTCACGGCTGAGACAATAGACTCACGCCACCTCGGGCCTGTCCACCGCTCTGCGATTACAGCTACAGTAATATGGTAGTGCTCCCCACGGCATACGCTCCCTCGGTCGCCTATATGAGCTATCTACTGGACAGCTCCACGCGTATAGAGGCACACGAGTATTATCAGAAGCAGACCTACCGCAATCGCTGCGCCATCGTAGGTGCTGAGGGGGTGATGAAACTCTCTATTCCCGTCCTAGCGGGCTCCTCACAGCAGTGCCCTATCCAGTCGGTGCAGATCGCTGAGCATGACAACTGGCGACACAAGCACTGGTACACCATAGAGACCTGCTATGGGGCGTCACCTTACTACGAGTACTACGCTCCCGACCTAGCTCCACTCTACCTCGACAAAGCGCGCCGAGCCACATCGCTCTATCAGCACAACAAGCGGCTCATCACGCGCATCTGCCAGCTCATCCACCTTCCCTACCAGTGGCAAGAGACAGAGCAATATGTCGGCACCTCAGCTGACCTGTGCTCACAGCTCCTGCCGCCCATCTCCACCGCCAGCACAGCGACCGAAGAGGCTATCGCCTCCGTTCCGTACTACCAAGTCTTCGCTGGGTCGCTCGGCTTCGTCGCCAATCTCAGTATCCTAGACCTGCTCTTCAATATGGGTCCCGAGTCGCTCCTCGTCTTGCGTCAGCTCCACGACCAGCTATCTGATAGTTCCCTAGGCTAGAAAACGTCCTCGTAAGTCAAGATACCAGAGGCCCAAATGACTATTATAAGCCAACAGAAAGAGAGCCAAACCCCTGCAATGGCTGGATATCTTGGCTTACGAAAGATCCCAAGACCAGAAAAGATAGCTCCCAGAACCCATACAATAAAGCCCAATTCTGGCACCCAGCCTACGACGAAGGTGACAGCCGACAAGGCGAAGCCAGCAGTACCTAGAGGGTTCTTGCACGGACTCGGCACCACGTTCTGGACATAGTCATTTGTTACTGGCTTGTCCTGTTGCTCCTCATTTCGGCTTTCGTAGGGAGGAGGAGTATTGACTTCCATAGGGAGCTAGTTGATAATGGTTTGTGAAGCATTGCTGTCCGGTAAAAGTCAGAAAGGGCACATCAAGGGGGCTCAACCGCAGAA
>OCHI01001490.1_pt1 | contig 16709 bp, 17 predicted proteins | sample 1538691 | NCBI WGS metagenome assembly OCHI01 (sample SAMN04571718, study PRJEB22368) | human gut metagenome | biome: human gut; material: stool | host: Homo sapiens | place: Luxembourg | collected 2012-09-21 | reverse complement strand
TGAAAATAAAAATATTAAATTTTTATTTTCAATCGGGTAGAATGCGACAGCAAGGTGTGAAAAAATTAATATGAAAGTTTTCTTTTTAAATTTATTTTTTATTTTTTTCATCAGTATTGTGTTCTAAATTGCTTCCGAATCTTTTGATTTTCTGTGTTGTTGTTTTTTCGAATTCCTTATCACGAATTGAAACATTTTTTATATGTTTAAAGTTAGGTAATTTTTCATTAATTGTTTTTATAGCGGAATTTATAATATTTGCAATATCTTCTTTAGTAGGTTTTTTAATTTTTTTCTTGATAATATCCATATTAGGAACTATAAGAGCTGTAACTTCAGTATCATCATGAACTTCATTGAAATCACCAGTAACTAAAGATTCTTCAATAAAGTCATTTTTATTTAAAAGTTCTTCTAACTCTTCTGGATAAACGTTTTTACCATTCTTAGTAATTATAACGCTTTTGCATCTTCCTGTTATGTATAACCATCCATTTGAATCAATTTTTCCTAAATCACCAGTTTTGAAATAACCGTCTTTAAATGTTTCCTTAGTAGCTTCTTCGTTATTGTAATATCCAAGCATAACGTTTGGACCTTTTACCAAAATTTCACCAACGCCTTCTTCATTAGGTGAATCAATAATAAATTCAACATTAGGAATTGGAAGTCCTGCTGATTCAAAGTTATGGAACAAGTCGTTATTTCCTGAAACTAGAGGAGAACATTCAGTTAATCCATATCCAGATAAAACAAGGATTCCAAATTTATTAAATGATTCCAAAAGTTTAGGATCAATTGCAGAAGCTCCTACAATAATTTTTTTCAATCTTCCACCAAAAGATTTAACGATTTTTCTTTTAATGAATGGTTTCATGAAAAATGGAACTGAATCCATAATATGCTTACCTGTTTTAAAATATTTCTCAGGTAGAGAAGCTTGAAGTGCCTTATAAATTTTCTTATGCAATTTTTCTAAAAGTAAAGGTACACTCAAAATAATATTTGGACTGTACTCTAAAAAGTTATCTGCTAAATGTCTGAAACCATCACAAAATGCGATAGAACCACCACTTGAAACGACAAGTAAAAATCCTAATGTACATTCATATGTGTGATGCATTGGTAATATAGATAAAATTGAAGTAGAAGTATCAACCTTAACAATGCTACCAACTGAAAAAATATTAGAGCAGATATTTCTATGTGATAAACAAACTCCTTTTGAATTTCCAGTAGTTCCTGATGTGAATAATAAAAAGTGCATTTCATCAGGATCAACTTTAACATTTACAAAAGGATTTTGATCATTTTCTAAATTATAAAGACCAGCATTTCTAAATGAATCAAATCCTAAGTAACAATCATTATTAGTTTTTAAATCGAAATTAATATATGTAATCTTATGATTAATTTTATATGCTGAATCATGAATAGCAGATAAGTTTTTGTCATCACCTAAAATAACAGAAACATCAGCTATATTAAGAAAATTAATAACATCATCAGAATGTAATTCTTTATCAATAGGAACTACAACACCAACGATAGAAGCAGCAAGATATGTAATAGCCCATTTATAGCTGTTATGACCTATAACTGCAATTTTTGTATTTGCAAAACCTTGATTAATAAGAGAAATCCCAATAGCTTCAACATCTTTAACAAAATTAAAATATGAAACAGTGTAAGGATATCCAGAATTGTCTTTTAAAATAAAAGCAGGTTTATCACTATATTCTTTGCCAACAAAGTACAGCATTTCTTGCAATGTCGAAAAATCGTGTCTATGAAAATAGTGATTTTGCATATATAAAATTGGATTATTATTTTTTTTCATTTCTATGTGTCCTTTCTAAAATTAATTCTCTTTTTTATAAAATTTACTAGTAGGTAAATTTGTCATAACTATATGGTATGAACCATCATAAATTGTATTTATATCATTATCATCACTAAGTTTTATTGGAAATTCTAAGTTGCAAATATATTCTTCATCTAGTTCATTAATAATGTGAATAGAAAATGAAATCGAATACTCAATATTGCTTAGCAAAATATTAGCATCTAAAAGTAAATTACCATCAAAAGTAACAGCTGAGTTTGTGTTTCTAATAACGAAATTAGAAACGATATCTTGGTTTACTGAAGAAAGTAAAATAGGATTAGAACAATCAGCATAAAATGTTGGTTCTTGAAGATCGTTGTTATTAGAAGAAACAACATTAAAATTTACCTTATCGCTAATGATTTTTTCTTCATCAATAACCCCAACACCTAAAAGATTAAAGTCTTTAAAATAAAGAACAGGATGACCTTTATCAGGCATAGAAGGGTAAGATATATTATCAATATGTAAATCTTTAACAGTATTTTTTTTTGTAAGTCCATCTATTGAAACATGATTATCAATAGTAATAGCCAAATCTGAAAATTGAAATAAGTTTAAATCCCAATAATCTTTTTGAGTTTCAGAATTATTCAAAGCATTTGCAGAAGAATAAATCTGAATAGAACTAACATTAAAAATATTACTATCAGTAGTTAAAGAAAGTACTGGTTCATCTTTTGTATCTTCATGCTTTGAACTGTAATTTTTTACTGTATTAAAAAGAAAAATTGAAATTAAAACAATAAAAATTAATATAGAAACACCTATAACTATTTTTATGTGCTTATCTTGAAACATAAATTTAAAATCCTTTCTAACATTATAAAACATTATTCAAAGTACTTATCTAATATATAATAAAATTCAAGAATATTCAATATTTGAAAGTAAATAAATTCAAAAACTTCAATTGACAAAAAAAGACGCAAATATTAAAATAATTTAAGGAGTGAAAAATGAGAAAAATAAAATATGTAGTAAAAACCAGAGAAGAAGTAATAAAACAAAGAATAATTGTATATTTTGTTGCAATTGTAGTTTTGATAGCAACCTTATTATTATGTATTAGTTCGTTTAAAAAAGTAGAAGCTATTTCACAAGTAGAAGAAGTAAAAGAAGTTAAAGTAAACGAAAGAGTTTCTATGGAAGAAAACAAAAATAAAATAAATGTAACAGAACTAATAAAGGAAAATACTGACGAAGTAAACAAAAAAACGTTAAGTGTAGATGAAGTAGATTTAGACTACACTACGGAATACATAGAAAATGCGGATCTTCCAACAGGTACAATAAGAGTGCAACAAGAAGGAACAGATGGAACGCAAACAATGATAATTGTAAAATCATACAAAGGAAACGAATATATTGGTGAAGAAAGAATACCTGGAAAAATCACAGCAAATTCAATTAACAAAGTAGTTGAAATTGGTACAGGAGAAGGTGTAAACAACTATACTCCCAAAGCAGGAGATAGCATATGGTCAACACCTGAAAAAGTAAAACTAAGAGAAGCACCAAGTAGAAAATCTTCAGAAGTATATACCATGGGAAAAGACGAAAAAGCAACAATAATGGAAGTTGTAAACAGCAATTGGCTTAAGGTACAATATGCAACTGTTATAGGATACGCAGACAGTGCATGTTTTACAAACATAAATCCAAATGGAACAACAAATCAAAACTTTGAAAGCGGAGTTGAATATTCAAAAGAAGAATTATTGGCAAGCTTAGACTTCAATATGGATCTTACAAAACCAAGTGGATTAACTTTAGCACAATTTCAAAAGGTTTTATCTGGAAATAGTGCTGATAAACAAGGAGTACTTGCATCAAATGCAGAATTTTTCTATTATGCAGAAAGACAGTACGGAATAAATGGAATTTACTTAGCGTCTATGGCAATTCACGAAGGAGGTTGGGGAACTTCAAAAATCGCAAATGATAAAAAAAATCTATTTGGATATGGAGCATATGATAGTAATCCTTATGGTGGTTCATATTCATTTAGTACATATGCAGAAGGAATAGACTTAGTAGCCAGAGTTTTAGTAAAAAATTATTTAAATCCAAAAGGAACAGAAATATATGATGGACAAGCTGCAACAGGTATGTATTATAATGGACCAACATTAACAGGAGTTAACACAAGATATGCAAGTGATAAAAATTGGGCGAATGCGGTATTCAAGTGGATGACATATTTATATAATAGATTATAAATGTAGGAGGAGCTAAATAAGCTCCTCTTATTATAAGAAATAAATATAAAAAATTAGTTGATATTTTTTAATATTTATTGTATTATAATATATGTATAAAATTAGGCAGAAAAGGAAAAAATGGGAGGATAAAAAATGAAAAAAGTATTATCACTTATAGCTATATTATTAGTATTAATAGTAGCAACAATCACTCCAGTATACGCAGCAACCGAAATTTTAGAGGAAAATAACGAAGTACTTGAATCAGAAAATGCAAGTGATTTTTATAAGATAAAAGAGGATGCTAGTGGAAGATTAGAGCAATATACTGAAAAATATGGATCAAAAGCATATGGTATTACGGCAATGATATTAGATACAGTAAGAATTTATAGTATACCATTTTGTTTATTAGGAATTGCTGTAGGAGCAATATATCAATATATAATAGGAATAAGAAGATTGGATGTGCGTGATAAAGGATTCAATTTAATTATAGCTTTCGTTACAATTTTGGTAATAGCACAAGTATTACCATTAGTATTTACAATAGTAACAAAAGGCTGGGTATTATAATAGAAAAGACTGGAGGTTAACAGATGAAAATTTTATTTGCAGTAAGTAATGAGAATGTTTCAAATAAAATTGTGGACAGTTATCAGAAAAGATATGGCGAAGCTGTATCATTTAAAAACGTATTTTACTTTAATGCAATTATAAGAGAAATACATAAAGATAAAACTTATGATAGAATAGTTATAAGTGAAGATTTAGAACCATTTTCAAATAGCAATTATGATGTAATTGACAAATTTATCCTTGAAAGATTTAAAGAAATAACAAATGAGATAAGCGCACAGGAAAAATTCATAGACATTATTGTAATATGTACAGACAGAAGAACAAAATCTGGATATGTATTATCAAAAATGTATGAATATGGAGTTTACAATGCGTTAGTAGGATCAGATAGAAGAATAGATAATATCTGTAATTTATTGAATTCACCTCGTACAGCACAAGAAGCTAAAGAGTATTATGGATTAGAAAATCAAGTTGATACTAGTTTAGTAGATGATGTATCAGAACAAGAGGTTCAAAATATCTTAATTCATTATAAAAAATTGGGTAGAAATGAAGACAGATATGTAGATAGTTTTAATAACATAGCTGCACAATATACAGATAAACAATTAAAAATTATAATAAAATGTTTGCCAATAAATGTTAGAGCTGTTTTAGAGGCGGAATGCCCTAAATATCAAGAATTAGTGACATATGCTGAAGAAACAGAAGAAGAAAGAAAACAAAAAGAGAAATTGCAAGAGCAAAAGAGAATTGAGCAAATAGAAAATGAAAGAAAATTAAAACAAAAAATTGAAAGAGATAAAAGAGAAGCAGCACATAATGCTCAAAGAGAACAACAATTTCAGCAAACTCCAGCTCAAAGCCCTCAAATGCCAAGCGGAATAGATTTATTAGATAATAAACGTAGAGAACAAAGAATGACTGGAAATGTAATTATTCCAGATAATATGAATATAAGAAATGAGAGAAAAGTATATTCAGATGAAGAAATAAGTGCAATGAGTAATCGTCCAAGCCAAAGACCAGCAACTCAAATGCAACAGTTAACAAACACATTACCAGGATTAGATGATTTAGATAACATCCCACAAGCAAGACCAGTACAGCAACCAGCAAACACATTACCAGGATTAGATGATTTGGATAATATCCCACAAGCAAGACCAGTACAACAACCAGCAAACACATTACCAGGATTAGATGATTTGGATAACATTCAACAGGCAAGACCAGTACAACAACCAGCAAACACATTACCAGGATTAGATGATTTGGATAATATCCCACAAGCAAGACCAGTACAACAACCAGCAAACACATTACCAGGATTAGATGATTTGGATAACATTCAACAGGCAAGACCAGTACAACAACCAGCAGATACATTGCCAGGATTAGATGATTTAGATAATATTCCACAGACAAGATTAGTACAACATCCAGCAAATTTAATACCTGATGTTAATAGTGATTCACAAATGCAAATGGAATCAGTTTCTAATCAACCTGAAATACCTCAAGAACCAAAAAGAAGAAGGGGAAGACCAAGAAAGACACCAATTGAGCCTCCAAAGCCAAAAGGAAAAAGAGGAAGACCAAGAAAAAATCCTTTACCAGAAGAAAATAATATAGGAAATGAAAAAATAATACCTGGAGTTAATGATTTTGAAAATATTCCTAAAATAGATAAAATTCAACAAACAGAAAGCACAACACAACCTGAGAATATTAGACAAACAGAGAAATGGAACAATATTGAGAGCATTCCAGAACCAACAAATAATATTTCTAAAAATGTAGATTGGAACAGCGATCCATTTGAAGGAAAAACAAATCAACAGATTGCAAATTCATTACCAGGCATAGATGACTTAGCAGAAAAAACACAATCTACAAGTCAACCAAACACATTACCAGGAATGAATGAATGGGATAGAGATCCATTTGAAGATTCCCAAAATACGCAACCAGTAAGCCAACCAAGTACATTACCAGGGATAAATGACTGGGATAAAGATTCATTTGAAGATTCAAATAGTACCCAGCCAAAAAATCAACCAAGTACATTACCAGGTACAAATGATTGGGATAATGATCCATTTGAAAATTCAAATAATACGCAACCAGTAAGTCAACCAAGCACATTACCAGGAATAGATGGCTGGGATAATGATTCATTTCCAAATTTAAATAATACTCAACAAACACAAAAAAATGATTGGAATATGGAACCACTTGAAGCAAATCAAGTTAATAATTCAAATGAAACAATTACATTATCAAGTTCAGTGGTACAACCTAATATGAATCAAAATAATGAAATGGATTATAATAAACAAGAACCAAAAGTAGAAGAAAGAGTTTCAGCATACCAACCAAGTCCAGAAAAAATAGAAACAATAAAGAAAATTGAAGAAGATAAGTTATATACAACAGGAAGTTTAAGTACAGTATTAACAAAAGACAAAAAAATAGTAGCTTTTGTTGGAGCAAGTAAAAGTGGAACCTCATTCTTAGTAAATAACCTAGCATGTTTATTCTCTTCAATAGGAGTAAAAACAGCAATTTTAGATATGACACAAAATAAAGATGCATACTTTATTTATACAAACAATGATGAAAATCTTAGAAATATAGCACATACTTCAATCGAAAATCTTGAAAAAGGTATTGCAGAGGGAATACAAGTAGATAGAAATCTAAACGTATACACAGCATTGCCACATGACGGAAAAGACTATTCAAATGCTGAAGCAATATTATCAACATTAGTTCAAAACGAATCATTAGTTTTAATCGACTGTGATTTACAAACTGATTTAGGATATTTTGCAAATACACAAGAAATATATTTAGTTCAGTCAATGGACATATTAACAATTCAACCACTAACTGCATTTTTAAGAGATTTAAAAGCAAAAGGATTACTAGACCAAGAAAAATTAAGAATAGTAATAAATAAAGATATAAAAGTCAAAGGTGTAACAAGTAAAGATATCATAGGTGGAATGTCTATGTATAATGATCCAGCTATGTCATATATGACAGACCTATTTAACAAAGATAAAGTAAAAGCATGTTCAATTCCATTTGACGAAAGTATTTATACAAAATATCTTGAAGAAGTTATAAATTGTGTGATATCAATAAATAGATATAATAAGAATTTTATGAATAGCCTAAAAATGCTTGGAAACATGGTGTATCCATTACTAAGTAAACAAACATATTCATCAAAGAATTCTGCAGAAGCAAATTATGGAAACAATTTCTCATCAGAAATGAACAACACGCTAAATCAAATGAAAAACAAATATTAAAATAAGAGGTGAAAAACAGTGGTTCTAATACCGATAGTTGTGTTAATTGCAATTATAGCAATTCTAATAGTTTACAATCTTAACATAAAAAAGAAGCTAACAACATTTAATAGTGTTTCATCAAAAATAAACAAGTTAAATGCTTTGCAAGACTTCATGAATATAACTGGTGAAGATTTACCAGTAGATGAAAAAATTAAAAAAATTAATGAAGTTTTGATTGATAAATTTGAAATAAAATATTCAACAATAGTTGTATTTGATGGGGCGGAATATGTGTTAAAAGCATCAAATACTGATGAGAAATATTGGAAAAACTTAACTAATTTGCAAACTGAAGAAGTATTTAAAGAAAGTATAAATACTGCAACACCAAAATATATAACAATTGATTCTGAAGATGAAAAGTTACCTTATCAGAAAGTAGATTTTTCAAGAGCAAAATCAGCAATGTTTTTTCCTTTATATATAGATAACGTATATATTGGATATTGGATAATTGAAAGCTCTGTAATTCATGCATTTGATGATACAGATACAACACTACTAGAAGTAATAAAAGATGACATAGTAGCAATACTAAAAACTGTATCATATCAAACAGCAATGGAAAGCATAGTAAGAGTTGATCAATTCACAGGACTATATTCAGCAGAATATCTTTATGGACAAGCTAAAGCCAATATAGACTCACAACCATCATCAATGGTTGCAATGTTTAGAATAACAAATATTGAAGAAATCAATACTAAATATTCAAGAATAACAGGAAACAATATAATAATATCATTAGCCAACTGGGCAAAAACATGTATATCATCAACAGATATATTTGTAAGATATATGGGACCTAAATTTGTTATAGTATATGTAGGAAAACAAGAAGAGGAAATAATTGAAAAACTAAAATCTTTAAAACAAGATTTAGAAGATACGGAAGTAGAATACATAGATGAACAAACTTACGAAAAATCATTGATAAGACCAAAAATCAATTTTGCCGTAGGTAGATATTATAAAGGAACAGGAATTGAAAGCGTTACAAAAAAACTAGAGGAATATCTAGACAAAGCAAGTAAAGATGAGCATAATATTAATTTTATATAAAGGAGAAAATATTATATGGATTTTGACAAAACAATGAGTTTTAAAGTAGAAAGAGACTCAAACTTAGAAACAAAAGAAATTATGAAAAAAGTTTATCAAGCATTGGTAGAAAAAGGATATAATCCAATTAATCAAATGGTTGGATATATATTATCAGGTGATCCAACTTATATAACAAGTCATAATGATGCAAGAAATTTAATTCGCAAAATTGAAAGAGATGAATTACTTGAAAAAATGGTAAAAAATTATATAGGATTAGAAGAAGAATAAATGAGAATACTAGGAATAGATTATGGAGATAGTAGAGTTGGAATTGCTATAACAGATGCACTAGGAATAACAGCACAGGGGTTAGAAACAATACATCATAAAGGAAACGATAAAATAGTTTTAAGAAGATTAGACGAAATAATGCAGCAATATGAAATAGACACAATTGTTGTTGGAAAACCATTAAATATGAATGGGACAGCAACAGAAAGAGTAGAAGTAACAAATAAATTTATTCACAAATTAAAGTGCAAATATAATAAATTAAAAATTGACACAATGGATGAAAGATTAACAACAGTTGAAGCACACAGAACAATGAATGATTTAAACATTAACCCTAGGAAGAAGAAGAATTTAGTTGATACAATTTCAGCGGTATACATTCTAGAAATGTATATGAATAGGAATAAATAGTTTTTAATATTGTTTAACAATTTATATAAATTGAAAGGAGAAGAAATATGGATAAAGAAGAAACAAAAACACCAGGAATTGAAGACGATATGGACAACATAATAATATTAAATGACGAGGATGGAAATGAAGTTCAATTCGAATTCCTTGATTTAATAGATTATGATGAAGAAGAATATGTAGTATTACTACCAGTTGAAGAAGATTCAGAAGATGAAATTGGTGAAGTTGTAATATTAAAAGTTGAACAAACAGAGTCAGAAGATGAAGAATCATATATAGGTGTTGAAGATGAAGAAATACTTAATAAAGTATTTGAAATTTTCAAAGAAAAATTCAAAGATGAATTTAACTATGTAGATGAAGAGGAAAATAAATAATAAGCTACAAAAATGAGAGAGCGTAGCTCTCTCATTTTTAATACATACAAGGAGGAAGAACAATGGTAGGAATGATAAGTTACCTAATATCATTTTTAGGAATTTTGTTTTGGGGATTTAGAGTAGTAGTAGTATTTTGCGCTACAATGCAAATAGACTTTATGATAACACCAATTAATTTAAACTTAGAAATTGCACTATTATTTGTATCAATACCATGCTTTGCATTAATTTTAAAGAGAAACTTAGTAGGAGCCTTTGTATACTTTATTGCATTCACAGCATATTTTGGAAATGATTTATATAGATGTGTAACAACAGGAACAGGAAGTATGGAAACTATATTTATAGATGCACTAGGAGTAATATTACCATTATTAGCTTTAATTGATATAGCAGTTAATAAAGATAGAATGGGAACATCAGAAGATAAGAAAACTGTATGGTTCTATGGAAATAAAGATTACGATAGAAAACTTGATGAAAGAGCAGATAAAAATAATTATAGAACATAAAGAGGAAATCTCTCAGTACAACTGGGGGATTTATTTTATATAATAGGAAGTTTGGAGAACTATACCAAAAGCCTATTAAGGATTTCTCCTTAATAGGCTTTTTTCTGAAAGATACGTTATGTTATTTCTCATTACTCTTCTTAACTGCCTCTTTACAATATTTGATGAAAAACTCCCAAATAATCGTATAGGGTCGGCGCAGTTTCAGAACCTGAGGCTCTGTTGTGTCCGCAGTGGTGTAAACAATGAACGGTACATCCTGGGTTTCGATAATGTCCCTGTTGATACTAATAGAAGTAAACTTTGGAATTAACTCCTGCAGCTTAAGGGCATTGAAGTTACAGTCTGGAAACCAAATTGCCAGATGAGCCATCTCGTTAAGAAATGCCGCCCGTGGGATAACTCCATTGTATGTAATTTTCTGAGTAACATAAATAAGATTGATATCTTTCTGCATAGCTAATACCTCCTATTTTAATAAAAAACAAAGGGTAGCAACATAACCAATAAAGGTTATAAATTAAAAACAAAATAAGTATATCATAAAAAAGCCTAGAAATCCAGTAATTTAAAGGATTTAAATAAAAGAAATTCATTTTTTACTAAGTGCTATCTTAAAATGCCAGAGAAAACTTTAAAATTTAGCGCTGTACATTTTTCTTTAAAAATGTGAATAATAAAAAAATAAGTTTTTTTATTATTAGAAATATGATATAATCCTAAAAGTTAAAATAGAAGATGAGGAGAATAAAAATGAAAAAAATAATGTTTGCAACAGGAAATCCTTCAAAAGCAAAAAGATTTTCAAAAGGACTAAAGAAAGATGATATAGAAGTACTATCATTAAATGATTTAAATATAAATTTAGAAATACAAGAAGACGGAAAAACTGCAATTGAAAATGCATTAATAAAAGCCAGAACATGCTACAATCAAGTAAAAATGCCAACAATAGGTATGGACGATAATTTGTACTTAGAAAATGTACCAGAAGATAAACAACCAGGAACATTTGTAAGAAGAGTAAATGGAAAAAGACTAAATGATGAAGAAATGATAGAACACTATACAAATTTAGTAAAACAATATGGTGTAGACGGAAAGCTAAAATGCAAATGGGTATATGGTCTAGCAGTAATTAATGAAAAAGGAGAAGAAAGCAGTTACACGTGGGAAAAAAGTGGATTCTATATGGTAGAAAAAAGATCACCAAATATGAACCCAGGATATCCGTTAAATTCAATATCAAAATATGAAAATTATGATAAATATTTTGTGGATATGAATGAAGATGAAAAAGGAAGATTTGCTCAAAGCGAAGACCATGTAGTAAACTTCATTGAAAAACATATTTAAAAGAAAGGAATTAATCAATTAAATAAATTATCTATATAATTGATTATACGAGAAAAACTATGAAAAAAATCATAGAAGAAGCTTTAAAAAAATACTTAAATAAATATCCAGAAGAAAACAACAGACAATCACAATTAAAAGAATTTTTAGAAAACAGCAATGACGAAGAAGTTACAGACTGGAATAATTTTAATGGACATGTTGTAGCCAGCGGATATGTATATGCTAAAAAAGAAAGAAAATTTTTATTAGTATATCACAGAGATTTCAAAAAGTTTATATATCCAGGCGGGCATATTGATAAAGAAGACATTTCACCAATCCAAGCAGCCAGAAGAGAAGTAACAGAAGAAACAGGATTAGTTAATGTTCAAAATGTTAGTAATTTCGAAGATGAAAACGTTCCAATTGATATAGACACTCAAAAAATTGAAATCAATAAACGACTAAACTTACCTCAACACTATCATTTTGATTTTAGATATTTATTTGTAATAGATGAAATTCAAAAAATTAAAATTGATGCAGACGAATTAGCTGAATTCAAATGGGTTGATATAGAAGAATTAGCTAAAAACAAAGATTTTAAAAATGTTATAGAAAAAATAAAATTATAAAAATATGTGGAGGAATACTATGAAAATAATTTTAGCATCTTCATCAAAACAAAGACAAGATATTTTTAAAATGATAGGACTAAAATATGAAGTAGTCACAAGTAATGTAGACGAAATGAGTAATGAAAAAGATCCAGAAAAATATGTAGAAGAATTGTCATTAAATAAAGCTAAATCAGTAAAAGACCAAGTTAATGAAAAAGCAATAATAATATCTGCGGATACAATTATATACTACAACAATAAGAAATATGAAAAGCCAAAAACAAAAGAAGAAGCATTTAATAATATAAAAGAACTATCAGGAACAAAAAATAGTGCATACACAGGAATAACAATAATGGATTTATATAAAAACAAAAAAATAACTTTTAGCACAAGTGTTGACGTACATTTTAAGCAAGTTTCAGACAATGAGATTGAATGGTATGTAAATAATGAACCAAAAATATTTAAATGCTGTGGCTACGTTCCACTAGGAAAAGCAGCACTATTTATAGACAAAATAGAAGGAGATTACAATACACTACTAGGAATTTCTCCAGGCGCAATATTTGAAAAACTACAAGAATTAGGATATAGCATTACAGATTTTGAATTTGAAAATTAATATATGAAAATTCTAAAAACATAGGAATTGAAGGAAAAATGAAAGTAGAAGATTTAAAAAAAGAGTATGATAAATTACAATTAAAATACGGTGCAAAAGAACTAGACTCTATATATAATGGAGGATGTGAAGAAAACCCTGATATATGTTTCGTTTTTATGAATCCAACAGGCCGAAACATTGCAAGTGCCAAAACTTGGAAAGGTAGAAAATCACCATGGCTCGCAACAAAAAATATATGGAAATTATTTTATAATGTTAATTTAATAAGTGAAGATACTTTTAATAAAATTCAAGAAAAGAAACCAAAAGACTGGGATTATGAATTTAGTGATTATGTGTATGATGAAATTAAACAAAATAAAATATTCATTACAAACCTTGGAAAATGTACACAAATAGATGCAAGACCACTTCCAGACGAAGTACTAAAAAAATATCTAAAATTGCTATTCAAAGAAATTGATATTATAAAACCCAAAGTAATTATTACATTTGGAAATCAAGTAAGTTCAATAATCTTAGATAAAAAAATAACAGTATCACAAAACAGAAAAATAGCACATGAATTAGAAGTTAACAAAAATAAATATAAAGTATATCCAGTATATTATCCTGTAGGCAATGGTATTTTTAATATAGATAAATCAATAGAAGATATTAATTGGATAATTGAAAATGAAATAAAAAGTTAGTTTAATAATGAATATGAGTATAAAGTGAACCCTAAATGTTAGATTTTGGTCTAATATTTTGGGTTCACTTCAGTTACGTTTCTTTTTTTCATTATAAAATATTATTAAATAAAAGTGTTACTTTTTACAAAAATAAATCAATATAAAAGTATAAGATATCTTAAAAATAAAAAAGGAGTTTAGATCTAAATTGAATGAACGTAAAGAAATAAAAAATTATATAAAAAATAATGAACTTGATTTAGAAAAAATAATAAATGAATATTCATCTTATACTGCAACAGTTATAAATAATATGGCAAAAGATAATTTGAATAAAGAGGACAAAGAAGAGATAATTTCTGAAGTATTTTTTATACTATGGAAAAACAATAAAAAACTAGACTATAACAAAGCTTTAAGCTCATATATTGCAGGCATTACAAGAAACGTAGTAAAAGAATATTTGAGAACTATAAAAGTAAATTGTAATATTTCTGAGTATGAAAATAATTTATATAGTTACGATAAAATTGATATTATTGATAATGAAATTGAAGAAATTAATAAGATTGAAAAGAAATTAAAAAATATGAAAGAAATAGATAAGGCAATATTTTTAGATTTTTATTATTCTTCTAAATCAATTAAAGATATAGCTAAAGAAAAAAATATTTCCAAATTTAGTGTAAAGCAGAGATTATATAGAATTAGGAAAAAAATAAGAAAAGAGGTTAAGTAAATATGAATAATAATAAAATTTTTGAAAAAGTTAAAATGAAAATAGCTATATCTAATGTACAAGAGGAGGATATAGAAATGAATAAAAGTAATAAAAATATTGGAAAAGGTATCGGAATTGCAGCATGTGTTTTAGTATCAATGGCAGGTGTAACATTTGCAACTAATTATGCTGTAAATAAATTTGGAAACAATGCAAGCAAAGGAGTTCAAACAGCAATAGAAAATGGATACATAAGTGAAGTTAATTCAAATTACAAAGAAGCCAATGGAATAAGTGTTAATGTTAATTCTTTCGTATTAGATGACTATAATTTTGACATATCTTTTAATGTAAAATTTAATGAAAATTACAAGATAGAAGATATGTTGAAAATGGACATATTTGATTTAAAAATTGTAAATGAAAAAGGAGAAAAAGTTTTTGCCACAAGAGAATTAGAATCAGAAGAAATGCAAAAGCTATATAAAACAGAACAAGAAGCAAAAGAAAAATACGAAAACTACTCAGGAAGTTATAGTGAGAGTTGCGATAAAATTGATGATAATGAAATCAGATTCAATTTAACAGCAACAGGAAATGAAAAAACATTTCCTGAATCAAAAAAATTAATTATAACATTTAATAAACTAAGAATTAGTAAATGGATTGAAGATAAAAATGAGGAAACAATACTAAGTGGAAATTGGAATTATGAAATTGACGTTCCAGAAAACATGGCAAAAACCAATATAACTAATTACAAATTAAAATCTATAAGCGATAAGAATTATAAATTCGAAAAAGCATATTGTTCAAATACAGCATTTAAAATATATTTAAATAATTGTAGTGGTATAAGCTGGAACGAAAAAGATTGTGTAGAAAATTCAAAAGGAGAAAAATTTTATCCTGCTCAAAGATCAGATGGAGATGGAGAAATAAGTACTAATGTAGATGGAACTGTGAAATTTCATAATACATATAATTTAACAAATTATGATGCAACAGATACATTAAAAGTTCATATTTATAAAGCAAATGGTGAAGAAATAATTGTTGAATTAGAAAGAGATAAATAAGACAATTGAAAAAAGGTAGCATTTTATTATAAATAATTGAGTATAAAAGAATAAGACACGATATCATAAAAAGACGAAGACCAGTCTGTTTCGACTGGCCTTCGCCTTTTGTTTTTTGTCCCAATATAACCAATATGGTAATTGTTTCATAACAATACCTCATTGTTTTCCAGACACCAATGCCACCAATAGGTTTATTTTTCATCAGGCAATGGTTCAGAATTGTTAGCTTCCAAAATTTTAAGTGCAGGTCTAAGCACAGTTAAGAATATAACAATAGTCAAAACTACTGTACTTACCCAAAATGCAGGTTTCAACCAAAGATTTGGAAGAAACACAATTGCAATGCCACTGATTAGAACAAACGGCATTATAAAAGTGAAGATGTAAGCAGTAATGACTAACCATCTATCAAACCAAGAAACTTTTAATAATCCCATTACAACCCAAGTGATGATAGGCGTAATCGTCAGTATAACACCTGGAATTGGAATGAACATTTCTGGAGTGATATCCATGGTCCGGTTTGGCTCGAGAAAAATCATAAGAATGCCAAAAAGTTGCCATCCATACGAAAATGCCATACCAGATACAAGTGCCAGGATTTCCTTCTTAAAACGTTTCATAATAATACCTCTTTCTTTCATAATGATGTGTGATTTACAGTTACAAAGGTAATTTGAATCTTGTGCAATCCCTCCTTAAAATTTATTTGGAATATATAATAAACTAGCAAAAAGCTAGAAACCACTTCCATTATACCATTTTTCTCAATATTTTACAATACAGCACAAATAGAAGCATAAAAAGGAGAATGTATAACTTTAAATCACTTGCTTTTATGTCAACTTTTGTGATAAAATATACCATGCATTGATTAGAAAGAATAGCAAGACAAGATTGAATTAGATAAAGTTTTGGGATTGTGAAAAATAGCAACAACCTGTTGCCATATTT
>OCHI01001489.1_pt1 | contig 16724 bp, 17 predicted proteins | sample 1538691 | NCBI WGS metagenome assembly OCHI01 (sample SAMN04571718, study PRJEB22368) | human gut metagenome | biome: human gut; material: stool | host: Homo sapiens | place: Luxembourg | collected 2012-09-21 | reverse complement strand
ATCTAGCGGTACTTCGTACCGTTAAAAATGGAATAGCCGTTCCGCAGTAGCGGAACTGGCATTCCGTTTGAGCGTAATTTGCAATAAAGGAACCGAAAACTGGCAGCCCATGGCATCATAGGGAAGAATATATTTTAAACGGTTAAGTAGAAACAAATAATACCGTACCACCACAACGGACATACCCCTTTTAAGGGTTTCTTCATCCGGTACCCCCTGAACTTCAATCAAATAATCATAAAGCCGTTTAGCTTCCTCCATCTCATGCTGTATTTTCCAGGAAGCATAAGTTGAATACCCGCTTTCCTCAATAAGTTTCATCAGTTCTTCAATAGGTTTTTCAAGATACATAGGAAAACCTTCCTTTCCATTTTTACTATCCTCTATTTGACTTTATAGGCAGAAAAAAGGAAGTCCGCACTGCGTTCTTCCCTTTTCTCTGCCTATATTCCATACTATTTTTCATTCAGCCAAAGCTTTTTCTGCCTCTAAAAATTCGTCCCGGTATTTCCAGATTACTTCAATATGTTCCGGGTCATAGAAATAGATTACCTCCACCAGTTCCTGTATCACTTCATAAGAAAGCTCTGTCAGGTCTTTGCATTTAGAAAAAGCAAGAAGTTCCGGTGATTTCGCAAGTTTTCTTTTTTCCTCTGCTTGAATAATCTGTTCCTGAAGCTCGGTTATTAATTCTTTATACCGGTGTTCCTTCTGTGTAAGCAGCTCTTTCTTCCTTAAATATCCTTCTTTTGTCACTTTACCATCCACGAAAGCTTCATAGAATTCCATCTTTTGCTGTTTTACTTTCTGCACCTTTTCTTCACAGCCTTTTTTACGGCTTTTCAGTTTTGAAAGATTCTGGGTTTTACTGACCTGTTTTATCTGTTTCAATGTATCTTCTGCAAGGGCAGCTTCCCGCTGAACCAGCTTTAAGAAAAGCTTTTCAAACTCTGCTGTTTTATATTGTCCGGCATAACATTTTGTGTTTTGACTGACTTTGGATGTACTGCAGCCCATCGCAGGCGTTTTATTCTCGCTTCTTACCCGGAGGGCACGTCCACAATATCCGCATTTCAGCTTATATCGGAATATATTTTTGGGTATTTTCTGCGGTCCATGATACGCAGCACCTGTTTCCACCATTCCCATAACCTTATCAAGTTCATCTGCTGTCACAATGGCTTCGTGAGTTCCTGGAACATAGATCCAATCTTTTCTTGGAAGACGGACACAGGATTTTGTGCTCAAATCTTTTTTTTCACTTTTATGGTTTGTCATGATGCCTGCATAGATTGGATTTAATAGAATTTTCCTTACCATATGGCTGTTCCATACCGGAAGGCATTGTGTATTATATAATGAATATCCCTTTTTAAGAAGATACGCCGTAGGGGTTTCTATTCCCTTTTCGTTCATCATTTTAGCAATTTCTGAATACTTTTCACCTTCTAATCTTTTATCAAAGATAAAACGTACATTTCCGGACACCTCTCTGTCCAGATGCAGTACCGTCTTATCCTCATTTTTAAACATATAACCATAAGGAGGAACCGAACCATGGTACTTTCCCGCTTCTGCCTGTTTCCGCATGACCTGCTTGATATTCTTTGAACATATCTGCGGATAGATACCGTTTACCAGATTCTTAAATTTAGCTTCTGTATCCTTTCGTGATGCAAGGGGAGCACTGCTGTCATAATGATCATTTATCGCAATGAAACGGACAAGTAAAAACGGAAAAATCTTTTCTATATACTGCTGCGTATCAATGGTATCCCTTCCTAATCTGGACAGATCCTTCACAATGACACAGCAGGAACTTTCAGCTTTTACCAGTTCCATCATCTTTTTAAAATCCGGACGGTTAAAATTCGTGCCGGTATATCCATCATCCACGCACTCTTTTACAATCTGAAACTCCTGTTTTCCTTCCAGAAATCCCCTGTTCAGTATCCTCTGGTTAGATATGCTGTCACTCTCCTGATTATCGCCGTCCTCATCGGATAAGCGCAGATATATGACAACACGAAAGATTTTTTCGATAATTTGGTTTTTCATAGCAAGCACTCCAATCATTAAATTAGTCAGCTAAACTAATTTGATGTTTGGAAGCACAAGCTGCTTGTCCTCTACTTGCCATCATCTTACCATAGTTCTATTCCCCTGTCTACCCCGCAATCCGCTGACACAAATCACAGTTTCCTCCTCTGTATCACCACTTCATCTGCACAAGGCTTTCAAGTGCTTCCTCTATTGTACGGCTTGTAGAAGCGAACCCTACTTTCACAACGATATTTCCGCTTTTTATGAAATAAGGATTCTTTCCTGATTCCAGGATGCCCAGAATCTTTTCCCTTTTACTTTTTGTAACATCTATGTTCATTTCATCCAAATCTGGTATTTCTGCCGGATTGATATCCTCAAAAGACATGTTTCTCATATGCATCAAGTCTTCCCTGGTAAGCATATGAATTTACCCTTCCATTCCCTCATCCATACTTTCCAGCATGATTTCAAGAATCCTTTCTTCTAAAATCTGGGTTTCTCTCTTTCTTTTTTCTATGTACTGATATAAAACATCCTGTTCCAGGATGCCATAGCCCATACAGTCTACTTTTACACCATAACTGTAAAGAGTATCCAAAATTTCTATGATCTCCTCAAAGTTTCCCGACAGCCGGCTCATGCTTTGAAGGACTACAACATCAATCAAATGTTTTCGGGCAAGCTCCAGTATTTTATCCCATGCAATATCCTCCACAGCCGTACTGCAGCCCACGGAGTTAAACATTGCCAGCAGATTATATTCCTGTACCTCACAGTATAACACCTCAATCTCACGTTCATAATCCAGAAAACACTGTGCGCTTTCAGAAGATACAAAACGGTTATATATCACCGCATTCAAAGGCTTTGCATCCAGACATACGACTGGACTGATAAAAACCTCTCCGTTATTGATCTTTCCAAAGCATACGAGAGATTCCTGTCCCCTGCTCTTTTTCTCTTTTGAAAACAATTCATTAAATGCAAATAGTTTCATGCTGTTGCTCTCCTTCCTGATTTTCCCGGATTTCATCCCAGGGATATGAAGAAAATAAGACTTTTCTGCATATCCCTGAAAACAAATACGGATAAAATAAATAGTTTCTTCTTTAATTTCCACACACCATGCTGACAGCAACTTCCCTGCCAGCATGATTTTTTCATTCTCTCTCCCCGGTGTGAAACGGGAGTATGTAGGACCGGTCTTAGCAGACCGCCTGACACCCTGCAGTACCCTTTCCCGCTGCAGCATGTCCCAGACGCTACCCTGGTTACCGTGTTTTTGTCAGTAAAGGTATCATTATCATCCAGGGTTTCGGATTACCTGCCGCCGGTAACCCATGCCGGAGTGCCGCTCACACTTTTCCTTCTTCTATTACGATTCCTTGTCTGATCTGCCCTGTTATGAAAAAAAATTATGTCTGGCAGACAAATGCTTCCTCGCGCAGCTCATTGCTCCACATCATCCTATTGGATGTCCTGGATGTTTTTGTGTCCTTCAAGATATTTTTAATGTCAGAAATGACATGTTTTAACCAAAAATAAAATATCACCATACTGATATTCTGTTTTCAAGGTACAGTTGTCCAATAAGTTTGAACCGTCTTCATTATAAACAGGGATGTTTGTGTGCAGAAGTGACTATGCTGGACAAAAATTCTTGTGAATTGCCAATTCAGATTTTATGATAGGAAACGATAATTTTCCCAATATGAAATTTGACGAAGTTAACTATATAGGTGAATATCTTGACAGATGCTGTCGCCTTTTTCTTTTCGGGCAAATAAAAAAATGGCCTGACGCCATTTTTTTATGCTTACGCTGCATGTGGATTTAATTGTTTCAGGTTAGCTTTCAAACTTTCCAGGCTGTTAAGCAGAAACTTCGTTTCCGCTTCGCTGCATCCTTCAAAGATAGCAAGATACTGTTTGATATTATTTTCATTGGAATCCTTTACCGCCAGGTTAATGTAGTCATTTCCTTCTACATTCAATGCCTGCAGAATACTTATGTATGTTTTCATTCCTACCCTGCGTAAACCGGCTTCTACTTTACTGATATGTGAAACAGATAATCCAGTAATTTCAGCCAACTGCTCTTGTGTATATCCACTTTTTTCTCTCAAATACTTTAGATTTGCAGATATAATTTGAAAATCGTCGTACATTTTATCACTCCCAAACTAATGTACCTTGAGTATAGATTTGTTTTCGTGTTATTAGAATGGACTGTTTGGGAAAATATTTTTCTTACTTTCCGTTTCAGAATTTTCGACAAATTATAGCTAATGTTATCACTATTTTCTGCAAGAATACTTTTATATATAAAATAAAAGTTTTTTACATCTACATCAATTATCTAAATATGCTTCTTCCTTGTAGCTATATATTAGTAATTTTATAATAGTACTTTCGTCTAATTGGATATTTACAATGATTAAATAGACAAAGACAAATGTAAGTCTTTTCATCATATCCCATACTATTTTGATTTTATAAGGCAATTAAAATAGTAAATTAATCGTTATATGGTATTCCAAACGTCGGTGTCTCAGATTGAACTGGGATATGCACATGGATTGTTTAGGATAAAATTTATCCCACTTTATACTATTAATATATATCACCAGTACTGTAATTTCTAATAAGATTCTGCGAATCAAACACAAGGATTATGCTGTTTCCATTTTACCGGACAGTAGAACACGGAAGCTGGGTTACTCAGTTCCTATTAACTCCCTACATGATTATCGGATATTCCCTTTTATTACCGGCTTATGTCACCTAGTGAGGATGAAAACTTATTTTAAAAACAATACATATTTGCCGTAGATATAGACCTTAAAAGGAAATGTCCATACCATACCTTTTAAGGTCGAATCCTTCTATATCTGTCCAGTTTATTATAACCTATCCAATATTTATTTTATTCTGTACATTTTGTTCATAAATAGTGTCAATTATTATTGTTTCTTACCTTTGATTTTTACAGTACACTTTTCCCCAAATCCTTGTCATCACAAATACCATAAAGGATTGCGCTAACTTCATACATTTCACCAAAATCTTGAACCTCAACAATCCCATTAAATTTTTCAACAATTTGCTTAACACTGTTGAGTCCAATCCCATGATTCAAATAGCCCTTTTTCTTTCGTCTACTTCCCCGTATTTTGCTGTTTTTAATATTAATTATTAATATGTGCTCTTCATATTTTACTGACACATTAATCCAACGTTTTTTCCTATCTACCCCTTGGTTCGCTTCAATCGCATTATCCAAGAGATTGCCAAATAGTACTCCCATATCGCCATAGTCAATATTCATATATTTAGGCACAAAAATATTGCTTTCTATCTTAATATCTGCTACCTGAGCGGCACTATATTTTATATTTAATACGGAATTTAAAATACAATTATCCGTATATAAATTTTTCTTACTGTCTTCTAATTCACCTATTATTTCTTTAATTTTGGTACGTATTAATTCATTATCATCCTCTATTCCATATATCCCAATCAATTTATTTTTTAAATCATGCCGTATTTTTCTCAAATACTGACTACTTTTATCAACTTCACTGTAATATGCTTCTTTTAACTTTGCTTCTTGTATTATCATTTCCTTTTCATAGATTGAAGCATATATTGTATTCATTTTTTTAAAAACACTAAATATTAATATATTAATAAAGAGAACTATAAATATAATACTCGTACACAATAACCACTCTTCAGGTATATCATATAGCCATATAACTCGAACAACAATGCAGCAACTTATAATTCCCAATATATGAATCAGGCACAAAAACACATTGATTTTCAATGGTAAGTCAATAAGATTTCCCTTCCAATAATTTTTAATGATTATTACAGTAAATAATCTTATCAATTCGCATAGCATTACAGAAATAAAATAGTTTACTGACTCCGATAGGTTCGGAAAAATCTCCGAAAAGGAATCCAGCAATAGTACGCCAATTGGCTCCGTAATAAAACCTAACCCTAAATAAAGCATAGGCAAAAACAGATAATACGTTCGTGGCAACATAAAATTAGTACAATATAGATATATTAAAAACATACTACATATTAGGTTTGCTATTGGATATCCAATAGCATTTACAATACTAAGTACAAAAGCACTTGCTACTAATGTAGTTATTGAAAAAAAAGTATTCCTTTTTCTTTCTTTTGAAAAGCAATAATAATACTTATCTACTATATAAAAGTCAAATAAATTCATAATAAAAGTTAGTATAAGCATCTTTATCCCTTCTCCTTAATAAATCTCAAATGCCTTTTCTTAACCTCTTGACAATATTTTTTACTAACAAAAAGTTTGTCTCCAGTTTTTAGAATCAACTCATCTCTTACAATTTCTCGCACATAAAATAAATTCACAATACAAGAAGGATAAATTGCTACAAATGCTCCAGAATCAAGCTGCTTCCATATTTCATTTAAAGTCATATTAAAAATATATTCTTTATCCTTAGAATATAAATATGCTCTTCTGCCGGATTTCTCTATGTAATATATTTCTTCAAAGGGAATAGAAAAACTATTTTTTCTGTAGCTAAAAACAAATACTCCTTTTGTAATATTAAAATATCGCTTTATTTTTTTTATTAAATTTTCAAATTCAGAATATTCTAGCGGCTTACGCAAAAAATCAAATGTGATGACCTCAAATACACTAAACACATATTGAGAGTAATTAGTTAAAAAGATAATGAGACAGTTGGAATCCTTTTCTCTTATCTTCTGTGCCAGTTCTAAACCATTCATCCCCTGCATTTCAATATCTAAGATAAAAACATCATAGACTGTCCCTTGTTCTTCTACATACCTATACAAGGTATCCGCACTATTATAAATATCATATTTAATTGTTGCATCATTGAGTTTACCGAAATACTTCCCCAGAGTTTTCAGTATTATTGCATCATCGTCACAAATAGCTATTTCTAACATAAGTCATCTCCTCTCTGGTATTACTATACAGATAATAAATTTAATAAAACTTTATGTCAAGAAATTTATTTAAATTGGGGTGAGTATTCCGTTTCAAACGGAATATCCATTGGGGAAGCCTCTAAATCGGAAAGGCTATCCGGTTCCCGAATAGCCTTATTTATGTATTATGAAACACATCTAAATTAGATTACTTGCACTCAAATTACTCTCCTCTATGTGTCATAATACTATTGGTTTTATTTTGTTTTTTTACTAGGGTTAGGGTGTGACATCAATCTGAGACCACACTACAAGTACTAATGCATATGCATATGCAACGGCAATTTCTGTCTGCCAAACCAGTCCCGCCGGCTGTACATTTGGATCTGTACCATTTCCATTTCCATCTAAAGTATTTACTACAGGTGCTTCATATGTGTTTTCTCCCATATATTATATCTCCTTTCGTTCAAGTAATCTATTTAAAAAATTCGAGGAGTCGCTCAGATAAGACGTTCACATCGTCCTCAATTAAATCAATGTATACATCGCCGTTCTTAAACTCAACTGGCATATCATTGCTTTCTATATCCATTTCTCTTATACAAATAACTTTCTCTGCTAGTTTTTTGACAATCTCTAATTGCCACATTTTGTATAAACCATTTTCCCAATATTCTGTAAAGGAATGTTTTTTCAGATTTCCTAAGATGATAGGCAAGTATGGGTCAACAATTAGTTCCCCATTAGACCTAACAATAGCATTCGTCAACATTAAATCTTTTTGCCGGAAACGTATTAAATGGTCAATCGGGTCTCCCCAGTCAATCTGGGGGTCCTTTCCTTCCATATTCATTTTTCTAATTTCCATAACCAAATCCCTATATTGGTCATTTGTCGCTTCAATTGCTTTGACATTCTGGCTTGCTCTTCCCATAATCATCAGCGGCTGTACCCGTAAACTAGTCCCAGAAATACCTACTGTGTGAAGATAGTCCCGTACTGCCCTAAGCTCACTAATATTAAAACTCGTTGGTGTAAAAGCAACTGCAGTATCTACTCCGTGTTTTACCAAAGCTTCAATTGCCCTGGTTGCTTTTTCATAAACACCTTTTTTATTTCGAATTCGGTCATGAGATTCTGCTTTTATACCATCTAAACTAATCTGTATTCTAGTTACTCCCGCATTTATAAGCTCTTCAATTACTTCATCAGTCATTAAAATCCCATTCGACACCATTGCTACATTTTCACACCCATAAGTTCGTAGCCTCTTTGCAGCTTCTACAATCAATTCTTTACGTAAAAGAGGTTCTCCACCACAAAAGCAGAAATTTAATAATTTTATACTCTTAAACTCATCTATAAAATCTAAGACTTCCTGATCCGTAAGTTCGTTTTGGGACGCCAGATTTTCACCACTACTATTATAGCAATGTAAACACCTCAAGTTACATTTGTTTGTAATATCAAAACTAATCTGATGCGGCCCCACAATCAAGTCTCTTAACATGCCTTTGAACCCTCCTTCTCATAAAAGAAACAGTAATTGCAAACGTTTCCTCCCTGAAATTCCCCCAAGGAAATATTTTCTTTTATAAAACCATGCGTCTGCAAATTTTCAATAAATTCTGCTTTAGCGTCACAATCCTTTTCAGGTAATTGAACTTTAATTTTAACCATTGCCCGGTTGCAGGTACCGCCTGAGTACTCAACAATTCCAGTTAATAAAGACTCTTCGTATCCTGCCTGTGCAATTAAAAGTCCTAAAGAGCATACTGTACTGTCTAAGTTTGTAGTATATTTCAAAGTAGCAATCCCCTTAATTTCCCCGTTTTCTCGAACAGCAAAAAAGTCTTCTGTAAAATTAAATAAGACATCTCTTATAAACAACTCATCATAATATGGTTCGAATCGACTCATAACATTTAAAAATCGGACATTCTTACTATTTGCTTTGATAAATGTAATAATCTCTCTAATATCTCCCTCATCTAACAATTCAAATTCTTTGTTTCCTTCAAATGCTACACATAATTTTTTCATAAATGGGTTCCTCTCTTTCCACTCAATTAATTGAAATCTTGATAAAACACTTAAATTTTTTACAACATCATTAGCTATTACTTGCCTTTGTATGTCCGGATACATATCACTAATTATTCTTATAATCTGTTCAACCGTATTGCTCCCGTTACATTTCTTTAAAATATTTTGCGTAGTCCTATTCAAAAACAATTCCTGTAATCGTGGAAGATTCGTACTCCTTACGCTAATATACCCCTCCTTCTCTTCTCTACGAAAACTAAAGTTTTTTTGCTCAAAAATCGGTCTTTGCTTCATAATGTTTGTCCTAAGTCGAGCTGTCATTTTAAAGTCATACATACTCAATTCCTCCGTCTTATGCATTTTTAGATAAATTTATAATATGATCCACTTTATCAGTGATTTTATCATCATGTGTTACAATAAATATGATACTATTTCGTTTTATTGTATTCAGATAATTGTATAGTTGTTCTCTGGAATCAGTATCTAATGCTGATGCAGGTTCATCTAAAATTAGAACTTCTGAATCCTTTAATAAAATCCTTAATAGGGATAATTTTTGTTTTTCTCCTCCTGAAAGATTCATAGCATTTTCATTTATAATAGTTTCTAATCCATTCGGCAATTTTTTCAAAAACACATCTAACCCCAATAATTTTGTAATGTCTATAAATTTCTGACTACCGCTTTTGTCTTCGCCACCCAAAAACATATTATCTTTTATAGACTCTTCAAGTAATATCGGTTCCTGTTCTAAGATTCCATAGCTTGTTCTTCTCATTTTTCCAAGGTCACATTTAACAATTGGGACTCCATTTATAAATATAGGTGCTTCCGGTATCCAGTACATCCCTGTTATAATGTTCATTAACGTACTTTTTCCAGCTCCATTTTCGCCAGTAATCCCGTATATGTTTCCACGTCGAAATTTATATGAGAAATTTTTTAATATTACTCGTTTATCTAAAACGAAATCCAAATTATTCACTTCAATTGTTTGAATATGTTTAATTACTTTCTTACCGTATTTTTCTTCTTCAATGCTCATTACATTGATAAGCCGTCCCAACGAAACTTGCATTTCTTGTATAGATTTCCCTAAACCAAAGAAATATCGTATTGCACCTAGAATCATACTAAAGTAAGTCGAAATAATGGTAAATTCTCCTATAGTTAGGATTCCTTCCATTACACGGATTCCTCCCAAAAAGAAAAGCGTTATTTGTGCTATAGTCATAATTATTTTATCTAAACTTGTAAAAAGGAAACCAATTTTCTGGACACGCATTCCAGCTTTATATAAGCAAACATATGATTTTTTCATTAGCCCATCAAAAAATCGGTCAACACAATTCATCTGAATATATTTTATATAGCCTAACTGCTTATATAATGTACTAAAATATTTTGTTTCTTTTTCTCTTGCTTCCTGGTTACAATGCTTAAGAGGCTTTTTAAATATGATATAGGTACCTGAATATACCAAAAGCATACAAACCAAAATAATTCCAATATCCAAGCTAAAATGCAACAATGCAATCAATGAAAGAATCATGGTAATAATATTTGTCAAGATATTTTGTAACGTCTGTAATGAAAAGCTAGTGACAATCCCCGTATCATAATTTAACTTTTGCGTTATAGAAGCTGTTGTTTGTTTTTGTAATGTCAGTATTGAAATTTTCCTTATATGATGGAGGAAATCCATATTTATTTCATAATTCATTTTAATTCGTAATCGTGCAAAAATCTGACTTATAATATAGTTACATGCAATAGACCCAAAACTCATAGTTGCAAATACTACGCAATATTTTACCAATTGTTCTCGTTGCTCTATATGTAATAAAACATCAATGAAGTTGCCTGATATATATGGTGCAATTAGCGATAGTATAGAACACAATATGCAAAGTAACATATAAATAGCAAATACACCAAAATTTCTTTTTATATATTTACTCAAAAAGCGCCCTGCCTGTTTCATGTTATCCCCTTTTCCGTGATTTTCTCGACTGCATGGTCATTGTAGCAAAAAATCTGCTCTTTTTTATTGTACTGTCACAATTTGTCATTTAACTGAATAATCCGGGGTGAAATCCATCACCTGTCCGGCGTATGGAAATCAATATTCCGTTTTTTACGGAATCACGATTCCGGAAAAAAGGGAATCGCATTTTTCCTAAAACCTTATAATGATGTTATGCACTTTATAGTGTAAATTCATTATGAGGAGGTCACGATTATGACCAAATATCGAGAAATCATCCGGCTTACTGGATTGGGATTCTCACAACGCAACATCATGGCAAGCTGTGGTGTTTCACAAAAAACTGTCGTCAAAGTTCAAAAACGTGCCAGAGAACTAAATATCTCTTGGCCTCTTGATGAATCAATGACCGACACAGAACTTCAAAGGCTCATGTTCTCTAAAGAGAGCAAGGTATCTGCCAAGAAGCGGATGCCGGATTATGATTACATCCGTAAGGAGCTGCTTCGCAACGGCGTAAGCAAAAAACTCCTATGGACGGAATACATGGAGGATTGCCGTGCCAATGGTGAAGAACCACTCATGTATTCACAGTTCTGCTATCACATCCAACAGGATGAGCAGAAGCATCGTGCTACCATGCATATCAACCGTAAACCCGGTGAGCAGGTTGAAGTTGACTGGGCAGGTGATCCTGCAACAGTCATTGATCCTGATACCGGCGAAATCATCAAAGCATACATATTTGTCGGTGTAATGACTTACAGCCAGTATGCATACGTGGAAGCATTTCTGGACATGAAACAGAAATCATGGATCAATGCACATGTCCATATGTACGAATATTTTGGTGGTGTTGCCAGAATCCTCGTACCGGATAATTGCAAAACTGCAGTTGTTCATAATGGCGGATGGAAAGACCAGCAGATCAATGAGACCTATCAGGAACTGGCTGAGCATTATGGCACTGCTATTATTCCGGCGCGTGTCAGGGCTCCCAAGGATAAGCCGAATGCTGAAGGGACGGTAGGAAATATCTCTACCTGGATTACAGCAGCACTTCGGGATGAACAGTTCTTCTCCTTTGCCGAATTAAATCGTGCAATCAGAGACAAGCTCGAACTGTTCAACCAAAGGCTCTTTCAAAAGAAAGAGGGTAGTCGGCGAAGCTTATTTCTTGAGGAAGAAAAACCATTGCTGGCACCATTACCTTCTACCCGTTTTGAACTGAGCGACTGGAAGACAGCCACCGTCCAGTTCAATTATCACATATCTGTGGATGGAATGCTATACTCAGTTCCTTATGAATACATCAAAAAGAAAGTGGATGTAAAGGTAACAGATACTACTATTGAAATTTTCTACAATCATAACCGCATTGCTTCCCACCGTCGTCTGAAAGGACGCCCTGGGCAGTACAGCACGGTCACGGAACATATGCCGGAAGACCACCTGAAATATCTGGAATGGAACGGCGACCGGTTCCGCAAATGGGCTGAGCGGATTGGCATAAATACGTACACTGTGGTCAATGCAATACTGACCTCCAAACGTGTGGAACAACAGACCTACCGAAGTTGTATGGGACTTCTGAAGCTTGCTGAGAAATACTCAGATGCATTGCTTGAAGTAGCCTGTAAAAAGGCATTGTCCTATACATCTTCGCCCAGTTACAAGAGTATTAAAAACATCCTTGTAACCGGTTCTGTAAAGCCGGAATCAGAAACTACTGAATCCACGACCACACATAAAGCACACGGCATCACAAGAGGTGCCGATTACTATCGGAGGTAAACACATATGACCAATCAAAGTACAATAGATAAATTAATTGAAATGCGCCTTACCACTATGGCAGATGCATTCCGCAACCAGCTGGCTGATCCTAAATTTAGAGAAGTACCATTTGAGGATCGCTTTGGTATGCTGGTAGACATTGAATACAGCAATCGGAAAAACAACCGTCTGAAACGGCTAATCCATAATGCTGGATTCGACCAGCCGGAAGCAAATATTATAGATATCAATTACACTTCCGGACGCAAGCTTAACAAGGATCTCATTAACCGACTTGCAACTTGCGAATATATATCTGAACACCGAAATCTTTTTATCACCGGCGCTACAGGCTGTGGTAAAACATACATGGCCTGTGCCTTTGGCATGGAGGCTTGTAAGCAGTATTTCAATACCAAGTATGTCCGACTCCCTGATCTGCTTATGGATCTGGAGACAGCACGGGCAGATGGTAACTACAAAAAAGTCATGGCAAAGTATGCCAATCCAGTTGTTCTGATCCTGGATGAGTGGCTTCTATTGAAACCAACGAATTCGGAACAAAGGGACATCTTCGAACTACTTCATAGGAGACGTAAGAAATCTTCAACGATTTTCTGTTCCCAGTATGCATTCGAGGAATGGTATGAGCAGCTCGGCGGTGGTGACAGTCCTCTGGCAGATGCAATCATTGACCGTATTGCTCACGACAGTTATCGAATAAATATTACAAGCATTGATACTGAACATGATAGATCAATGCGTGAGGTATATGGTTTGGATAAAGAACTACGCGAGTAAACTCGCATAATTACATAGGTGATTTCCACTTCCGGACATCTGATTCCCAAATTTCCGGAAGTGCGATTTCATCGCACAAGAATATTCATTTAACTGCAATGGGGTATTTAACCAATATGGTGTTAAATTCTTTTGTTACAGATATGTCGCTTTTTGTTACACTTTACTTTTTTTCTTCCTAAAATATTATATAATTGGATGTATTCCAAATTAATAAAGGGGAATCAAATGAATATCTTTTTTTATTACCATAGTAATCCTCCATGATTACTGCACTTGCTATCTTCTTTATAGGTCATTCATGGAATATAATTTAAGAACTTAATACATAGAAAGGACAAAACTATGATTAGAAAATTATTAAAAAATCTTTTAGGAAATGATTTTACAGAAAGCAATGAGCGATATGCAAAAATTAACTTTACAATTATTTTTTTAATGTTTATTATTTCAGCGATTATGCTGCTATTCCTCCCCGAACAATTACCGATTATCCACGAAGGGGCTAAGACTTATAATGTACCAAGTATCCTTGGTGTCTGGCTTTTCCCCGTTCTTGCTTTAGTCATCAATCTTTCTTTTATAAAGCAAAAAAGACTTTCACCTATAAATTCAATTGCATTTGGTATTATCGCCATAATAATGACTGTTTTTTATATCAACGCACTTTAATATTTGGAGGCTAGTCCATGAATGACCTGTTAAAAAAAATTCTTTATTTCAAAAAAGAAGGTTCGCTATTAATTATATTATTATATTGTATTTTAAGTTTTTACTTATGTTACTTATTCTGGTACGTTGTAGAGCGACTTCAACTAATAAATCATCTTAATATTAGTTCTCCTCTTTTCTCATTTATAGTAAGTCTGCCTATTGGTACACTTATGCTTATTTATAAAATCATTGATTCTATGTTTTATAATAAACGAATCAAAGATATTTTAACCATGCCTATAAATAGAAAGCATTTATTCAAAATATACCTTTCAGAAATAAATGTTCCTTTTATTGAGTTGGAAACTCTACTTTTTATAACATTAGGCCTATATACACCTGACCTTCTATCTGTAGTAAAATATTACTTATCTTCCATTACTTTAATATTCTTATTCTCTTTAAGCCTTTGTTGCTTATTATTGATAATACTAAAAATTTGTCACACTACGCATAGCGGATATATCATGATTTTTTTTCAATATGGTGGTTTTTTAACAACACTTCTACTTTTCAAAAATTTACTAACCTATTTACTATTTTTTCAAAGAACCGCCTCAGTTACTTTATTTCTTTCTATAGTTCAAGCGCCACTTTTTCTACCTGCTGTTTTTATAGGAAGTATTGTTTTAGCTATAATTACTTTTATTTTATTTGATCATATTTTTTTTCAAAACATCTATAAGATAATTGATTTTGAGTATAATAAGCTCTTCTACTCCAAAAAAGAATTATTTTACATAAGGACACCTTATTTCTTTTTAGAAAAGAAACGATGTTTCGCTAATAAAGATATATTGTTCTATGCCGTCCTAAAAAATATAATATTAATTATTTTGCTTTATAAGTTTATTACAACTAGATATTCTCTCGATACAACCTTAGTTAATATGATAATTGTTATTATTTTGTGCTCAATTAATCCTTTTTCGGTCACTGCATATTCAAGCGATCCTTATATCAATCAGCTTGTTTTAACAACACCAATCGACTCATATAAAATTTTTCAGAGTAAAGTACGAATGAGTTTTTTTCTTAATTCTACAATTGTTCTAATTTTTATATTATTAAATTTTTTTATTATACATACAAAAAAGGATATTTTTTTTCTAGTTCTATATGGACTTGTCAATAATTATCTTTGTTCCTTCATCGGAGTTATTTTTGATTGTTTAATGCCCGACTATACAAAGAATAAAACAGAATTATTACATGGAAATTCAAATAAATTTTTATCACTAATAGTTATGACTTTGAAAACTATTTTTGAAATTTATATCATTAATCAATTAGATTGTAAGAAATATTTATTACCAATAGTTAGCTTCATAGATATAATCCTATTAATATTAATATTAATACTAATATACACAAAAAAATCTAGGAGGAATACTCGTGATTAAAATAGAAAATTTATCTAAGACCTATGAAAAGAAAAATATATTTCATGCCCTTTCCTTAACACTATATGATACCCAAATTTACGCTTTAGTTGGAGTAAATGGAATCGGAAAAACAACTTTCTTAAACTCAATCACTCAGTCTGCCTTTCGGACTAATGGAAATGTTCTTATAGATTCTATACCAAATTCCGCTTTTGAAAGTAAATATCATTTTTTTTTCATTCCCGACCATAAAGATATGTTCTTAAATCTTTCTGGAAACGAATATTTAAGCTTTATAATTAATATCTATAAGTGTGACTTTACTGCTGCCAGTACTGCAGCTCATAAGATAACCTCTCTTCTTAAAATATCTGCGGACTTAAACAAACCTCTTTCTTCCTATTCGTTAGGTATGAAGCAAAAGATATATCTTACTGGTGCTTTGATTTCTGGTGCTACAAATTTAATACTTGATGAACCTTTTAATGGTCTTGATCCAGAAAGCTGTATCGTTATAAAAAATCTCTTAAAGGATTATTGCTACTGCAAGCATAATATGATATTATTTTCAGTACACAATTTAGACCTTGTTTCTAATTTCAGTGATACTATTATTTTAATCAATAAAGACCGTCAACTATTATCATTAAAGAACACTCAGAATATCTCAGAATTAGAAGATTACTTCTTTAAGCATTGTGTCATCTAACTTCATATATATTCTAAAATGTTTTTCGAAGCAAAACAAAAGAGGGTGTCGTAAAATCAATGTCAATAAGTTAAGCCTACGGATATTGATTTAAGCCTCACGGATTAAATGACCAAAAGTAGTTTTAAGCTTTTGGTCATTTTTTTGCACAACAAATAAAACAGATATAAGCTCTGTTTTTCGAATGCTATTTTGTATTATTTATGCTATTCTATATAAGAATGATTATTCCGGGGCTCTTTGAGCCACCTGTCCGGACTTTGAGAGCCACCATTCCGGAGAATGAGAGC
>OCHI01001422.1_pt1 | contig 17392 bp, 5 predicted proteins | sample 1538691 | NCBI WGS metagenome assembly OCHI01 (sample SAMN04571718, study PRJEB22368) | human gut metagenome | biome: human gut; material: stool | host: Homo sapiens | place: Luxembourg | collected 2012-09-21 | reverse complement strand
TTTTAACAGGCCGGGGGCTTTTTTCTTATCCTCCCCCGAAGGATTTATTCCACCCGGTACTTCTCCGGATCAAAAGCGTCTTTCTTCCTCCAGCCGTCAGACAGCGTGTCCTGAACATGCTTCATGGCTTTCGTGTAGAAATCGGTCAGTTCCTCCAGTGTGACGAACTCCCGATATTGGGGAACCTCATCCGTACCGAACTTGAATGTCACGGGAAGCGTAGCACCACCAGTCTGTACGGCCAGATCATACGCTGCCTTATAATTGAACTGGTTTTCACTTGACAGCCATACCGGCATACCTTCATAGAGAAAGCCGAAAAGTATCTCACGGTCAATTTGCTCATTATACCAGTCTGTAATGACGGACTTTATAGTATCCATGTGAGGTCTGCCGACAAAGCTTTCCTCCATGTAGGAGGCGGATCCGTCTTCACGTTCCTGCACATCCCAGCGGATGCGCCATCTGTTGCGTGCCGGGCTCACGCACTCGATCAGTCTTATCCCGGATGTTCCTTCTACCCGTTTCATGTAAATATGTATTTAGTTCGACCCTTGCCGAAAGTTTCCGTCTTGATGGTGGTCTCGAACGGAAAGCCGTCGGGCATATCCTTCACTTGCAAGAGGATGTTCTTCATCTCCTCGCTGTTGGTGAAGAACTTTTTCGGTTCGCCGTTCATCTCAATAGCCACGATACAGCGGTCCTCGCCCTGTTCGGTCTTGATGCCCGTCTCAAAGTCCTTCACCACAATCGGTAAGTTTACCAGCTCCCGGATGCTTACCACCACCCCGGGAAAACGTTTCTTGCCGTCCTCCGGCTTGTAGGAAACGTTCAAGTCTTTAAATGATCTCATGTCTTTGCCTGTTAATTTTTTAAACAACGTATGACAGTCGGCGTGCTTGGCCATCCCGTAGAACGACGCTATCAGCTCACGCCTCCTTCTTCTCGATTTTACCTCGTGCATTTTTCGGGCGAATTTCTGCTTGATGCGCTTGCGCAGGCGGACGTGGTCCGCACCGAAAGTCACATACCCCAGAAAATCGATGCCCTCGTCCAGGGGAAACACGCGCTCGTTCTCCTTCACATCGAGACCGACCCGCTGAATATGCCCATGGACGGCATCACGAATCTTCCACAATTCCGCTTTCGTTTTACCCAGTATAGCGCCGTCATCACAATAACGGTAGAAATGACGGACGGCATACCTGTCCTTCAAATAATGGTCCAAAAACACAGACAAAAGCAAATTACCCAGACCCTGCGAGCTGCGTAGCCCGATACTCAAACCATCGGGCATCAGACGGACAAAACTCTCCAGCATGGCCATAAGTTTGAAGTCCTTGAAAACCCGGTTCACGCAATACATCACGAAATCCTGTTTCACACTCTCGTAGAACTTCGTGATATCGAACTTGTAGCAGTAACGCGTACCTTCCGGATCCTCACGCATATCACGACGGATATACGCCAGAAGGTCGTGCATTCCCCGTTTCTTGATACTGGCAGAGGTAGTACGGATGAAACGTTTCCGCAAATGGCGGTCCACCACCGCCATAATGGCATGCACGGCAATACGATCCTTCATCGGGATCACCTGAATCCGGCGTAGTTTCCCGCCCTCCACAATCTCACGCTCACGGTAGTCCTTCACCCGGAAAGTGCCGGATGCAATTTGCGCGGTCAGTTCCTCCAATACCTCGGGCTTATGCGCAAGCAGATAGCACCCCTGGCGGCTGCGTTTACGTTTCCTGCCGCGAAGGACCTGCCGGAACGAGGCCTCCATGTTGGAAGGCTCCACAATCTCCTCGATGATATGACCAACTCTGCGCATAAATACCTTTTCTTGTTTTTAATACGGGGCCTTCAATCCCCCGGGCCCGGCTTCTTCGAACCGTTTCCGGCCTACCAAACCCTACCCGACACTCTATTTTTCAGTTTTCCAGCCCCGAAAAGGCTGCTGTTACTGAGGCTTGCTTCCCTCGGCACCACGATGGGGACAAGTCCCCGGTGTTGTACGCCGATTAAAATTCCTTTTCGATTGTTGTTCAGACGAGAACCGACGTTCGTGTTCGTATTCGAGAAATCGTTATTCGCATTCGACATCGAGACACCGCCATTCGGGTTCGCGTTGTTGTTGCCACGATAAACCACACGGCTGGCTGCGGTAGATATGTAGTACATATCGCAGTAATGCGTCGAGGAAGAACCCGAAACGGAGCCCACCGGAACCACGTCCATGTACTTGCCATGTGCAACGGCCGTTATCCATACGCCCGAACCTGTACCCCCTTTCACCATGCGGGTCGTGCCGTCAGGCATCCAGATGCGCCACTTGCCGGCGTTGCCGCTGTCATTAGGAAGATCAACACCGTCCATCATGTCATACTTATGACCGTAGATATCCTCGTAGCCAAGACAACAGATATTGTTCACCTGCGTGACAGTAGCACCGCCGTAGTCATCCTCGCCCCGGTACCAGGCGTACTGGTGGACCATGTCGTCCACAAGCGAATTCGTCACGTTCGGGTTGATGGCGTGCGCCTCTTCATAACCGATCGTATCGGTCATGCCGCGTGAAGCGGTACCGCCGGTGATACGGCTGTTAGTATGCTGGCCCGCGCCGCATTGTTCCTGACTGTCACGACGGCCATAGGCGGCGTAGAAGAGGTTGGCGATACGGGAGTGCATCAGCGCGTCAATCTGCTGCATGCCGCGCTGTACCGAGTAATAATGGAAGTCGGCCCAGCTCATGCTCGCCGTGGTGCTGCCGCCGGTGATACAGGCGCGGAGCTTGGAACCGACGACCGAACTGCCCACGACCGCACAAAGGTGCTCGTCATTGGCTACCCAGTCCGGCTCCATGTCCTCGATCCTGTCGGAATTGGAAAGCACTACCTTGTCGAACTCCGCGGTGTTCAGAACGGAGAAGTGCAGCGCTGTGGCACCGGCAGGAACGTCAGCGATCAGGTACATGCCCGCCTCGAACTTGTTGGAGAGGGTCGGAACAACGATGGAACTGACTACGGTACCGGCATTGTCAGTGAACACGCTGCCGACAAGGTTCGTACCGGGAACGCTCGGGAACCGGACACGCTTGTGACCACTGACGTTCACCTTGCAGACGGAATACGTGGTGTCGGCACTGTAACTGTTCGCAAGCGTGTCCTTGCCGCTCATGATCTTACGACCGCTCAGGTAGCCGCCGGCTTCCTTGATGTCATCCAGCGTGAGGATATCGGCGTCAGGGACGGAGGGCATGTCGTCCCGGCCCTTGCTGCTGTAGCAGGAGTAATGCTTGCCGTTCAGGTAGTCATTGATGCCCTTTGACCAGAAAAACGGCTCGAACATCATCCAGTCGCCCTCGCTGCCGTCAAGTCTGGCGGCGCTGCCGTCGGCGTAACGGTTGGAATTGCCGTCGTCCAGCGGGTAATAGGTCATCTCGCCGTCAAGGTTGTTCACCGTCGTATCGACATTCGCGATCTTCACGCTGCGCGTGGTAGGCTTCCTGGTCACTTTCGCCAGTACACGGTAACGCTGTTTCAGGATGGCGGCGATATGCCCACTCGTCCTGTAAGGCGTACCGTACTTGTAACCTGTCCTGTTGTCCGGGTTGCTGATATTGGCGTCGTCGGCCACATCATCGTCGGACTCGATCATCGTGTATTCGGGCTGGAGGATGTTCAATTCCGGGAAATGGGCTTTCAACGCCTCGTATCTCTCATCCTCGACATAGTTGGTAAGGCGCACCGTACCCGCCAGCGCGCACGTGTCCGTGGCGTTGCCTTCTGCGTCCACGCCGCCCATCTTCATGAACCGATTCAGCCACGTACCGTCGTCTTCCCGGTCGATGCCGGTCACACGGATGCGTTCCACGCCGGAACAGCGGTTCAGCAGGGTTTCCCAGTTCAGACCCGGGCAGCCGTCAACGATAAGCGTCTTCACTTTACTGTAGTTCTCCAGCGTGAGCCCGCTTGTGGCCAGTTTGCCCAGGTATTCCAGCTTCAACACGGTCAGCGTGCCGGGAAGCCAGGCCCTCGTCAGCGGGGCACCCTTGGCGAAGGTCACGCTCTGCACCTGCGTGCCTCTCGCATCAAGTTCCTCCAGCTTGGTCTGGTTCGTGAAGTCAAGCTCGGTACTGGTGTTGCTCCCGGTCTTGGCCTGTGCCTGGTTGCGCAGGTTCACCTTACGCAGCTGGCGGCAGCTGCCGAGGTTCAGCCACCAGCCCGTCGAGCCGGTGGAGGGGCTTTGCAGGTTCAGCTCACGCAATACGATACATTTACCCAGGTCAAAGCCGTTCTTCAGGCGGTCCGAGGCGCCGGTCATGTCAAGCACACGCATGCGGCTCGCGCCGTAGATACGCAGGGGGTCGTTTACCGTGTAGGCCCCCGTGATTTGAAGGGTGGCCACCTTGCCGCCCTCCACGATGCCGGTACCCCCGATATTGGGGCTGTTGTTCGTGCCGTAACCGAAAGCGTACACCTCACTCGCCGTGATCTTCACCACGTCGGCGGCATCGGAGGAGGCACGGGCCATATACAGGTCGATGTTGTCACTCGTGAAGTTGCTCGTGCCGTATTTGGCGTCCAAAAGGGCAAAACGGTTCTTCACGAAGTAACTGCGGTGCGCCGCGTTGCTTCCCTGGAGGGCGTAGATAAACGGCCACTTTTTGCCGTAAACCTCTTCCATGTTCGGGCGGATATACTTCAGGTAACCGCTCTTGTTGTACGCCCGGTCGCTCCAGTTGCCCGCCTGTTCCACGTCAAGCATCGACAGCACGCGCTCGACCGTCATTTTCGCGCGGTAAGCGGCGGCGCAGGCTTTCAGCTCGTCCTGCAAGTTGGCCAGCACGAGGTTCCAAAGCCAGCTATCGCGGCCCTCGAAGGCGTATTTCCCGGCCTCCGCGTCCCACGTGTCACGGTCGATCGTGTAGTCGTAGGCAAGGAAACAGTCGTTCCTCTTGGCAAGCTGGGTGTCACCGTCGTAGTAGGTGGTATACCAGACCAGCCCGTCCCAGGTACGCAGGAGGATGTTCTTCGCGCGCTGGTCAACGCTCGCGAAGTAGTCGGTATGCACGTAGTAGGTCAGCAGGTGGTCCACGTCAAAATACTGCCCGATTTCCGTCCTGAACTTTTCGCTCACGAAAGTGGCCAGGTCGTCCGCGGTGGCGTTTGCCGGGACACATGACCGGATCCAGCCGAAAAGGCGTTTCAGCGCGGACTGTTGGGACGTGTTCAGGCCGGCCCATTTCACGTCGTCCGGGTAGTTGGTTTCCAGGCCGGCATCGAAACCGGCGGCAAGGTCCGCGTCGCTGGAGCTCTGGAAAAGGCAGACCCTCTCGCCGTTGTTCAGCGTCTCCAGCGTCATCGGGCAGGAAGGGGTGAAACCGTCAAGCCCCTCCATGCCGAACAGCCGGCCGCTCCTGCTCTTCTCGTTGTTGAAGTTGTACTGCCCGTAGTAGGTGCTCTCCCCGTCGGCGGTCTCCGCGCTGAACACGTCGATGGGGAAACCGTCGATGCTCTGCCGGATCTTCACCGCGTTCAGGTCACCGCCGGCCTGTTCCAGCTGGTAACGCTGCGGAGGGGTCAGAAGGCCCAGTTCAAGCATCGTGTCGTTGTACAGCTTCGCCACACCGGTATTCAAAGTCATGGACGAGTCGGAATAGTCGGACTTCATGCAGAACAGGTCCATCGGGATGCTCCCGGGGCGCATCATGTACCTGTTGCCGCCAAGGGGATCCGGGGTACCGTTGATCTCGAAACTGAGGTTCGCGCCGCCCTTGGTGTGGTAGATACGGATGTTCTTGCTCGGGTATTTCGTGGAGCTGGTACCCTGGATCCGGATGTAGCAGTCGCGGAGGACGAAGTCGTACTCCTTGCCGAAAGGGGACCAGAAATAAACGTCGGCGATGAAGTCGGTCTTCTTGTTGTTCGTCTCGTTCACCTCGTCAAGGCCGCCCTTGCGAACGATGCGCATCACGCCCTTCCCCTTGGCACGCAGCTTGTCGATATCGACGTCGCCGCTACCGCCCAGGATGTCGTTCTCCTCGTACAGGCGCATCATGTCGTCGCTGCTGCCGGCATCCACCATCCGGTTATCCAGGACTTCGTCATCGCTCAGGGCACGGTTGTAGATACGGATGTTCTTCAGTTCCACGTCGGCGGACGCGCTGTCGACGGTGATGCCCGCCGGGGTGTCCTGGCGGAAGTAGTAGCTATTGTCGTAGATGTCCGCGCCGGCACGGTTGCCGTTCACGTAAAGTTCCATCAGGCGCCCGTCACCGCGTTTGCCGATGACGAAGGCGACCTTCAGCCACTTCTCGGGGGCGAACTTCGTGCCGATCTTGATTTCACGGCTCGCGTCCTCGCCGTCCTCGTTCGTGTAGTGCAGGATGGTGCCGGTCTTGATGCTCGCCTCCTCGCTCGTGACACTAAGGCCTTTCCCCTTGTCCATGCAGCTGATCACCTCGCCCTGACGGTCCGTCACACCCGATACCCGGAACTCCATCTCGATGGTAGCGCCGGAGGCGCCGGCATCGTCCTTGAACAGCTGGTAGCCGATGACGGCCTTCGCCCCGCCCGTCAGTTTCAGGCTGTCACCCGTCCAGCCGTTGCTGCTCCAGTCGAAGCCCTCGAAGATTGTTTTCACGCCGTTATACTCCCACCGCGCCGGGTCGCTCTCGCTGTTGCTGCGGCCGGACGGGCTAAGCTTCACTTGAAGGCCGTAGGTGGCCTCGCTGATGTCGATGCCGCTCTCGACCACGTCAATGTGGAAAGTGTAGGCGGTGGCACCGACCTTCAGCTGCATCTGCTGCCGGCCCTGCTCCGTGAAGCGGTTCCGGTAGGTCTGGGCGGTACGCGGGACGCTCACCGTCTGGAGAAGCGTGCCGTTCCTGTAGATGCCCACACCCGCCGGGGTGGTACCGGGATCGTAGGCGGCAAACTTGAACTCGCAGTTCTCGTACTGCCCCACCTCGATGACCGGGGAGAGGTGGTCGGCACCGGTGAGGATACGGCCGTCCCGGTGGGTGACCATCAGCCCCACGTAGGGGACGCTGCTGCCGCTCTTCAGGATATCGATATGGATGCTCTCGCTTTTGAGCGTCAGGCCGTCACCGGCATCCATCTCGGCGACCATCTGGACGGTATGCCGGCCTACCGACAGGGAGGACATGGAGAGCGGGAAGCTGCTGTTGGTCGTACCGCTGCGGGTGACCGTGTGGGCGTTCTGCTGTTTGCCGTCCACGTAAAGGGTCACCACCTTCGTGCCGGTGCCGCTCACACCGTAGGGGATGTTCACGGTCTCCTGCGCGCCATAACCGCCGGAAGCCAGGCCGGAGGCGATATTGTAGCTGCTGGACAGGGCCAGCGTCACGCTGCGCACGCTAACGTACGCCTGCCGCTTCTGCGCCTTGCCGGTGGTGGGATCGGTGGTCTCGGCTATCACGTAGATGTCACTCGTGCCGGAAAGGAGGTATTTCGTCAGGTCGAGCGTGTAGGTGCCCTTGCTCACATCCTGAACCGTCTCCGAATAGGTGGTGGTGGCGCCGCGCCTCACCTGGACGGTGATTTTCGCTTTCTGGCCGGTACTCTCGCCCTTCTCGTCGCCGCTGCCGTACTGGTGGTCGTAGGTATAGGTCAACCTTACCGGGTCGCCTTCCTTGACGGTGGACTTGTCAACGCTTGCGCCAAGCACTATCTTCGTCGTGCTGCCCTCACCGCCGCCACCGCCGCTCCCGGCAGGGATGTCGAAACCGGTCACCTCGACGCCGCTTTTGTTCTTCAGACTCACGTGGACGGTGGTCTCGTCATCGCTCAGTTCGGCGGAGCTGTCGAAGATGGTACTGGCTTCCACCTCGCCCAGCTTCGCCGCCACGGCACGGTTCTCGACCGGGTTCGTGCTTTCGGCGTTCAGGCTCTCGTCAACCTCCAGCTTATCGATGGTCAGGCTCACGTTGCCCTCCACATCGGGGATTTGCTTCTCGCCGTTCACCGTCAGGCTCTTCATCGTGCCGGCTCCGCCGAAATCCTCCCAGCTCGCGGCCTGTTCCCAGCTCTCCACGCTCGTGCCGGTGAACTGTTTCGTCTCCCATCTGCCCTGCGCGGCCTCGTAGGTGATGCAACGGCCCTTGTGCCGGTATTTCACGTTTACGGCGGCGATGGCCGTCTCCAGGGTATAGTAGCCGTTCTCCAGGGGAACCTCCTCCGTCACGTTGTACGTGTTGCCGCCGCTACCCGTACCGCCGGGAATGTCGGTGGAGGTGATTGCCTGCCCGTTACGGCCCAGGATGGTCAACTTCACCGCGTCGTTCTTCTCGTCAGGGACGGCTGTCATGCCACCCACCAGGCTGCCGTCCACGGCTGCGGCGGCATCCTCCGCCTTCTTGGCGGCGGCGGTGGCCGTACCGGCAGCGGCATTGGCGGTTTCAGCGGACCTGTTTGCGGTACCGGCGGCGTTCGTCGCGGTCTGGGCCGCATTGGCGGCGCCGGTCGCGGCATTATCGGCCTTCTTGGCGGCAGCGTTAGCCACCGCCGCCGCGTCCTCCGCGGGTTTCCGGAGCAACGCCACCGGCGCAAGCACGACCTCCTGGCCGCGCATCGCAGGAAGGCTCTTGATATTGTCCAGCGAGGTGACCTCGGCCAGTTCATCGACACTCTGGCTCTCCGACTTGATGGAGTTCAGGATGTCCTTCTTCAATTCGTTCTTTTCCGATTCTGTCAGTGCCATAATTTATTCCTCCTTGATATCTTTATTGATGTCCAACTGTTCGTAAAGGCCATCAATGACGCCGGGAAGGCAGAAATTCTCCGCGACACGACGGATAATATCCACTTCGCCCTCACTGTATTCTTCCTCGCCTTGGCTTTCGTAGATACGGAACGCCAGGGCGTGTGCCTTGATACCACCGACACGGCAGTAAACCAAGTCGGCGAACTCTTCACGCACGTCGCCGGTTTCCTTTTTCTGCCGGCTGATGCCGGTGTACTTGCTGAAATGCTTGAAATTTAACTTTGCCATATATGATTGTTTTAACGATGAATACTCACTGTATAAGCGTTGTACTCGGCGGCGCTGTATGTCAGAAGAACCTCGACCACGTCCCCGTTGCCCATGTTCCAGTAACCCGTGTTCCCGAAATTATTGTCACGGAAATATGGATGCTGGGCGTTATCGACCGAGGAACCATTCACCGTGAAGTCACCCGTACGACCGTAAAGTCTCACATCCGAACCCGAACGCTTCACAACAGTCAGACGGACAGCAATGTCCTCGGTCGAGGTGGTGTTCAAACCCAGCGAGGTGCGGAGCTCGGAAAGCTTGGGAAGAATCAGCACGCAGTCACCATAATTGCCGCAGACTTCCACATACTTGCCACGATTAAGATTGATATACTTGGCTTCTTTCGCCTGGCTGAACTCTATCCAGTTCAGGCGGAAGCCCTCCACTACACCTTTCAGAATACCGTCACCCGTCCCGATAAACGCGTAGTTACGATTGGAAAGACTGTTCTGAACGCTGAAAATCAGGCCGTAGTTCGGAAGGTAATCGGATTGCGTGTTCACGAAACGGCCAAGAATGTCGATACCAAGCTCATTGTGACAGCCGATGAGTGCCTGCATGTTGTCACCTTTGAAACCGATCATGCTGTTATAAAGGAACATGCCGCTGCCACCGCCGTCCTTGTCGATACCGAGACGCCCGTAAGAAATCGAGAAGCCGCCGATCTGGCCCGTATCCGCGTCAATCTCGCCCGTGAACTTCCCGTTTTTCGCCTCGATACTCCCGTCCTCCAATATCTTGAAGTTCTCGTTGGCTGTCACAAGTCCCTCCAGCTTGATATGGTCGCCCGTCAGTTTTACCACGCTGACACGGTTGCCGTCGGCATCCGTCTCGTCCACGGAAACCCCGATAAGCGCCAGTTTTCCGTCAGCGTCCTGGGCATATATGCCCGCACCTTCAGGTTTCACAACAAGCCCGGTTTCCTGCAGGAAATTCTCGTCCCTGTCAAAGACAGCCGCCGATATCTTCACCAGACGCTCCGACTGCTCGAAAAGTGTTTTATAACGGTGCGCCAGCGATTCCACGCGGTCGGTAGAGAGTATGAGCATGTACAGGTAGATGTCCCCGGTGAAAGACAGCTTGAAGTCTCCCGTACCGTTCCAAAGGCCGCTACAGGTATATTGCACGTAGCCGTCAGTCACGGGCAGTTCCTCTTCCACTTCCATGCTGTTGAAGTTGGCGAACCCCGTCTTGTCAACACCCACGAACTCCACCCGCAGGGTTCCCCCGGTTGCACAACGGTAAAAGAAGGTCAGGTACACCGGGACGGCTTCCTTCTCCCCGCTGCCGTTTTCAGGCATGGAGGGGATGCTTTTCAGGTTCTCACGTTTCTGGAGGATGTACTTACCCCGGATACGCACGACCTTACGCCCGTCATCCTCGGTCACGCTCGCGCCGTCACCCTTCTTCGTCAGCACGTTGCCGTTCGCCCAGACCCAGCGGTTACCCACAAGGAAGAACACCGTCTCGTTTTCCGTGTTCCATTTCATAAGGCCGTCATCAAAGGCGGGGTTATTCAGGTACCCGCGATCGGTGGCGAAGTCCTGGCGCAGGGCGGTCACCACACTGGTGATACGTCCCTCGACGATCTCGAATTTTGTCTTGATATCCTCGCCTGTCACCAAAAGGAATGTCCCGCGCAGGTAGGCGTTGTCGCTGTAAAGCCCGTTGCCGTGAGGCTGGTTGTCGGCGGGGAACCAGTCGTCGCTGATGCCGTCCAGGTTACCCAGGCGGGCACGAAGGCAGCCGGTGAAGTTTTTCGCCTTCACGCCGTCCATCACGTCCATGCGGGGCTGCCCGTCCTCGGTGGCGGATATCAGGATCAGGTTCTGGCGCAACGGGTTTTCCGTATTACCCATCAGTACACATTCGTCACCGGGGGCAGGAAGGGAAGTTCCGAACTCATCCACGCCCACGAGGATGGAATCACCCTCCACGCCGGCAACCTCCACCCAGTAGCCTTTCAAGTTCCCGCCGGTAAACGTGGCGCAGCGCATCAGGTCATGCGCCCGGAAGGTATTCGCCTGCTCGAAGGTGATTTTATAAAAGCCGTCCTCCAGAACGGCGGTCTTTATCTTGCCATTGGCCGCGGACACACAGAGCTGGCCGCCCACGCTGCGAACCTTCTCGATAAGCAGTTCCAGCACCACCATGACCTGGCGCACCGTCAGCTTGTCGATGGTAAGGTGCGAAAGGGCGTCCTCCATCCACAAACGCCAGCCCTCACCCAAAAGGCCGTCCACGAATTTCGGGCTGCGAAGAAGCTCACGCACGACAAGGGTCAGCAGTTCGGCGTTGCCCTTGCCGTCAATGTGGCCGTTCTCCTCCGGACCGATGCCGACGCCCTCCTCGAAGGTGATTTTCTTTTTCGCACGGTCGGCCTTCTTCTTGCTGATAAACTCCGCCTGGCTTCTTCTGGCCGAGAAAAGGTTGTTGTCGGTGGGAAGCGTGCCCTCCCAGCTCCTTATGATGTCGGGAAGGTTCGCGCCGGCCGTTCTGGTATAATTCCTCACCTCCTCGATACTCCCCTTCAGACTCTCCATCACGCCGGTGGAAAGCGCGTCACCGATTTCAAGGTCCACCTGTGAGGGGAGCGCCACCTTCCGCGTGATTTTCGTGATACGGCTCAAGCGATAGCCCGTTTCCGGGAAATACTCCGTGCTTTCCAACCGGACGCGGCGGCCCGGGTAAAGGTCTATCCCGTTACGCTCGACATACACGTGGTCCGTCGGGCCCTTGTACACGGAAACGTCGACGGCGTTCTCCGCGTTGTACCTGTTCACCGCCGTCAGGTATTCCTCCTCGGCAAGCGCGTAGTATTCGTCAGGCATGCGGATATTCCAGAGGATATACCTGTCACCCGCTTTCGGGACAAGGCGGTCACCGGGAAGCTGCGTGTCGTCATCATACGGCCAGATGGTGATGATCTCGAACTCGCGCGTGTCGCTGTTGAAGTTCACCTCGAAATAATAGGTGCCGTCCTCCTCCTCGCCAAGACCGGCCAGCTCGCAGCCTTCCTGGAAGGAGACGCGTTTCATCTTGCCGCCAAGCTCGTAATCGTTGGGGTCGAACGTCAGCGTGTCATCCCGGAAATACCAGATCGTGAAGGGCTCACCGTCCTCGCCCGTCACCTCCTCGCTGCGCACCGAAGTCACGGTACCCACGCGACGGGGATAGATATCCGCGAAGGCGTCGGCCTCGTAGTGGTGATGGATGCCGTACTTCTCCACATTCACGTCCACGTATTTGGCACCGTCGGGAAGCTGGAGGCGGCTGTGGCCGTATTTCTCCGGGTCGATGTTCCGGGAACTGCCGATCGGAAACAGGCGGGTGTAGAACTTCGCGCCGTCGGCCTTGTCGCGGGAAAGCTCCGTCAGCCCTTTGCCGTAGGACAGGGTAACCTCCTCACCGTGCTCGCAGCGGCATAGGTTCACAGTCTGGCCTTCCACCCACCATTCGGCGCCTGGCACCTTGCCGGCGAGTTCCTTCAGCGCGTCGGGGCAGTACTTCCCTTCGTAATCGATGACCACGTTCTCGGTGCCTTCCACGCGGCCCACTTTCCAGTCGGTGACACCGCCCATGCCGTCATTGATGGACTTCACGATCAGTGCCACGTGTTCCCGCGGCGGGGCAGTCAGCGTGAACACCGGTTCCGGGTCGCCGTCCACCACGTTCAGGACGAGGAAACGTTTCATCAGGCTCTCGATGCCGTAGAACTTCACGTCGTATTTCCACTCCTGCGTGCTGCGTTCGTCCGGGAGGTAACGCTCCTGGAGCCAGTAGCGCTCGCCCTCGAAATCCACGTAGTCGTTCACCTCAAGCGCCACATACTCGTACAGGGTGAAGGAGAGTGTCAGCACGTTGTCCGACTGGATCGCCTTCACCTGCGTCGAGCTGTCGTCCGGGGAAAGGACCGCCTTCGCCTGCCTGTTACTGTCATATACCGTTAAAAGCATCTTCGAATGGTGTTTGAACGTTGTTTAAATGATTGGTTTGGGTTCGCGGAATTTCACCTTGAAGCGACCGGCCTGCACGCCTTCCCGCCAGAGGTAGGTCAGCGGGGTGAAGCCGGGACAATCCAGGTAATGCACGCGAAGCGTCAGCTCCAGCTGCGGGAAATACAGCGAGAGCCACCCCTTGTCGCCGGTTTTCAGGAAGGAGATGAAGGACATGTATTTCTTCAGCCACTCCTGCTTGGTGGCGGCATACAGCGCGAAGGTCAGCGTGACGTCGCGCGCAGCGTTGGCAACGACCAGGGAGTCGGAGTATTTCTCCCCGTTCTCCTCCCGGATGTCAACCGCCGTGTGGCCCTTCGTCCCGCTCGCGGCGAGGATGGCCTTCAGGTTGTCACGCCCCCCGCGCTTCTCCTCCGTCAGGAATACGCCGTATTCCGTCCAGACATCGGTGCCGTTCACAAGGAACAGCCCGCCCATGATCGTTTCCATGCTCATGATGATTTCATTCTTAGTCCGTCACGTATGATCCGTTTGATATCTTCCTTTATCTCGCCGAGGAAACCCGCGCTTTTACCGGTGTTCTCCGCGATCTTTGCCAGGTGTCCCTCGGCACTGGCCATGCGGCCCGCCACGTCCTCGGTCTTCTCGTCAATGCTTACCCAATGGTTCAGGCCCGAAGTGAACATGCCCTCCAGCTTCGTGCCCTGGTCCTGCGACATGGCCGAGAAGCCGCCGGCGCGGCCGGTCTGCGTTGTGGATTTACCCTCCTCCGTGATGCCGGCAGTGTCAAACATCTCCTCCTTCTTGGCACGGGCACGCTCGAAAATATCCGAGTACCGGATGCGCAACGTGTCGGCTTCCTCCTTCGACAGGATACCGTCGCTCATGAACTCGGCGAACGTCTCCTGCCATTTCTTCAGCTCGTCCGAATAGGTGCCGTTCACGATGGACTTCAGGATGGCGTTCTCCATGAACTCGTCCACGCTCGCGATCACGTCTTTCGAGTCCGTCTCGAAATCCTTCAGCAGGTCCTTCATGCCGCTGCGGATACCGTCGAAAGAGGTGTCCGTGATGGCTTCCTGCCATTGCCTCTGGAGTTCCAGCAGCGTGTTCGCGTCAGAGACGTACTCGTCAAGCCACTGGCTTTGGTCGTACTTGCCCGAGTGGAGTTTCTCCCAGATGTCGGGAAGTTCCTGGAGCCGGGCCAGCTCCTCGGGGGAAAGGCTCCAAAGAGAGTCGGCATTCCGCACTGATTTGCCCAGGTAGGCGGAAACCGTGTCCCAGTCACCGCTGCCCATAGCCCTCGCGATGTAGTAGTTGTTCGAGTGGTGCGAACTGTGGTATCCCATCTTTGCCGCGAGCATCTGGCGGTCGTTCTCGATCTTCTGCTTCTGTTTGTCGTAAGCACTCCGGTAATACTCGGTGGAACGTGCGCCGCCGGAGCTGGCCATCTCGTCGGTCAGCTTCTCGATGGCGGTGGTCAGGTACTTGTTCGATTCGGTCAGCCGCTCCACCAGCGCGTTCACCTCCCTGGCATTGCCGTGCGAGGAGAACAGGCCGAAGGTCACCGTGTCCAGGATGTCCCTCACCCCGTAGAAAAGCGAGCTGCCGATCTGCGTGAACAGTTCACCGGAAAGGATGTTTTCCAGAATGCCGTTCACCGCACCCAGCACGGAATCAAGGATATCGCTCACCAGCGTGCCGATACCCTCCTTCAGCACGTCAAGGATGGAAAGCACCGCAGAGATGATCTGCCCGATGATGCCGCCGCTCGAAAACGTCTCGGCAAGCGTACTGCCCACCGTGCCCATCACGCCGCCCAGGTTCTTCGTCGCATCGCCCAGTTTGCCCAGCCCCTGGGCCATGCCGGCAAGGGAGCCGGACTTCAGGCCCTGGAGCCCCTCGGCAAGGCCGGTGAGGGACTGCACGGCGTTCGTGCTGGAGGTGCGAAGGTCCTGCGCCGCCTTGTCGTTCGCCTCTGTCAGGGTGGCCACGCTCGCCGAGGCGGCGTCGAAAGCTTCCTGCGCGGTAGCCACCAGTTCTTCCGCTTCCTTCAGGGCGCCGGGGTCACCGCTTTCAGCGGCTTTCTTCTGTTTTTCCTGCGCCACCACCAAAGCGTCAGCGGCGGACTTCTCCCTTTCCTTGGCCTCTGTCAGCTCACGCAGCGTCGTCTGGTAGGCGGAAAGGTCACGGGAAACGTCCTTGAACATGTTCCGGTTAATACCGCCCGCGCTCCGGTCCTCCAGCTTCGCGATCAGCTGGCTGATCACCTGTTTGTCCTCGGCACTCGCGTTTTTATACTCGTCGGAGGCGGCATACTTCCGCAGCTTCACCAGCGTGGGGCGCAGCTGCTCTTCAAGCAGCCCGCCGAAATTGCCGAAAAGACCGTCCCAGTCGATATCCGCCTTCAGGCTCGCAATCTCGGCGGCGGCAGTCTCTTCTTTCTGCTGGCGGCCGAGGCGTAGCACCTCACCCAAGTTGCCCGCCTCCTGCGCTTTGCGGATTTTCTCCGCGTATTCCTCAGCGATGGCCAGCTTCTTCTGCTGGTACGTGCCATATTCCTTCAGGTAGTCGAGCATCGACTGGCGGGCGGCGTCGTTCTCTTCCCTGGTCACCTTTGCCAGGTCGCCGTCACGTGCCGCCGCGGCCTTCTCCCGCGCCTCCTTCAGGGTGGATTCCTGTTCACCGGTCAGTTTGCCCTTCTGCGCGTCCTTCCACTTCTTCTCCCGGGCGGCAAGCTCGGCGATCTCCTTGTCATAGTTCAGGCGGATCTGGCGGCGGCGTTTCTCGCCGCTCTCCTTCAGAAGGTCAATCTCCGACTGGCGGTTCTTCATCTGGAGCTTCAGAAGTTCCGAGGCACGCTGCTCTTCCGACTGTTTCTCCTTTTTGGCGGCATTCGGGTCGGGTTTGGCATGGTCACCCAGGTCGAACTCCTTGCCGATATCCAGATACTCCTCCTGCAGCTTACGCGCCTCGGCCAGATAGTCGTCGCGGACTTTCTCGGCCTCACGCAGCGCCTTTTCCTTCGCCTTCTCGTTATACTCCGATATCATGGACTGCGCGTCCACCCGTCCGTACGAATCGCTCTGGGCCATGTAAAGCCCCATGCGTGCGAACCAGCCCATCGAGCCGTCCACGTCTTCCGGCCGGCTGGCCTTGATCTCGTTCACCTTCTCGTCCGCCTCGGTGGCCTTGTTCACAAGGCTCTGCACCTTGGCCTGGAGGAAAAGCATCTGGATATATTTCTCACCCTTTTTCTGAAGGATGTCATACCACTGGGCGATCGCGTCGTAATACCCGAAACTCTCGCCGTACTTGCGGTTCAGTTCCTCCACCTTGGACTTCTCCTCGTCCTTCGTGCCGGTGAACTTCTTCAGGCTCGCCAGCGTGCTCTCGATCTCGAAACGGGTCTTGATCATCTGTGCGCGGCCGTCGGACTCGATTTTTACCCGTTCTTTCGCTTTTTCCGCCGCTTTTTCCTGCGCGTCACTGTATTTGTCCCAAAGGACAATAATTCCCGTTATTACGGCTGAAAGGCCCAACGTAAGCGTGGCCATCAGGGCCTGCGCGGCACCGGTGGAAATACCTAAGGAGACAGCCAGCCGGGTATTGGCGGCTGTCAGCAGGTTCTTCATCTTCACGACCGTCACCAGGCGGAAGGCGGAGTCCTTGTTCAGGGTATTGAACACCTGCTGGAGCCCCATTGTGATGGCCATCACGCTCTGGACGCGGGTCTGTATTTTCGCCAGGTTCTCGTTTTCCGAGGCGAAAAGCGACAGCGCGCCGGTGGCCGTGGTGAACAGACCGGCAAGGCCGCTCACGCCGGACATGAATCCCTGGAGGTTCGCGTCATCGTGCGAAAGGATTTTTGTCTGGGTGTTCAGGTCGGCAAGCGTGTCGGAAAGGAGCGCGGCCTGCCGTGCCATCTTCCGGTACTCCTCGGTGTCCTGTTTCCCTTCCAGGCGCAGGCGAGCCATGTTGTCCTGGAGCTCACGCAGCTGCATGGAAAGGCGTTTGCTGCTTGCACGCGTCTTCTCCTGTTCCGCCTGGAGTCCGGCAAGGGCGCCCTTTTCCTCTTCAAGCGCTTTCTTCGCGGCGTTCAGTTCATCCAGGGCGGCCACCTTTGCCTTGCCGGGTGCAGCCCCCTGGTAGGCTTTCTCCAGCGACTTGATGTCGCTTTCAATCTGCCCGATGACTTCCTTCTGCTCCCGGATCTTGTCGGTCAGGCTCTTGCTCCCGGCGGCGGCCCGTTCTTCCTCCAGGGAGATACGCTCGTACTCCTTACGGAGGTTCCGGACGCTCTTCTCCGCCTCGCGGTGTTCCTTTTCAAGCCCTTCAAGGGCGGCACGCTCCTCATCCAGGACCTTGCGGCAGGGGGG
>OCHI01001414.1_pt1 | contig 17422 bp, 10 predicted proteins | sample 1538691 | NCBI WGS metagenome assembly OCHI01 (sample SAMN04571718, study PRJEB22368) | human gut metagenome | biome: human gut; material: stool | host: Homo sapiens | place: Luxembourg | collected 2012-09-21 | reverse complement strand
GCAGCCGGATACCAAATCCGCTGTAGAGATAATGTTTCAGCATATGGTGGATCATGTAAAACACGTATTCCGTAGGCGGAAATACATGGTAAGAAGATCCGTTGATTTCCTGTGTTTCTGCTTTCAGATTTTCAGCGGAAAAGACTTCATCGATCAGCTGGTTCGCAGGTTTATACTGATATACTCCAACCACACGGTAATGCAGCTCCAGAAGAAAGCTGCGTCCTGTCTTTTCAAACGTATAGCGATAAGTGGTATGATGATCAGAAAGTTCTTCTTCGTCCATATAGCCGTTCTTATGCAGAATCTGTTCAGCACGCTGAAAATTTTTTTTGTCATTGATATACAGATCCAGATCGCCGAGTTTGCGATATTCCGGAACCGGATAAGAGGCAGCAAGGCTGATCCCCTTCATAACAAAGCAGGTAATGCCGTGCTTTTCCAGAAGCGATACCGTGCGACGTGTGAACTGATCGATCTGATAGTAATTCAGCATCATGTGCTTACTCTTCTGAAGTATCTGCGGATAAAGACCGGTATTCCGGAAATAAGGAAGCACAAACGGAAGCGTACAGTGACGGTCTGCAAGTGCAAAAAGTGCAGGATAATCTTCCAGTGAAATATCCGGCAGATCCGAAGAGGGATCATCAAATGGCGTGTTGAGCATTTTTAAGTAAGTGTTGTATAATGAATCCATAGCAGGTGGCTCCTTTGAACATAGTTGGGGACTTTTGACACCCACATCATAACATTTATAAAATAAGAAGAAAAGAGAAAAAAGGAATGAAAAAAGCAGAAGGTTACGTGATACGAAAGTTAGAAGAAGAATATGTGCTGATCCCATGCGGCGAGCGTGCCGAAGAGATGAACGAGACAATCTCCTTAAGTGAAACAGCGGGATTTATCTATATCAATGCTGACAAAGCAGACAGTACAGAGGAGCTGGCAGGACTGGTTGCAGAAGAATACGATGTGCCAAAGTCAGAAGTATTGGAAGATGTAAAGGCAGTGGTAAAAACATTACAGCAGAAAGGAATTCTGCTGTAAAAAGAATCTGCTATTTAGATCCCCGCAAAAAAGCAGTGATGCGAAAACAGACAGGACGCAGCGGCAGCATAAAAAGCCACAGAGCAGAGAGAAAGCGGTACAGCGGATTCTTTACCGAAATTTCCTTTCCATTGCGTACAAAGGCGATCAGGCGGCCTTTGATCTGGTCGGCACGCAGCGGACCTTCGATTTCAGATTGATTGTCTCCGACCATAAAGAATCCCTCCGCAGTGATCTTACAGATGCGGTGCAGGACAAGGATACTCTGGTCACGGCGGTAAAGAACGACATCGTTTTTGCGGACCGTGTCGGCAGAGACGGATTCGATCAGGGCTTCATCTCGCCCCGGGATAAAGAGTGGGTACATACTGTAGCCCTGTGGTCTGATGCGGATGATGTTGCCGTCCTGAAGTAAAGCTTCAAGATCAGGTCTGGAAGATGCCATGATGAAACCTCCTGTGGATCGTTGTTTTTGGTCTTACTGAGTTTTGATTTTAGCATTTTCAGAGCAAAAAAACAATGCTGCAATGCTGTAAAAGATATGGGTGTCAAAACTCCCCAACTATGATGCCTACGGATTGTTCCGTGCGTTGCACTCCCACAATCCTTTCTACGCTCCGCTTCGGTCGGTGCTAAACATGTGCCACTGGCACATAGCACCCCAGTATTCGCATATCGTGGGATTATCATCCCACTTTTATGCTCATATCGGGGCGGGTCCCAAGGTCTTTCATCCACCTATGAGCAAGCTCATGTGGATTTAGACCTTTTGACCCTGGCATCATATTATTCCAGATACAGAAACGGATCTTCTGCTGCTCCGTCTTTTTCCATGGCAAAATATAGATTTGTGCCTTCTTTGCAGTAGTATTTGGTCGGCTGTGCCACATATCCTAAAAGTTGTCCTCTCTCGACTACATCGCCTTCTGCTACGGCTACATTCTCAAGCTGGCCGTAGATCAGCGTGTACTGATCTCCGAGATTCATGCGGATCGTTGTTCCTGTTTCATCATTTGTTGTGATGGAATCAACGATTCCTTTTGCCGCAGATACGACCTGTGCTCCTTCTTCCGCCCCGAAGATCAGTGCCGGATTATATTTATACTGATCCAGCGTTGCAAAATACACGGTAGAATCCATGCTGTAGTCCATGAGCACTTTGCCGGCTACCGGCCACTGGAGTTCCTGTGTGGACGCAAAGCTGACCGTCGGACTGACCACTGCATTGACCTGTCCGGAGGAAACTTTTTCGGTCTCCATGCCTTCTGTCTCTGCTTCCGTTTCCTGCCCGGCTGTTTCCTGTTCTGCCCTTATCTGACGATTGCCGCTTGCCAGTGATTCCGGATCAACATCCATCTCATTTGCCTGAGAAGCCAGATTTGCTTCCGCTTCTGATGAAATCACCGCCTCAGCTTCTGTCTCGACAGGACTTTCATTCAGATCCACCATATGCTCTTTTGCCGGTTCCTGTGCCGTATCCGACAGGTCAACAGCATAGTAGGTCGTTGCCGCAGCCGCTCCTACAAGACATAAAGTCAGAATCAACATCGCACCTTTTTTTCGCGTAAACCATTTTCCATCCTTCTTCTGCATATCCCTTCACCTCATAAATTCAGATTTGCAACCAAACAGTTACCTTATTCTCATTTTTTCCGATTTTGGGTTTTTTATGCGAAGTGAATATGAAAGAAACTATATTTCTATGATGTTCTTTCTTTTTTTCAAGTCGAACGCACGTGAGACTTGGCACGCGATTCTGGTCAGCTTTGCTGACATTTACCCAACAGAATCGCTGTGCATTCTCGCGGAGCGTTTATCTTAGTCGGAGATTGCACTCCCACTAAGACAAATTTGTTGCTCGCCACTTATAGGAGTCTTCTCCGACTAAGATAAAAACAGGCAGTTGGCTTTTTCATATCCAACTGCCCATTTTTGCTATTTCTTTATCATTCTTTTATGCTTCTACGGTCACTTTATCCAGATGCCAGATTTCATCTACATACTGCTGGATGGTACGGTCTGATGTGAACTTGCCGCTGCATGCGGTGTTCATCATTGCCATTCTTGCCCAGCCTGTTTCGTCACGGTATGCTTTTTCTACTCTCTCCTGAGCTTCTGCGTAAGACTTGAAGTCTGCCAGGATGAAGTAAGTATCTGCTCTGTCGCTGCTGTTTGTGTTCAGCAGAGAATCGTAGATATCACGGAATCTTTCTGGATCATCCGGAGCATATTCTCCATTGATCAGCTGCATCAGGACACGACGGATATCCTGGTCGTTGTTGAAATAATCCATCGGATTGTAGCCGCCGTTGTTCTCGTAGTTGATAACTTCCTGAGCGGACAGACCGAAGATAAACGCATTTTCTTCTCCAACTTCCTGAACAATCTCTACGTTTGCTCCGTCCATGGTTCCCAGTGTCGGTGCACCGTTCAGCATGAACTTCATATTTCCGGTTCCGGATGCTTCTTTACTTGCTGTGGAGATCTGCTCGGAAACATCTGCTGCTGCAAAGATCCATTCTGCATTGGATACACGGTAATCTTCGATAAATACAACTTTCAGTTTTCCGTTGATGCTCTTATCGTTGTTGATCACATCTGCAACAGAGTTGATCAGTTTGATCGTCAGTTTTGCACGACGATATCCGGCTGCTGCTTTTGCACCAAAGATGAAGGTTCTTGGATAGAACGGCATTTCCGGATGATCTTTGATCTTATTGTACAGATACATAACGTGCAGGATGTTCAGCAGCTGACGTTTGTACTCATGAAGTCTCTTAACCTGTACATCGAAGATAGAACGAGGATCTACATCGATACCGTTGTGCTCTCTGATGTATTTTGCCAGACGCAGTTTGTTCTGGTATTTGATGTTCATGAACTCCTGCTGTGCTTTTTCATCATCCACATAAACTTTCAGTTTGGAGATCTGAGCCAGATCTGTGATCCATTCATCACCGATATGTTCGGTTACCCAGTCTGCCAGCAGCGGGTTTGCATGAAGCAGGAAACGTCTCTGTGTGATACCGTTTGTCTTGTTGTTGAATTTCTCCGGCATCATCTCATAGAAGTCTTTTAATTCCTGATTTTTCAGAATTTCTGTATGCAGTGCAGCAACACCGTTTACAGAGTAACCTGCACAGATAGCCAGATGTGCCATTTTAACCTGTCCATCGTAAATGATAGCCATCTTGCGGATTTTCTCCTGGTTGCCCGGATATTTTTTCTGGATCTCTTCCACAAATCTGCGGTTGATCTCCTCGATGATCTGGTAGATACGAGGAAGCAGTCTTGAGAACAGCTCGATCGGCCATTTTTCCAGTGCTTCTGCCATGATGGTGTGGTTGGTGTATGCACAGGTCTTTGTGGTAACTTCCCATGCTTCATCCCATTCCAGACCTTCTTCGTCAAGCAGGATACGCATCAGCTCTGCTACTGCAACAGTCGGATGTGTATCGTTCAGCTGGAAGGTTGCTTTCTCATAGAATTTGCGGATGTCAGAATGATTCTTTTTATATTTTGCAACAGCTGCCTGAACACTTGCAGAAATGAAGAAATACTGCTGTTTCAGACGCAGTTCTTTACCTGCGTAGTGGTTATCGTTCGGGTAGAGAACTTCTACGATATTTCTTGCCAGGTTTTCCTGTTCTACGGCTTTCTGATAATCACCTTTATCGAAAGAATCCAGCTGGAAGTCGTTGATCGCTTCTGCATCCCATACACGCAGTGTATTTACTACATTGTTGTTGTAACCAACGATCGGAATATCAAACGGGATTGCACGTACAGACTGATATCCTTCCTGGATAAATTTGTTGCGTTTTGTTGCTTCATCGTATTCTACACGGATATAGCCGCCAAATTTTACTTCTTTTGCATATTCCGGACGACGCAGCTCAAATGGATTACCGTCTTTCAGCCAGTTATCCGGCACTTCTATCTGATAACCGTTTTCGATTTTCTGTTTGAACATACCATAGCGGTAACGGATACCGCAGCCGTATGCTGCATAACCAAGTGTTGCCAGAGAGTCAAGGAAGCATGCAGCCAGACGGCCAAGACCGCCGTTTCCAAGTGCTGCATCCGGTTCCTGGTCTTCGATCACGTTCAGGTCAAAGCCCAGCTCTTCCAGAGCTTCTTTTACTTCTTTGTACTCTGTCAGGTTGATCATGTTATTTCCAAGGGCACGTCCCATCAGGAACTCCATGGACATATAATAAACCATTTTCGGGTCTTCTTCTTCGTAAACTTTCTGGGTTTCCATCCAGTTGTCAATGATCGTATCCTTGACCGCATAGGATACTGCCTGAAATACCTGCTGTTTTGTTGCGTCAACCAGTGTCTGACGGTACAGTGTTTTCAGGTTGCTTTTCACACTCTCAATAAATACTTCTTTGTCAAATCTTTTGCTCACAACAAATCCTCCTTATTTCTGTGTCTTTTCAACACCCATGCGTACACTTTCACCGTTAATACTCCATTCTTTTTCGTATCCGGCAACACTTCCAAGAACAATCTCATCTGCAAGGACTTCATCCTTGATCTCATCCATATGATCGTTCAGGACGGTAAGGATCTTTTCGTTATCAGCTGCATACAGGCGGATTCTGTCCATCACCTCAAAACCTGCCTCTTTACGCATGGTCTGAACTTTACTGATCAGTTCTCTCACAAATCCCTCCTCAATCAATTCCGGAGTAAGGTTGGTATCCAGAACAACGGTAATATCGTTATCCTGCTCAGATACATAGCCTTCGATCTGTGCTGTATCAATCAGTAAATCTGTCTCATATAATACAACTTCACTGCCATTGATGTCAAGCGTGATGGAGCCTTTGTCTTTCAGCTCATCCATTGCCTGATTGCCATCAAGTGCAGAAAGTGCCTGTTTGATACCGCCAAGCAGTTTGCCGTATTTTGGTCCTACGGTTTTCAGCTGCGGTTTGAAGCTGTAAGAAGTAAAGTCTTTTACATCCTGTGTAAAGGTGACTTTCTTGCTGTTCAGCTCGTCACGGATAATGTCTGCGAAGTATTCCGGCAGTTCTTTCGGAGCTTTTACAAACATATTTGCAATCGGCTGTCTGTTCTTGATGTTTGCAGTATTTCTGCATGCACGTCCCATAACAACGATCTTCAGTACTTCATCCATGTTTGCTTCGAGTTCTTTGTCTACGTGAGCCATATCTGCCTTCGGGAAATCACACAGATGTACGCTTTCCGGTGCAGTCTTGTCAATGCTGCATACCAGGTTGCGGTAGATGTCTTCTGTCATAAACGGGATCATCGGTGCAGCTGCTTTTGAAACATTTACCAGAGCGGTGTAAAGTGTCATGTAAGCATTGATCTTATCCTGCTCCATGCCTTTTGCCCAGAAACGTTCACGGCTGCGGCGTACATACCAGTTACTCATATCATCCACAAATTCCTGAAGTGCTCTTGCAGTTTCCGGAATACGGTAATTTGCCAGGTTGTCATCCACGGTCTGAATCATGGTGTTCATCTTGGAGAGCAGCCATTTATCCATTACGGAGAGTTTGTCGTAGTCTAATGTATATTTTGTTGCGTCAAATTCATCAATATTCGCATACAGAACGAAGAATGCATAAGTATTCCACAGAGTTCCCATGAATTTACGCTGTCCTTCCTGAACGGCTTTGCCGTGGAAACGGTTCGGCAGCCATGGTGCACTGTTGATGTAGAAATACCAGCGGATCGCATCTGCTCCGTAAGTCTGAAGTGCATCAAACGGATCAACAGCATTTCCCTTGGATTTACTCATCTTCTGACCGTTTTCATCCTGTACATGTCCAAGAACGATAACGTTCTGATACGGTGCTTTGTTGAACAGGATCGTAGATTCTGCAAGCAGAGAATAGAACCATCCTCTTGTCTGGTCAACTGCTTCGGAAATAAACTGTGCCGGGAACTGTTTCTCAAACACGTCTTTATTTTCAAACGGATAATGATGCTGTGCGAACGGCATTGCTCCTGAGTCAAACCAGCAGTCGATCACTTCCGGTACACGGTGCATCGGCTTGCCGCACTTCGGACACTTGATCGTGATCTCATCGATGTACGGACGGTGCAGTTCTACGGTTTTTGCCTTTTCATTTCCACTCATTTCGAACAGTTCCTGACGGCTTCCGATCGAATGCTGATGTCCGCACTCACACTCCCAGATGTTCAGCGGAGTTCCCCAGTAACGGTTACGGCTGATACCCCAGTCCTGAACATTCTCCAGCCAGTCACCGAAACGTCCTTTACCGATGCTTTCCGGAATCCAGTTGATGGTGTTGTTATTGCGGATCAGGTCATCTTTGACAGCTGTCATCTTGATGAACCAGGATTCTCTTGCGTAGTAGATCAGCGGAGTGTCGCATCTCCAGCAGTGCGGATAGCTGTGCTCAAACTTCGGTGCATCAAACAGAAGTCCTCTCTCATCGAGGTCTTTCAGCACGAGCGGATCTGCTTTTTTTACAAAGATACCACCAAACGGTGTATCTTCCGTCAGGTTGCCTTTGCCGTCAACCAGCTGTACAAACGGCAGTCCGTATTTACGTCCGACTTTTGCATCGTCTTCACCAAATGCCGGTGCGATATGAACAATACCGGTACCATCTGTCAGTGTTACGTAAGTATCACAAACAACATAAAATGCTTTTTTGTTCTGTTTTTCTGCATGAACGGCTGCACAGCTGTACAGTGGTTCGTACTCTTTATATTCCAGGTCTGTTCCTTTGTAATTCTCCAGTACATTGTAAGCATCTTCGCCGAGCACCTTGTCAGCCAGAGCCTGTGCAATGTAATAAACACGGCCGTCTTCTTTCATCTGAACTTTTACATAATCCTCATCCGGGTTTACGCAAAGTGCAAGGTTGGAAGGCAGTGTCCATGGTGTGGTTGTCCATGCCAGAATGTAAGCGTCCTCGTCTTTGACTTTGAAACGTACAACAGCAGAACGTTCTTTTACGTCCTTGTAACCCTGTGCCACTTCCTGGGCAGAAAGCGGAGTACCGCAGCGCGGGCAGTAAGGAACAATCTTGAATCCTTTGTACAGCAGGCCTTTTTCCCAGATGGTTTTCAGTGCCCACCATTCAGACTCGATATAGTTATCATCATAGGTAACATACGGATTTTTCATGTCAGCCCAGAAACCAACCGTTCCGGAGAAATCTTCCCACATGCCTTTGTATTTCCATACGCTCTCTTTACATTTATCAATGAAAGGAACCAGTCCATATTCTTCGATCTGATCTTTTCCGTCCAGACCGAGCATTTTTTCTACTTCCAGCTCAACCGGCAGACCGTGTGTATCCCATCCGGCTTTACGCGGAACCATTTTGCCTTTCATGGTCTGATATCTCGGAATCATATCTTTGATAACACGGGTCAGAACATGTCCGATATGCGGTTTGCCGTTAGCTGTTGGCGGTCCGTCATAAAAGGTGTAAGTTTCACCTTCTTTACGGTTTTCCATACTCTTTTCAAAGATGTGATTCTCTTCCCAGAATTTCTCAACATTTTTTTCTCTGTCTACGAAATTCAGATTTGTCGAAACTTTTTCGTACATAAGCAACCTCCTGTCCTTATTATAAGGAATAAATCAAAAAGCTGTCATCCTGTAAAAGGATGACAGCCAATACTCTCATAACCACCTGTTACAACATACCGACAAAATGCGATATGCGTTCCCGATAACGGGGGAATCCGGCACGACTTACTTTCAGCGATGCTGTAAAACAGCTTTCAGTCTGCAACTCCGAAGTGATATTCCGCCTGTGTTACTTGTACTCCTTCCCACCCACCGGAGCTCTCTGTGTCTTTTACGACAGACGTACTTGTCTTCTTCTGCGTTATTTTCCTGTTAGTCTATTCTTATTATATAGTAGAAATTCCGGAAAAGTCAAGGCAAAAAAGTTGTTCAGCTATAAGAGTTGCCTGACAAACATATTCTTTTTCTATTTGTCATTTTCTCAATCTTATATTTGCCAAAAGGTACTAAATATTTCATATATCATCATTGAATTTTCAGTTAAATATGCTATGATAAATTTGAATTATGATGCCAGAGTGAGAGGGCCCATCACTTTATAACGAAGCAATTCGCCGGCATCATTTTTATTCTCAACATCTTTAATATTTATCTTATGAAAGGAGAGAAAAGAAATGAAGAAGAACACACTCAAACGCTTTATGGCTTCTGCAATGACAGCCGTTATGTGTGTCAGCTCACTTGGAACATTAGCTGTAAATGCTGCTCCTGCTGACCCGGCTGCTGAAACCTCTGTTGTCGACAATCTGATGAGCAAAATGACGCTCCGCCAGAAGATCGCCCAGATGATGATGCCTGATTTCCGTAAATGGCAGACAGAATCGGACTCGGGACAGAAAAATTTCCAGGTGATGAACGATGAAGTGGCTCAGATCATCAAGGATTATGATTTCGGCGGAGTTATTCTTTTCGCTGAAAATGTAGCTCAGACAGATCAGACACTGAAACTGACAACGGATCTTCAGGAAGCTGCCACAAGCGGAACGGACGGCAGCAACATCCCGCTGCTCCTGACAATCGACCAGGAAGGCGGTATTGTTTACCGTCTCGGAAGCGGAACAGCTCTTCCTGGAAACATGGCTCTCGGTGCAACCAGAAGCACGGACGCTGCAACACAGTCCGGAGAAGTGATCGGACGCGAGCTGAGTGCCCTCGGCATCAACGTAGACTTTGCACCTGTTGCCGATGTCAACAGCAATCCTTCCAACCCGGTTATCGGCCTTCGTTCTTACGGAAGCGATCCGGAACTGGTAGGAAGCATGGCAACTGCTGCCATGAAAGGTATGCAGGAGTACAACATCGCTACTGCTGCCAAACATTTCCCGGGTCATGGCGATACCGCTACAGACTCCCACACAGGTCTTCCTTGTGTAGACAAATCTCTGGACGAACTCAGACAGTGTGAACTCGTTCCGTTCCAGAAAATGATCGACAACGGCGTAGACATGCTGATGACAGCACACATTCAGTATCCACAGGTTGAAAAAGAAACTGCCATTTCCAAGAAAGACGGTTCCGAGATCAGGCTCCCGGCAACGCTTTCCAAAACCATTCTTACTGACCTTGTAAGAAACGAAATGCACTATGACGGCATCATCGTAACCGATGCCCTGAACATGGATGCGATTTCTCAGAACTTCGGCGAAACCGATGCCTGCATCCGTGCCATCAAAGCCGGTGTTGACATTTGCCTGATGCCGACTATCCTCAGAAGCAAGGCAGATATGTCGAAAATGGATGCGATCCTGGACGGCGTAGAAGCTGCTGTTAATTCCGGAGAGATCTCTGTGGATCGCATCAACGAATCTGTTAAGAGAATCCTTTCTCTGAAAGAAAAGAGAGGCATCCTGAATTACACAAGCGATACTCGTACTTACGAGGAAAAACTTGCCGTTGCAAACGAGCAGGTTGGTTCTGAACAGAATCGTGACATTGAGAGAAATATTTCTGCCCAGGCTGTTACCGTTATCAAAAATAACGACAATATTCTGCCGCTGAAACCGCAGGCAGGACAGAAAGTGCTTCTGCTTGGTGCATACAACAACGAAACTCCGGGACTCGCACTTGGTATGAGACGTGTGATCGCAGATCACATCATCAGCGGAAAAGTAGATTATGAGACATTTCGTTACACTTCTGCAAACCTTGACCAGGTAAAACAGAAAATTGACGATGCAGACTACGTGATCGTTATTTCCGAAGTTTCCACAAACTTTTCCAACTGGCTGACCACACAGCCGACCGCTATCACAGAATACGCAAAAGCACAGGGCAAGAAATCCATCGTTATGAGTATTTCCAAACCTTATGATGTTGCAAACTACGCTGATTCTGATGCGATCGTAGCTGTATACGGAAACAAAGGTATGGATCCGACAGAAGCTCTGAAACCGGATAATGCATTTGGTCCGAACATCATCGCCGGCGTAGAAGTTATCTTTGGTCGCTTCGCTGCATCCGGTAAACTTCCGGTTAATGTTCCAGTTATCGAAAATGGTCAGATGACATCCGATATCAAATACGCTTTCGGTTATGGTCTGACTTACGATGCAGTCGAACCAAGTTCCTATTATGCAGTTGAAAACTCACTGCTGAACTTCTACAATACATGGAAAGACGCTGATCTTTCTGTTTATACAGCAGATTCCGCAGCTGCACTGAAGAGTGCTTTAACTGCTGCAAAAGCTGTTCTTGACAAATCCAATGCTTCCATCACAGAAATGGACAGTGCTGTGTCCGCTCTGGTCGATGCAGTCAACAACCTGGCATACGGTGTTCAGAAAACACATCTGAACGTTGCCATCGTTGCTGCTGACAAGCTTCTGGAACGTGCTGCTGATTATGAAAACACCGAAGATCTGACAGCTGCTCTGACAGCTGCAAAAGCTGTTTATGCAAACACATCTGCTACTCAGACAGAAGTTGACCGTGCTGCTTCCACACTGCTGGATGCACTGGCTGCTATGGCTGAAAGAGCTGACCTCGCCGCTCTGAAAAAACTGGTTGCTTCCGCAGGCGGTCTGGAAGAAAAAGACTTTACATCCGACAGCTATAAAGATCTGAAAGATGCAATGGATGCTGCAAAAGACGTCATTGATGACCTGAACCGTACACCGGAGGCGATCGGCAAGGCATATGCTGATATCATCACTGCGATCACCAATCTGGAACGTGTCGGAAACAAAGCTGCTCTGGTTGCTGTCATCGCAAAAGCAGAAGCCATCGTTGCTGCAAAAGACAGCTATGTATCTTCTACACTGAACGGTCTGGAAGAAGCTCTGGCTGCCGGAAAAGCAGTGAATGACAACCCAGATGCACTTCAGGATGCAATCAACAATGCAGTTACCTTGCTGACCGAAAAAGTTGCAAACGTTCGTCTGCTTGGCGACGTAAATAACGACGGCAGCGTAACTACTGCCGACAGTGCGCTGCTGCTTCGTTCTGCCGCTGAACTTGATACTCTGGACGATGCTGCAACCGTAAGTGCAGATATGAACCAGGACGGTATTGCAGACACTTCCGATGCCGTTCTGATCCTGCAGACAGCTGCTGAATTCTGATGCAGAAGTTTTTACCGATCAAAAAATCGATTTTTATAGTTTGTCTTGCCATGATGCTGTGCTGGATTCCTGTCACAGCACATGCCGCAGGGCACAGGGAAGCACCAACATCTCCCACACGCATTTTATTTGTGGGAAACAGCTATACACAGCGAAATCATATGCCAAATATTTTTCGGAAACTGTGCAAGAGTTCCGGGCAGAACGTGATCGTAAGGTCACTCACCAATCCGGGACATTCCCTGAAAAATACAAGCAATCCTACAACTGCCAACGGCAGAAAACTTTACCGGCTTCTGCGTATGCAGCGATGGGATTACGTCATTTTGCAGGATCGACGCTATTATCCGATTTCCAAACCACAGCGTATGAAAAGAACCATCCGCAAGCTGGCTCCTTATATTCAGGCCAGCGGTGCAAAGATGGTCCTTTATCAGACATGGGCCCCGGGGAAATGGCATAATGATTATAACCGGTACGATTCCGTGTCAAACCGCTCTGATTACCAGAGTATTCTTAACCGTACGATCGCGGAGATCGCCGAAGAGCACAATGCTCTCGTCGCTCCGGTTGGCACAGCATTTCTGCTCTGCAGCCATTCTTCGTATGGGATCAAACTTCTGATGGGTGACTATTCGCACCCGACCGCAGAAGGAAGTTACCTGGCAGCATGCGTCATTTACAACACTGTTTTTTCGAAATCCTCAATGGGCATCCCCTATACCGGAACTCTTGATGTGATGACTGCATTTAAGCTCCAGAAACTGGCTGAAACTGTATGTTTTGCATCTTAACCGGAGCAGTATTTTCAACGAAATCACTCCGCAGATATATACAGTGATCCTGCCGCAAAAAAAATCCGGAACAAAACAGTTTTTACTGTCCGTTCCGGATTTTTTATTTCTTTCATTTATTTGTGTTTCTTTTTTACTGCTGTTTCTCTTCGATGATCTTCTGGCTGTCGCTGTTCAGAATCTCCATAAATTCTTCTCCGGTGATCGTCTCATGCTCGTAGAGGAATTTTGCGATCTCATGCAGCTTCATAACGTTGTCTTCCAGGATTTTTTTTGCCTTCTGATGCTGTTCTTTGACCAGCTGAACGACTTTCTGGTCGATCAGCGTCTGTGTCTCCATGGAGCAGGTCAAAGAGCTGTCTCCGCCAAGATACTGGTTAGAAACGCTTTCCATGGCTACCATATCAAACTCTTCGTTCATACCGTAACGTGTGATCATGGCTCTTGCAAATTTCGTTGCCTGCTCGATATCATTGGAAGCTCCGGTTGTGATCTCACCAAAGATCAGTTCTTCTGCCGCACGGCCGCCGGTAAAGGTTGCGATCTTGTTTTCCATCTCTGTTTTGTTCATCAGGAAATGCTCGCCCTCTTCTACCTGCATCGTATAGCCAAGTGCACCGGAAGTTCTCGGAATGATCGTGATCTTCTGAACCGGTGCGGAATTGGTCTGCATGGCAGCAACCAGTGCATGACCAACCTCGTGATAGGAAACGATCAGTTTCTCTTTATCCGACAGGATACGGTTTTTCTTCTGATATCCTGCGATAACAACTTCCACACTCTCCATCAGATCTGCCTGTGTTGCAAATTTGCGTCCGCAGCGTACAGCATGAAGTGCTGCTTCATTCACGATATTTGCAAGTTCCGCTCCGGATGCTCCGGATGCAGCTCTGGCGATCGCATTGAAATCTACGTTATCCGCAAGTTTGATCTTTTTTGCATGGACTTTCAGAATATCCACACGACCCTGAAGATCCGGCAGTTCCACCGGAATACGGCGGTCAAATCGTCCCGGACGGAGCAGTGCCGGGTCAAGAGAATCCGGCTGGTTGGTCGCTGCCAGAATGACAACACCCTTGGAACCGTCAAATCCATCCATTTCCGTGAGCAGCTGATTCAGCGTCTGCTCACGCTCATCGTTGCCGCCGATGCGTCCGTCACGTTTCTTGCCGACCGCATCGATCTCGTCGATAAAGACGATACACGGTGCTTTCTCGCTTGCCTGTTTGAACAGGTCACGCACTTTTGCAGCCCCCATACCGACAAACATCTCAACAAATTCAGAACCGGAGATCGAGAAGAACGGTACGTTCGCCTCACCGGCAACTGCTTTTGCCAGCAATGTTTTACCGGTTCCCGGAGGGCCTACAAGCAGTGCACCTTTTGGCATCGATGCTCCGATTTCCTGATATTTGCCGGGATTGTGAAGGAAATCTACGATCTCTGTAAGCAGTTCTTTTGCTTCTTCCTCTCCTGCCACATCGGAGAATTTGATGCCGCTTGTGGATTTTACATAGATCTTGGCATTACTCTTTGTGCCAAACATCATGGAGTTCATCGGGTTTGCCCCGTCACTCATCTTGCTCATCATCTTTTTGGAAAGCCATCTGCCAAGTGCAACAAAAATAAAGATTGGCAGTACATAGCCGAGCAGAAGATAAACGATCGGAGACATTTCTTCTGTGATCTCCGTGGAAAAAGTTGCACCTGCTTTGTACAGACGGTCTACCAGTTCCGGGTCGTTGATCACACCGGTTTTGTACATCTGCGAATTGTCTTTGTTTGTAAAGAAGATCTCAGAATCGGTGATATTTACCGAGCCGATCTCCTGATTATTTGTCATCTGCATAAAAACATTGTAGCCGACTTCCTTTACCTGATGCTTCAGCACATTCGGAAAAACAAGTGTGTTGAGCAGTATCATGATCGTTGCCGCAATGATCAAGTAATAGATAAACGGCTTCTTTGGAGTTTTTATTTCCTGCATAATGTTCCTCCTTGTAAATACTGGGGTTAAACGATGCCATAAAACCACTCTTGTGCAAGCACATCGTGGTTTCATGCTTCTGATCCTGGCATCTTTAAATCTTAAATCGATATCCCACACCCCAGATTGTCTCGATATACTGTGGCTTGGCTGTGTTAAACTCAATCTTCTCACGAATCTTTTTGATATGTACCGTAACGGTCGCAATATCTCCGATCGACTCCATATCCCAGATTTCACTGAACAGCTCTTCTTTTGTGAATACATGGTTTGGATGCTCCGCAAGGAAGGTCAGCAGATCAAATTCTTTTGTGGTAAATGCTTTTTCTTCTCCATTTACCCACACACGGCGTGCTGTCTTGTCAATCTTGATGCCGCGGATCTCTACGATATCATTCTTCGGCATATTTGTGCTGACCAGACGCTCATAACGTGCCATATGTGCTTTGACTCTCGCTACCAGTTCACTCGGGCTGAACGGTTTGGTCATATAGTCATCTGCTCCAAGTCCCAGTCCACGGATCTTATCAATGTCATCTTTCTTTGCGGAAACCATCAGAATTGGCGTATTTTTGTGATTTCTGATTTCTTTACAGATCTCAAATCCATCCATTCCCGGCAGCATCAGGTCGAGAATGTAAAGATCAAATTCTTCTTCCAGGGCACGTTTGAGTCCAACGTCTCCCTTGCTCTCAATTTCAACTTCAAATCCGCTCAGTTCCAGATAATCTTTCTCCAGCTCTGCAATACTCTCCTCATCTTCTATGATTAGTATTCTGCTCATTTACAGGCACCTCCTGATATTTTCTAAGGACAAAGTACATCACTGTACCACATCCGAGTTTACTGTTTGCCCAGATCTTTCCGCCGTGATCTTCGATGATCTTGCGTACGATGGAAAGACCGATTCCACTTCCTCCTTTGGAAGAATTCCTGGATGCATCCGCCCGGAAGAACCGGTCAAAGATTGCCGGCAGATCTTTTGCCGCAATACCTCGTCCGTTATCTTCGATCTCAACCTGGATGAAATCACCCACATCTTTGACACGGATGCTGATATAGCCTTTTGGCTTATCCATATATTTGATAGAGTTTCCGACAATATTGTTAATGACTCGCTTCAGCTGCTCTGCATCGGCGATCACAAGCACATCATTTTCAACTGAATTAAAGTAAGACAGCTCAATATTTTTGGATTCCAGATCCAGTCCGACCTCTTCCACACAGTCATCAAAATATTCACGTACATTAATCTTATTGAATGTATATGGAATACGGTTTGTATCGATCTTTGAATAGAACGTCAGCTCATTGATCAGACGATCCATATCATTTGCTTTATTATAAATCGTGCGGATGTAACGGTCCATTTTCTCCGGCGTATCCGCCACACCATCCATGATCCCCTCCGCATAACCTTTCAGGGCTGTGATAGGAGTTTTCAGATCGTGTGCAATGTTGCTGATCAGCTCTTTATTCTCCTTGTCGTACTGTATCTTTTCCTCAGATGACTCCCTCAGTCTCTGCCGCATTTCCTCAAAATCGCGGCACAGCTCACTGATCTCATCGTCACCTTCTGCATCCAGAACAAAATCCAGATTTCCCTCTTTGATGTTCTGCGTTGCTTCCTTAAGCTTTTTCAGCGGAATGTTGATTCCATTGTAAATCCACATCGTCAGCATACCTGCTGTCATGATCAGAATGATCACGATAGAAACAAGCATATCTCTTGTAAGAGTCCTCATCTGACGCACCATCGTCAGGCTGGTGATTACAAAAACACTGCCTTCTGTCTGATCTGAAAACGTCAGATCCATCTGCTTGACGAACGCCTTCACATCCTTACCGATGTAAACGCCGCTGTCCGACTGGCTGACCACGTCACTATACTCCGGCAGCTCCGGAAACAGCTTATTCACACTCTCATCACTTCCGGAATAATAAAGACTGTCGCCCTTTCTTACGATCAGAAAAGAATATTTCTCTTTCAGCTCATCATTCAGCTGATCCAGATAATCACGATTCAGAAATGCATCCGGATTTTCACTGCCCTTTGCTTTGATCTGTTCGAAATTGGAGTTCGTCGCTTTGTTCAGTACCTGCACCGAATCCGACATATTTTCATAAGTCACACCGGAAATGCCGAGATGATCCTCCAGATTACGGATCTGATACGTAGAAAAACCAACCAGCGATACTCCTGCAAGCAAAAGAGGCACACAGATAATAACAAAAAAGGCTATGATAAGCCTCGTTTTTAATTTCATAAAAATCGCTCCTTGCCTCGGTTTTAAATCCCTTTCAGTATAGCATATCGCTGTTGGATATACACATAAAGTTTTTCTAAAAAAAGACAAAAAAAATTATCGTTTTTTCTTTTTCAATGTAAAAGAATGGGATGAAGGTGTTATAAAGTGCTGGCTTCCAAAAATATGCATGTGCAAATGAACGAATTCCCCGAAGGGCACGTAAAAGTGCCTTC
>OCHI01001409.1_pt1 | contig 17489 bp, 20 predicted proteins | sample 1538691 | NCBI WGS metagenome assembly OCHI01 (sample SAMN04571718, study PRJEB22368) | human gut metagenome | biome: human gut; material: stool | host: Homo sapiens | place: Luxembourg | collected 2012-09-21 | reverse complement strand
TCCACAAGCAATATTTCGATGCTTGCGTCCCAGAAGCGGGAATTGATCGATATAACAAAAACGGGCGCGCAGCCTTGAGAAAGGAGGCTGCGCGCTCTGCTTTTTGTCGTTGGCCTTGTTCAGACGGCATATATCTTGGAATAAGCTATCTCAAAGCCGCTTTGCGATCTGCCAGATCACCCGCTGTGCTGTCGTGACTGCGGCAATGTCTTCCTTCGTGGCAAAGCCGCGGGTGTTGACAACATGAGCGATTTGATTGATGTTATTTCCAATGCCGGCGAGTTGACGCCGGATTTCGGCGTATTCAGCGAGTGGTCGGGATCGGAGGTTCATGCCAGAGATCAGCGCACGGAGGAATACTTCCATTGGGAAGCCAGAGAGCATAGCCTGCTGTTTCAAATGTTCATGCTCCTGCTCATTCAAACGGAGCGATATTTTGATTGGTCGTTTTCTCATGATCGTTTTTCCTTTCAATTCATAAGGGGTTATAGGGGAATTGCTTCCCCTAACAAGCGCATTTGGACGGCCAAATGCTATGCTTGCGAATTCAGCTTCCGTATAGCGGTTTCATTTTCGTGACAACGCTGTTGTAAAATTAACTTCTTGATTTATTGGTGTCCAATAGGTATAATAATTGCAAGAAACTTTTGAGGTGAATGACCGTGCTACACGAGGAACGAACTGCAAATATTCTTATCAACAAGGCGGGTGGAAACGCCGGTCCGGATGCCAATGGCTACCGCGTGGCTCTGCCATCTGCTTGGATGAAGGACCTGGGTATCTCTGAGGGCAGCCGCACCGTAACGCTGCAATTCGATGGGGAAAGCATCACCATCCGCCGCCCTGCCGTGTCTGATTACAATGTCTTTCTGGCCAATGCCCGAAGCAGCGCTCACGCCCTCCTGATCCTGTACTACTACGATGGGAACAAGCTTTGTACGAAGATCTGCGCTGACCAAACCACTCATCAACTTGCCATCGAAAACGAGGCCAGTTCTCCCCTTTCCACCGCTTTCGGCGTGAACCGCAAGCCCACATGGGACGATTTTCAAACCTTCTTGAAAGACCGCTGTGTGCCGCAGGAGCGGGACGGTTTGAAATATTACCTGTCTGACTTGGGACTGGACTGCTATGACCCGCTGGCGATCATCCGCAAGACCGAAGGGCGCATGGCAGAGGATTCGTGCTGGATCAAAATTGTGGAGGGCTGAATATGTCGATCAGACTGACAACGGGAAGCCGCATCGCGGAAACTTCGTCTAAGGGCAATCAGGAAAAATGGCTGGCAGATGGCCGCTGGTACAAGCTGGATCTGTTCGGCTACGAGGGACTGGCTGAAGCCGTGACCTCTGCGCTGCTGGCACAAACCAATACCGGCGCGTTGGGCTTTCGCTATGTGACCTACCGCATGGAGCGGCTGGAAGTCCACGGTCATACCCGCAACGGCTGTTCCAGTGCCAATTTTCTACGTCAGGGCGAGGCCATCCTGACCCTTGCGGAACTGCTGCGAAAAGGCGTTGGCCCGGACTGGCAGACCGCGGTAAACCGCCTGCCCAATCTTCAAAGCCGCCTTGCGTGGTTGGTGGAGCAGGTTGAGCGGCTGACGGGACTTGACCGCTTCGGCACCTATCTGACGCTGCTGTTCGAGGTGGATATGCTGTTCGGCAACGAGGACCGGCATCTGAACAACATCGCTGTGCTGCGCTGCGGTGATGGCTTTGACCACTGCCCCATCTTTGACTTCGGTGCGGGTTTGCTGTCCAACACACGGGACTATCCCATGGAGATCGAGCCGGACGCATTGGTGCGGCAGCTCAAGGCTCAGCCCATGAAAACGGGCTTTGTCCGACAGGTCCATGCGGCCCAAAATCTCTATGGGCCGCAGCTTCGCTGCGACTTTGCCGAAAAAGAGATCATGGCGGCCCTTTCAGAGCCGCTGGAGTTTTACGCCAAGCGGGATGTTCCTTATATCCGTGACCGTGTGACGGCCTGCATCAAATTCCAGCGGAAAAAATTATTCTGATTTTCTGCCGTCCTCCCGCAGCCACGCGCCCCGCAGCACCATGCGGAGATACGCCGCCCGCCCGATGCCGTGGTCCTGCGCGGTGCGGGTGAGCCGCTCATATTCTGCCTGCGTCAAGCGGAGATTTACCTGCTTTTCCCGTAAGTTCTCTTTGTTCTTCATCTGATGATCCTCCCTATTATTCTTTTTTCGGCTTGGTATATATTTATCTCAGTATTGCTCTACTCAGTCTTATTAGACGCTGAAAATCAGCGTTCAGGTGCGCTGATTTTCAGCGTTCTTGAAGTTCGAAAATCGAAAGTCAAGAAATTCGGTTTTCGAATTTCAGAGGGTACAGTGCAGACGGCTTCCCCAACCCCTGCCGTTTCCGGCGCAGCAGGCCAGCTTGCTCCAGTTCGGATAGCAGCTTCTCCACCTTGCTGTGGGCGCAGCCCAAGTCCTCCATAATGTGGCTGATGCCATAGTAAACAAAGGCACGCCCCTGCTTATCGAACCACCCGCTTTTGCGGGAAAGTCCCATTTTGTCCAACAATAATCCGTAAAGTAATTTTGCTTCACAATTCATGTTTTTGAATGGTTCCTCCGTAAACAGCACCTTTGGAACACGGTAAAATGTAAATAGCTCTGATTCATGCTCGTAGAAATAATCCATATTGTTCCTCCTTGCCCGTTGGGGCATAAAAATAGCGGAGGCAGGCATTTGGCCTGTCTCCGCTTGCGTTGGTTATTTGCTTTTGTTTCCTTCTTGGGGCGTTATTTGGACTCTCGCAGGATCTCAAGTGCGGCGCTTTTGATGTTGTTCATGGCTCCTACCCACGCCATTTGATCCCGCGCCTTCAAGTCCTCGTTGATGCCCTGTGCTTCCGCCATCTGGCGGATGATGGTTTCCAGCAGCTTGTCCTCTGTGGTGTCCGGTTCCGGCGGCAAAAGGCAGGGATAATACTGCTCGCCCCGCAGCTCGTAGTAAAGACCGTTCTCAAAAATGACCGGCGGCAATGGCGGTAAATTCTGCTCCATAATCCTCGCTCCTTTCTGCCGCTATTGTACGGGAGAAATCTGTATAGCGCCAGTATGCGAAGATCATCGCTCTCCCCTGCCTTTCGCGCGGTAACGGGCCTCCAGCAGCTTGATGATCTCCCGCTCCATTTGCTGCGCGGAATAATTGCGCGGGAAATACTTCCGCAGCGACTCGGTTTTGATGCGGATTTGCTCTTTCTGATTGGGCTTTTCCTCGGTAAGAATGGCGTACAGCACTTCCGGTGTCAGCTTTGCCTCTCGGGAGAACTGCTTCATGCGGAGTGCCTGTGACAGCGACGGTGTGGCGTCCTCCCGCCCGATCAAGTCCCACAGCTCCGCCTGCTCGTCGCGGGTGAGATAAGACAACTCCACGGCGGGAGAAAAGGCGATGCGGCCATCGTCTACCATCTGAAGCAGCGGTGGGACGAGGTTGGTCAGGCGAATGTAGCGTTGAATGGTGCGGCCACTTTCGCTGGTTGTTTCACCAATAACATCTGCTGTTTCATAATTCCCGACAAGTTGTCGGGGATTATCCTTACGTGGTCTCCCCGCTTGTCGCTTCATTGCCTCCAGTTTCATCTTGTAGGCGAATGCCTTTTCGCTGGGCAGCAGGTTTTCCCGCTGAAGGTTGCTGTCCACCATCAGGATCACCGCTTCATCATCGGTCATTTCCCGCACCAGCACCGGCACGGTGGACAGGCCCAATTTCTGCGCCGCCAAGCGCCGCCGATGCCCGCTGACCAACTCGTAGCCCTCCCCTTTTGGCCGGGCCAACAAGGGCGATAGAATGCCGTGGACACGGATGCTCTCCACCAGCTCGTCCATGGCGGCATCCTCCCGCACCCGATAGGGGTGCTTTGCAAAGGGCGACAGCTTGTCCGGTGGAAGCTGCGAGATAAATTCCTTCACCATACCGCCCCTCCCTCCGAAAGCGCGGCGGACACGTTCACATGGTAGTGAAGGTCGGAGCCGCGATAGTGGTAGTCCGCGTCAAAGGAATGGAGCCAACCGGCATTTTGCACATTCGCGTTTTCCCTCTCTTTTTCGGCCTGTAACCCTTGCGGCGCAAGGCTTTTTCGTACTTGTGGCCCTTGGGCTTCCACGGTCGGCACAGAGGAGCTGGGACATCTCGAGATGGTCGGCACGATCGTTCACCAGCTTACGCGCAATTTGACCGAGGAGCAGATCAAGGAGGCTGGGTTCGAGCCGTACTTTGTCGACCACACGACGGGCGTTTTCCCGCAGTTCGCCTCTGGTTACCCGTGGTCGGCGAGCACCATGCAGGTCACGGGCGACACCATCGCGGACCTCACAGAGGACCTGGCTGCGGAACAGAAGGCGCGCGTGACGTATGACAACATTCTGCGCCTTTCCGACGATCCGGACGTGAGTGATGTCATCAAATTCCTGCGTGCGCGCGAGATAGTGCACTTCCAGCGCTTCGGTGAAGGCCTGCGCCTCGCCAAGGACCGCCTGGACGAGAAAAACGTCTACTACGTAAACCCAAGCTTTGATCAGTAAAATAGAAAAATGAAAGGAAGTCTCTGCCGGTTGGCAGAGACTTCCTTTTTATGGAGGGATACGGCAATGAGAATCCGGGAGCGTTTCAACCCACGCGCCCCTTGCGGGGCGCGACGCGAGGTCGAGGAAGACAAGAAACTCGTCGAGCGATTTCAACCCACGCGCCCCTTGCGGGGCGCGACGCGTCCTGATTCTTCTGCGACTGAGTGCCAAAATAATTTCAACCCACGCGCCCCTTGCGGGGCGCGACTTGGCGACCTGACTGCGGATCTCGCCCGCGCCGTGGAGCATTTCAACCCACGCGCCCCTTGCGGGGCGCGACGAGCGAGTTTCTCACGCCAATTGAGGGCGTGCCCATTTCAACCCACGCGCCCCTTGCGGGGCGCGACATTAAAAGAACTGGAATTAAAACGAAGGAAAAAATTTCAACCCACGCGCCCCTTGCGGGGCGCGACACCGGACAACCCCAAACTTGAGGAGCAGTATCATAAATTTCAACCCACGCGCCCCTTGCGGGGCGCGACCAATACCCATATTGCTATAGATAAGCCCCTTATTAATTTCAACCCACGCGCCCCTTGCGGGGCGCGACGCAAACGATGACAACTCCGGTGTGCAGGTTGATAATTTCAACCCACGCGCCCCTTGCGGGGCGCGACAGCAAAAGAGTACAAATCACTATGCACATTTTTGCGATAACAGACAAATTTCAGATGCTTTTGCACAGAATGCCGCCTGTCAGGGCATTCTGCTCCTTTTTGATGCAGGAAAACCATGCGGATTTTGGGTGCGAACCGCCCAAGTGATCTCTGCGCACTTGTGCTTCGCACTATAAGATCATCGGTTCCTCGGGCAGATACGTCTGCTTGCAGCCGAAGTGTTCGATTTTATTCTCGTACTTCTTGCCCAAGTAGTAAAATCGAAGGCTGTCCTTTTCTGGGTCAATGATCTTGCAGAGTTCATTTTGCAGCTTCCGGCACTGCGCCGTGTCCAGCAGGCATTCGAACACCGAATTCTGCACGCGCTGACCGTAATTGACACATTCCTTTGCGATTCTGCGCAGCCGCCCGCGTCCGGCGGCGTCGCTCGTGTTCACATCGTAGGTGATCAGAACCAGCATAGGCGCCTCACTTCCATAAAAACGGCGGATAGTCGTCCAAGTCGCCGCGCAGGTACCGCGCGAGCAGCAGGCTTTGTACATACGGTACCAGACCCCACGGTATCTTTTCCTCGAGAAACGGATGCGTGATGGTCTCCTTTTTTCGCTCCTGCCACTTCTGCAGGAACGTCCTGCGCCCTGTGTCCGTCAGCAGCACCGCGCCGCTCTCGCGGAAGTCAAAATCGATCGCTTTGAGCACACGGTTGTTGATGAGCGTGAGCACAAAGCGGTCGGCAAAGCACGGGCGCAGCTCCTCCATCAAATCGAGCGCCAGCGACTCCCGCCCTGGCCGGTCGCGGTGGAGATATCCGACGTAGGCGTCCAGCCCTACGCTTTCAAGCGCCGAGGCGCAGTCGTGCGCGAGCAGACTGTAAGCAAACGACAGCAGCGCGTTGAACGCATCGAGCGGCGGACGGCGGCTGCGCTCGCGGAAGAAAAACGTCTCTTTTCCCTGCAAGATCATGTCGTCCAGCACGCTGAAATATGCCGCCGCACCGACACCCTCGAGGCCGCGCAGACTGTCGAGCGACGTCTCCGCTGCGATCTGCGGCAGAAGCCCCTGTAACTGGTCGGACACGGCTGAAAAGCGCGATTCGTCAATGCGCATGGCGTGGTCGCGGCGCGTGCGCTCCACGCTCCATTTTGCGTTGTAGACCTTGCCGAAGATCATCATTCCGGCGACGCGACAGCTCTGCGACGGGTCGTCCGCCACGCGGTACTGCATCCGCCGCAGCAAGACGTTCCCCTGCGCCTGACCTGCTACACGGGCGAGAAATTTCCCGCGCGGCGAGCAGAACGCAAGTCCAATCTCCCGCTGCGCGCATGCGCCCATCAGGGCGGGCGACGCGCCCGCGTAGGAAAATGAGACGATGCTTTGCAGCGTGTGCAGCGGATAGCGGGCGACCGCTTCCCCGCCGCAGTTCGCCACAACGTTTTCCCCGTCCAGCGAGAGGTAAATGTCCTCCGATGTGACAAAAAGCGTGTTCAAAAGCTGTCTCATTGCTCTCCCTCCATTGCGCCGCGCAGATACGCGGAAACGGACTTGCTTCTCATCAGCTTTGGCAGACACAATCCTTTCAGCGAGCAGGCGTTGCAGCCCTTTGTTGGCTTTACCTTCGGCGTGCTGCCGCGCGCATAGAGCGCATGCATCTCTTCAAGGAGGGCACGCACCTCCTGCCGCAGCTCAGGGGTGAAGTCGACTTCCGTGCGCCGCCGCGGCTCGCCGTAATAGAGCGCGCCGCGCGGGATCTCGCAGCAGAGCATTTCTTCAAGGCACATCGCCTGTCCACAGAGCTGGAGCGTGTCTTCCGTGCCCTCTTTCGGCTTTCCGCGCTTATACTCCACGGGATAGGGCTGCCACAGACCCTCGCGGCCTTTGAGCGGAATGCCCGTCTCGCCGCGGCGGAATTCCAGCACGTCGCACGCGCCTGATACGCCGAGCGTGCGGGAAAAGACGCGCATATCGCGCGTGATGACGAGGTCGCCCCTGCTTTCGGTGAATGAGCCGTCGTGCGCGTTTTCGTGCATGATCGCGCCGTCCGTTGTGCGGTAGTTTTCCGCCCATTGCTTTTCTACATGGATGAGTGCCCACTGGCGGCGGCAGAATTTGAAATGCTGTAAGCCGGAAAGCTGGAGGAAGTCCTCGTCCTGATAGATCACCCCATCCGCGTGCAAGTCACGCCGGAGGGAAGGTGCGTTTCATCCACGCTGACAATGTAGTCGCCGTAGCTTCTCGGCGCGGTCACGCCGTCCTTGTGTTCGACCTTGACAAGGTCAAAGAGCTTGTGCGCCGGAGCGCAGCCGAGCTCGCAGTTGTGCTTGAAGACGATGAGCTCGCGCACGGCCATCTTGCCGCGCGCGGCGGAATGGTCGTTTTCAAACATGTTCAAAATAGCCGTCCACAGGAGTTCGAGGTCCTCTTCCGAAAAGCCGGTCGTCTTGCGCGCGAGATTCGCCGACACATAGCCCTCCGCGCGGTAGAGACCGTAAGGCACGATGTACTTGCGGCCCATCTCGGTGTTCTTCTTTTCCGCGTCCGCCTCGGTCGTGATGGCGACGCGCGTGATGGTCACCTCCTGCGGCAGAATGGGGTCGATGCTTCGGGCAAAGCCGAGCTGCACCGGTCCACGCACCTGACCGCAGTTAAGCGCACCCTTGGTAAAGGTCGTCATCACCGCGCCGAACGTGCGGATATCGTAGAAATTGGAACACATGAAGTCGCGAATTTTTTCATCCAGATGCTCGTCCTTTTTCTTGGCTTCCTTCAGCTTATCGGGGTCTGCGCCGACGTAGGCACAGGCCTCTTTATCGCTCGAGTTCAGTGGTACGCCGTCCTTGATGTAGATATGATAATGATCTGCATCCTCTTTTGCCATTTCAACATAATTGCGGATCTTACGCTTGAGGCAAACGTCCGTCACAAGGCCATAGCCGGTCTCGGGGTCGACGCGCGGCATATTGCCCGCATCGGGATCACCGTTCGGATTGCCGTTTTCCACGTCGAACAGCACCACAAATTCATAACGGTTCTTGATGGGATCAGACATTTTCTTTCTCCTCCTTTTTGTCATTACACTGATGATAGTAACCAAGATAAAAACAGATTGTTTCTTCCTGCGTGAATCGCGCCGGTGGTGGTGTGGTCAGTCGCGCAGCAAGATCACTTTCCAAGTCTCCGAGCTTTTTCCCTAATCCTGGCTTATCTCGCATGAGTTTTTTCAGGTGGTAATTACTCAAGGAGAACAGTTTGCCAAATACACTCCTCGGTGTTGATGCCGCCGAGTTGAAATAGCTGTCCCTAATACTCCGGTTCACGCTCCACCCCATCGATGCAAGCTGAATCTCTTCCATCACTCGAAACAGACGGCCCAAAAGATATGGCATATAGTTACAATCTTCATTTAACTGCACACTTGTCACCTCCGAAAACATTGAATGATCGCTTCCTCGTTCGTAGTTCTTTGCCAAATAGGCCTTCAAAATAGCGGCTCTCTCCCAAGTAACGTTTCGCTCTGCACGAATGCGAAGCAAGACAGCTTCCATCAAAGATACAGGGTATGGAGTTCCTGAAAATACAGCCCGCACCGTTGCCCCAGACACAACTGGACTGGGGACCTGTTTTTTGGGATCTCGTACGGTTGCGTTCAGCAGAGCCCACAAAGGGAGTATCGAATATTTTGCACCGGCGATCTCCAGCCTTGCATAGTGCGCGTTTACATTCTCCATCAGCTTTCCGAAGCTGTCGCGCAGAAAGAAGCGGACGGAAAGGCGCGCCGCGTTGGGCGCGAGACCGAGAATGTAAAACGGTCGATTCGGGTCGACGCCGAGGTCGTCGCACGGCAGCCCATTCGCCAGACGTTTGAGCGCCGCGCGCAGATCATTGTCCGACAGGCCGCCGTATGTGCCGCCGCCAATCACGGCGCTGAAAAAGCCGGGATAGGCATCATCTGCGCCCTCTGCCCAGCAGACGACTGTCGTATCGCCGATGTGCTGGACGTGGTCGCTGTCCGCAAGCAGATGATTCAGTGCGGCGGTGTAGGCAAAGGCGGCATATTTTCCCACTGGGGCATTGTAGTTCTGCTCCCGTCCGTAGGAGCAGAACGCCGGCGCGTTGAATGACACCAGCGCCGCGCCGCTGGACTGCGCGTCCCGCACGCCCTTGACCGACGGGTGCACAGCAGCGATCTCATCCTCTTTTCCGGTCACGAGACACTGCATCTTGACGCCGCTCTCGCCGCCGTTCCGATACCGCTGCCATGCCTCGCGGATAGCGGCATCCTCCTCGACCTTGCGGCCATCCACGCGAAAGACGAGGTTGCCGCCCGCGGTCACATCATCGAGCTGCCTGATAAGCGCCGGATGCTCTGCCGCGCGTTCCGGCTTCCAAGTGTCGAAGAAAGCCAGTATTGCGCGGGCATTGGGCGAATCGACGCTATCCAGCACCGCGTGGTGCAGCTTTGCCGCGGCGGCAAAGCACTCGCGGCTGCGTTCAGGCTTCCCTTTCTGGTCGATGCCGAGCAAATAAGCGGAATTGTCCCACAAAAAGTTCGAGGCAATGCTGACCGTTCGTTTCACCGCTGCCGGCAGCACCATCAGCTGCGGCTGCATGACCGTCCTTTTACCCTTTGTCCCTTCCACCATTGTCGGAACGATCTGCGTCAGCTCACCGTTTTCGTTTATGTAAAGTGCGAGACTGATTTTGGCAGGGGCCCAGCCGGGCGCGGCGATCTCGCCGCGCGAGAGGAGGTCTTCATAGTACCGTGTCAGCGCTTGCAGGATCATCCCCTCACCTCCCTGCTGTTCGGCGGCGGAACAGTCATCACACCATCGACAAGGCTCGCGCGGAAAAACTTCGGCGTGATGTTCGCAGGATCGCTGTAGTCGAGATCCCACAGCATCCAGCCGAGGTCGCGCGTGCCTTTGAGCTCATCGGGGCACGGCGGCAATTCCGTGCAGCGCCGGAACTGCGCGGGAAACTCCCGCGTGCCGAAATACGGCATGCTGTAACACTGCCCCTTTTCCAGCCGTCGCTTGATCATGTCCTGAAACTTGCCGGGATTGTCGCCGGGCGCGGCGGCGTCTGTCATGTCGAAGTGCGCGTCGATGACGTAGTGTACGTCCCGCAGCACCATAGCCGCGCGCTGTTGAATGCTCTCCGACGCGGCGAGGTACAGTTCCCCCTGCCCTTTTTCCATCACGGTCTTTGCCCTGCGGGCGCTGATGACATCTTTGACCTCGTTGCGGCGGATGTTGGTGAAGCGGATGGGGGCGCACACATGGATGCGGTCGATCACCCAACGGAGCCCTGGGTGCCAATAGAGGCTATCCAGCAGCCCGCGCGCCGCTGACGGCGTCATCACGTCATAGCTGACGCGTTCCGTTTTCATCTCAGGCCGCGTGAAGCAGGCGTAATCACCCCAGACCTCCACTTGAATCGGCATTGGATCACTCCTCTCTTTGGTTTACCTTGGTTCTTGTCTCAGTATGAACGATGCCCTGTCCGATAAAACGGACAGTTTATATGAATTCGGCCTTTCCGGTTTCCGGTTCCAGCGTCAGGCCTGTCCGCTCATCATACAGCGTAAGGTCCGAAAGGATGGCGCTGCTTTCATCCAGCGCGGGAATATCCCGCGCGGTCAGCAGCGCGCCCGCGGCATAGAGCTTTTGAAAATGCGGTTCGTAGACCGAGACTGTGTAGCGCCCCAGCTTGCGGTAGAGCTCTTTGGAGCACTCGCCCGCTTTCAGCCGTTCGATGAGCGCCGCTCCGCCGCCAAACGGGACATAGACCGTGCGCGTGTTCTGATCGATCAGATGAAAATTCTCCGCCACGGTGCGAAACGGCAGTTCGCAGCCGTTGATGCCCTTTTCAAACGCCTTGATAACACCCGACTTGTCGAGTGTTTCTCCGCTTAAGCTGCGCAGCGCGTCGAAATAGTTCTGCATCGTTTCCCGCGCGCCGATATCGCAGCTGTTCATCAATGCTTCGCGCGTAGCGCCGATTGCTGTGCGGAACAACATTGGCGGCAGTTCTGCCCGCTCGAAGACGGTGACGATGCTTTCCTCCGGTGCCCGTTTCCCCTCGCGGTTGCAGCGCCCCGCCGCCTGCAAGACGGAATCCAGCCCAGCCAGCTCGCGGTACACCGCGGGAAAGTCCACGTCCACGCCCGCCTCGATCAGCGAGGTCGACACGACGCGGCACGGTTCCCCCGCCTTTAGGCGCCGCCGGATCTCATCGAGAAGCGTCTGCCGCTGTGCGGGCACCATCAGCGTCGAGAGGTGAAAGCTCGCCTCCTGCGGCAAGCGCGCAAAGATGCTCTGCGCCGCCTTGCGGCTGTTCACGATGCAAAGCACCTGCCGGTGCTCGCTGAGCTTTTCCGCAAGTACATCGTCCTCCAAGATGCCCTCCTGCCGAAACGTCACGCGGCGGAAGCTGTCGTATTCCTCCGCCGTCTGCGGGCACAGTTCTGTGACAGGGCAGCTTGGCGCATAGGTGTGCAGCAGGTCACCGAGCGACGGCTGCGTGGCTGTGCACAGCACAAGCGTTGAACGGAATTGCTCGGCAAGCGATGCCATCGCCGCCACGCAGGGCCGCAGATGGCAAAGCGGCAGCATTTGCGCCTCGTCAAAAATGATGACGCTGTCGGCAAGATTATGGAGCTTGCGGCATTTTGACGAACGGTTTGCGTAAATGGACTCAAAAAACTGCACCGCCGTTGTGACGATGACCGGCATGTCCCAGTTTTCCGCCGCCAGCGCGCGGCGCACCTCCTCGGGCGACGCGCCGTCGGAAAGCTCGAACTGCACACCTGAGTGATGCTCGAGCACATTGCCGTCGCCGAGGATCTCGCGGAATACTTCGGCATTCTGCTCGATGATCGACGTGTACGGCACGACGTAGATCACCCGCCTCATCCCGTGCGCCACCGCGTGCCGCAGCGCAAAGGCGAGCGACGCGACCGTCTTTCCGCCGCCGGTCGGCACGGTCAGCGTGTAAATGCCTTTTGGTTTACTGCCTGTATCCAGACAGCTGTTTAGAATTTTGCAGCGCAGCTTGTTGAGCACTGTTTTCGGTTCCTGCCACGGCGCGATGTATTCTTTCAGCCGCCTTAGCAGCGTCGGAAGATCGTCATATCCGCCGCGCCCACGTTCGCCGTCCATGAACCGCTCCGTATCGAGAAAATCCGCGTCCACCAGACAGGAATAGAGCATCCTTGTCCGAAACGACGCTTTCAATGGATCCCGTTCCGGCGTCTCAGGCGGAAGAGTTGGCAGTGTCACGCCGCTTTCGCCGCAGCGCTCAAGATAGTGTCCCTCCACACCCTTTTTGAACCGGCCGGAGAGCGTGGCCTCGCCCGCGCGGTCGGTCCTCAGATTTCCGACATCCAAAAGTCCACCGTGGTGACCGGCGACGCACGCGGCGGCGCTGGGCCGCTTCATCCTTATACAGGTGAGCATCCCCGCCGTGGTGTGGTCGACAACGGGACCACCTTCAAGCAGGCGCTTCTGGAATGCGTCAGTGCATTTGCCGAGATCGTGCGCGAGCCCCATCAGATCTCCGTCCGCCTCTGCGCCGAAGTCGGCGGCAAACTCTCGGCACAGCGCGGCTGTACCTGTCAGGTGCTCCGCGACGGTCTGATAGATGGTCTCGCCGTTTTCATCCTGCCGGATGTGTGCGTAATATGGCATGCGCTTCCCTCTCATTTCTCCCCAAACAGCAAAAATCAGCCCTGTGAGATCACAGAGCTGACTTCCCGGGGCCGGGATCCAGCCCTGCGTATAAAACTTGTGCTTTTATCATATCGTATAAGATAACGCCGAAGAAGTCAATGGAATTTATATGCCTTGCACTGTTCACGGACGTTTTCTTTTGGCCTTTTTTCCAGCTTATCCGATACCATTGTCCCTCCATCTTGACGCTGCAGCGAAAGTGTGGTATCATCGCTTTGCCTTCCGGGAAGACTACTCTGACCGGCGGCGAACCAGATTCATTCTACCGTTCTGACAGCGAGGATGCGTTCCGAGCCACAAGAAGAGGGAAAACAAAGACACAGCCCTGCTGCGTCGTCATTTGCTGTTTCCATCCCTTCTGCTGAACGGCGGAAGGGATGATTTTTATTTTGACAAAGGAGAATGCGTTAATGGAAACGAGAGTCGCCGTGCTGGCCATCATCGTCCGCGGGGGAAGCTCTGTCCAGCCGCTCAACGAGCTTCTGCACCAGTACGGTCAGTATATCATCGGGCGCATGGGCGTGCCGTACCGCGAAAAGGGCGTGAATATCATCAGCGTGGCGCTCGACGCGCCGGGCAACGTCATCTCCACCCTGTCGGGCAAGATCGGCCGTCTGGACGGCATCACCGCCAAAACGGTCTACGCGCCCGAGGGCAGCATCGGAAAGGAAGAAAACCAATGAAAAAGAATCTCAAATATCTCTTGGCCCTGTGCCTGACGATTGCGCTCGTCTTCTCGCTCGCCGCCTGCGGACAGAAGGCGGACGAGACGCCGAACGACGCGCAGGACGACCAGCAGACCGAGCAGGAGGAGTTCACCCCTGCGAACTATTCCATCGCCGCGCTCAAGGGCCCTACGGCCATGGGCCTTGTGAAGCTGATGAAGGACAGCGAAAGCGGCGAAACGACTGGCAATGAATATACCTTTACCCTTGCCGGTTCTGCGGATGAAGTGACGCCCGCGCTCCTCAAGGGCGAGCTCGACATGGCCTGCGTGCCCGCGAACCTCGCCGCCGTGCTCTACAATAAGACGGAGGGCGAGATCGAGGTGCTGGCGGTCAACACGCTCGGCGTTCTCTACATCGTGGAAAACGGCGAGAGCGTGCACTCCATGGCCGACTTGAAGGGCAAGACCATCGTGGCGGCGGGCAAGGGCTCTACGCCGGAATACGCCCTGCGCTATCTTCTCACGGAAAACGGCATCGATCCCGATAACGATGTGACGATCGACTGGAAGAGCGAGCACAGCGAGTGTGTCGCGGCGCTGGCTTCCGGTCAGACGAGCATTGCGCTCCTGCCCCAGCCCTTCGTCACCGTGGCGCAGAGCAAGATCGAGGGCCTGCGCATGGCGCTCGATCTGAATGCTGAATGGGACGCACTCGATAACGGCTCGGCGCTCATCACGGGCGTCATTGTTGCCCGCCGCGCGGTCGTGGAGGAAAATCCTGCCGCCGTGGAGGCCTTTCTCAAGGACTACGCCGCGAGCGTCGACTGGGTGAACGCCAACACCGCGGATGCCGCCGCGCTCATCGGCGAATACAGCATCGTGGACGCCGCCGTCGCGGAAAAGGCACTGCCCTACTGCAACATCGTCTGCCTGATGGGGGCAAACCTCCTTGAGGCGCTGCCCGGTTATTTAGAGGTGCTCTACAATGCGTCTCCCGCCGCTGTCGGCGGCGAGATGCCGGATAACAGCTTCTATTTCGCATAAATTCTTTGCGGCGGCGGGCGCTGTCCCGCCGCCGTATTTCAAGGAAAGGAGAGATGATCATGCGCGGAAAAAAGCAGAACGTGCGTCTCTGGGCAGTCGCTTTCTGGCTGATCGTCTGGCAGCTTGCCGCGATGGCACTGCACGCGGCATACCCGCACGGCGCGCTGCTGCTCCCCTCTCCCGTATCCTCGCTCGCGCGGCTCATTTCGCTGGCGGGCACGGCGGTGTTCTGGTGCGCCATCGGCACGTCGAGCATGCACATTCTGGGCGGCTTTTTGCTTTCCTGCGCGCTGGCAGTTGTGCTGGCGGCGCTTTCCGCGCGGTTTTCGCGCGTCAAAGAGCTGCTTGCGCCGCTCGTGGCGGCGGTCAAGACCGTGCCGGTGGCGTCGTTCATCATTCTGGCGCTTATCTGGCTCTCCAGCCGAACGCTGCCGCTGTTCATCGCGGCGCTGATGGTCTTCCCGCCCGTGTACTTAAATGTGCTTGAGGGCATCCGGCGCACGGACGCCTCTCTTCTGGAGATGGCGCGCGTGTTCCGCGTGCCGTTTTCGCGCACGCTGCGGGGCGTGTATCTGCCGCAGGTGCTTCCCTACTTCCGCTCTGCCGTCAGTGCGGCGCTGGGCCTTTGCTGGAAGGCCGGCACCGCGGCGGAGGTCATCGCCCTCTCCAGCGGCTCGATCGGTGAGAAGCTCTACAACGCGAAGATATACTTCCAGACCGCCGACCTCTTCGCCTGGACGGCGGCGATCGTGCTGATCTCGGCGGCGTTTGAAAAGCTGTTTCTTCTCCTCGTGGACAAGATCGCAGAAAGGATGGGAGCATGATGGAGCTTCGAGTCGAACACCTTTGCAAGCGCTACGGCGAGAATGCCGTGCTTGACGACATTTCCTTTACCGCGCGCGTCGGCGTGACGCGCCTGCTCGGTCCCTCCGGCATCGGCAAGACGACGCTGCTGCGCGTGCTGCTCGGGCTGGAAACGCCGGACAGCGGCACGGTCAACGGCGATAAATTTCGCTGGACGGCGGTCTTTCAGGAAAACCGCCTGCTCGAAGGGCTGGACGCAGAGGAAAATCTTCGCTTCGTCCTCGGCGCGAATTACAACGCCGCGGCGGCGCAGGCGCTCCTGGAAGAACTGGGACTTGGCGACGTGGGGAAAAAGAAGGTACGCGATTATTCCGGCGGCATGCAGCGCCGACTGGCACTCGCTCGAGCGCTGCTCGCGCCGTCCGACGCGCTCGCGCTCGACGAGCCGTTCACCGGCCTCGACGCGGAAAACCGCGAGGCCGCGATGCGCGCCATCCTGCGCGCGGCAGAGACGAAAATCGTGATCCTCTCCACACATGAGGAATTGCCCATCCCCGTCCCCTGCCAGATCATCGAATTGTAAAAAGGAAGCGCAAGCAAAATGCTTGCGCTTCCTTTTTTGATGAAGTTACGCGCCGATGGCCTCGTCATAGACGGTGCTCGCGCCGCTGTGGGCGGCGACGAACTTGTCGCGGAACGTATTGACCAGGCTCTCGTTGCCGTAGACGGACACGACGTACTGCCCCGAGGTGAAAATCACAAGCTTATCGGGGAAGCCGCACATCCACTGCTTGCCCTGCACGGCGCTGCGGATGTCGGCGGCGACGGTCGAAACGTTGCCCGCGTCACTGACGTGGAACGCGCCGCAGGTAAAGGTGTTGAGGTTCATCATGTGCACGAGCGATGCCGCGCCGTCGATGAGCGACACGTCGGCGGACGGGAACGTCAGCTGATAGGTCAGGTTGTCAGCGTTCGAGACATCGAAGCTGCCGGGCGCGTCGTCGACGCTGTGCTCTGCGTCTCCGCCCGCGGCGGGAAATTTGTCATCCTCGCTGTACGTGCTCCAGACAGACGTGAGCAGTGAGAGCGCGCCGGTGTCCTGCGCCGCAGGTGTTTCCGACGGTGTTTCCGCGGGCTTGGAGGGCTCGGCAGGTTTAGCAGGTCCGGACGGCTTGCTTGCGGGCGTCTCGTCCTTCTTGCTGTCGGACTTGGTCGGTTCCGCGGGCTTTTGTGCCTCGTCAGGCTTTTCGCCCTTGTTTGCGTCGGGTTCGATCTCTGTAGCGTCGGATGCATCGTCCTTGTCCACGTCATCCGCGGCAGGCTCGTCCTGCTTGTCGGCGATGTTCGTCTCCGCCTGTGTTGGATCGTCCTCTTCCGGCGTCTTGTCGTCCGCCTTGCTGCCACAGGCAGCGAGCGAAAGCATCATAGCGAGCGTCAGAAGAAGGCAAAGCAGCTTTTTCATCAAAGTTCTCCTTGCGATTTAGTATTTGTATCCTGTATTGTAACAGAGATTTTTTAGAAAAGGAAGTCTTTTATTTTCTTCTTGCAAGAAGTGCAAAGGGTTTCCCTGCGCCGCGCAGGGGAGCGGGCAAAGGGGGATATTCTCTTTCACAAAAGAGAATATCCCCCTTTAAATCCCCCAAGAGAAAGGTTTTCACATTGCAAGCGAGCAGCTCGAAGAGCTGCAATGCTTGCCGATTGCACTGCCTTCGCGCGGCGTTGCCGCGTTTGGAGTTGCTAGACGATTTGACCTACTCCTATTATCCGCTGCCGCTCTGCCTGTCTCGTAGTAGTGCAGCCTAATTTCCGTCTACCGAGGCACTACTCAATGCGGCGAGCGCAGCAATGCCACATTCGGTAAGCAGTCTGCCGCCGAGCAAACGTCACTCGCGCCTCACGATAGTAAGGCGCGGTTGAGAGTAGTTACGACTTGCAGAAGATTCATGGCGAAGCCATGTACACCGCACCCGACTACCCGCAAGGGGTATGCCACATCCGTAAGGCAGCAGAGCTGCCAACGGCTGTGC
>OCHI01001399.1_pt1 | contig 17596 bp, 18 predicted proteins | sample 1538691 | NCBI WGS metagenome assembly OCHI01 (sample SAMN04571718, study PRJEB22368) | human gut metagenome | biome: human gut; material: stool | host: Homo sapiens | place: Luxembourg | collected 2012-09-21 | reverse complement strand
CTCTTTCAATATTTTATTTTCAATGTAAGTGTGACATATCTATTTTAAACCTATATTTTTAAAAATTTATACTGTCTATTACTTTTCCATCTGCATTTTTTAACTCCATTTTTTCTTCATCAATTGTTAGATAACTGTTTTCTGTATTATCTTTTGGTAATGAGATTGAACCTGGGTTGGCAAAAATTATTCCATCTTTTTCTTTTATGAAGCCTGTGTGGAAGTGTCCATATAGCATTACATCTATTTTTTCGTTTGGCAAGTTGTCTATATTATAATTTTGTCCATGTGTGCAAAATACTTTTTTGCCATTTATGTCTAATAAAAGATTATCGTTTAATTTAAATTCTGAAATCATTTCGTCTACTTCTGCATCACAATTTCCTTTTACAGCTTCTATATATTGCTTTAAAGAATTTAATGCTTCAGCAACTTTCATTGGAGCATATTCTTTTGTTAATGGATTTCTTGGTCCATGATAATATAAATCTCCTAGTAAAATTATTTTATCAGCTTTTTCTTTTTCAAAAATTTCGGGTATTTTGCTTGCATAATATGATGATCCGTGAATATCTGATACTACTAATACTTTCATAATCTTCCTCCTATTTATATATTATTTATAAATTCAAATATTTTATTATAATAAGTTTCTGGTTCTTTATATTTAGAATCTGTGTGTCCTGCACCTTCTATAATCAATTTTTCTTTTTTACAGTTAGCTGTTTCATATAGCTGTTCACACATATATTCTGGTACAAAATCATCTGCATCGCCATGTATAAATAGTATTGGTGTTTTACTTTTCTTTACTTGATCTAATGCTGATGCTTTTTTAATATTATATCCTGCGCGAATTTGTGCTACAACTTGGAACATATTAAGTACTGGAAACTTTGGAATGTTAAATCTTTTCTTTGCCTCAGATGCAAAAATATCCCACACGGAAGTATATCCACTATCTGCAATTATTGCCTTAACATTTGATGGTAGATTGTCTCCAGAAGCCATTAGAACTGTTGCAGCTCCCATTGATGAGCCATGTAATATTATTTCTGAATTTTCATTTTGTTCTACTATTAATTTTATCCATACTTGTAAATCGTCTTTATCTAACCAGCCCATTCCAATATACTTTCCTTCGCTTTTTCCGCAACCTCTCATGTTTGGAATTAGTACATTATATCCCTCTTCTGAAAAATGTTCTCCTATTGTTAAAACTGATTTTGGACTTGAACGATATCCATGTAATACAATCGCCCATTTATTATTTTCTGTATTAACTATGTATTCTGTTCCTTTTAGCTTTATGCCATCTTTTGCTGTTATTTCAACATTCTTTTGTTCTGTACTGTTACTCCACTCTTCAGCTTTTTCTGTTGCTTCTTTTCTATTCTTTTGTATAACATCTTCTGCTTCTTGACTTAAAGTAACTTCATCTTTTACTTGTCTATCTCCGCCATTTCCACCTCTTGCAATTGCATAATTAACAAAATAGTTTCCAATCCCGTATGATATTCCAGCTATTAAAATTATTAAGATTGTTATTGAAATTATTATTGTCTTTATTATCTTTTTCTTTTTTATATTTTCCACACATTATTACTCCTAAAAACTTTTTTCTGTATTCTAACATATAGAATTTTTTTATTCAAGGAATAAAAGCAGATGATTTACTAAAGTCGCTGTATATGTGTGCTTTTTTCATACAATTAATTTTTTCTTAATTTATGGATTTTTAATCTTTTAAGTAATCATAATATTTAATTTAGAAAAGCGCCAAAATTCCATTGAATCTCAGCGCTTATTGCTAGATGGATACAAAAACAAAAACTATTTATTTGCTACTTTCTGCATTTTCTGCAGATGTATCCGTATTGGACTGCTGCTGTTCGGCATCTTCAAGCATATTGAAAATAAACGAACCGCTTTCACCGCCAACATAGTTTGGGAACTTTCCGTCCCATTTATCCAAGAACTGCTGTCTTAAGATAGGGTCTGTTAAGCTGTTAGCTAAAAGTTCATTAGCTTCGGCCTGTTTCTGTGCTAACTCATAAAGTGCATCAGCTTCAGCCTTTGCTGCCTGTACTTTTGCATTGTAGTCCTTTTCTGCATTAATTGCAGCTACTTCTTTGTCATTGTTTGCTTTGGCAATAGCTTTCTCGTTTTCAATGTCCTGCTTATCTTTCTCAATCTGTGCCAGTCTCTTCTGTTCAAGAGCCTGATTGTACTCGTCGAGGAAGTCTGCATTACCAACGATTGTGCTAACTACGATTACGCGTCCCGCGCCATATTTTTCGTCTGCGAGTTTCTGCAACGCCTTTGTTACTTCGGGCTCAATTAAGCCACGATTCGTTGCGTCTGCATCTCCAAACTTGACACTTGAAGCTTTTACTGCTGAAGAAACAATATCTGTTCCCAGAAGATTGTCTGTGTCTTCAACATTGTTATACAACCATACAACACCCTCTGCTGGAATCTGATAGCTGATTGATACATTCTCGTAATATATCACTGTTCTATCTTTGGTTTCTGACCAGCATTTGTCCGCAATTGTAGTTGTATTCTGTCTGTTGTCAAAATCGTGAATTTTTTCAATGAATGGCTTTTTGAAACCAATTCCTGGTTTGACAGGATTCTCATTTACCTGACCAAGTGTAACCGATACGCCCGTGTGATTTGTTTTCACAACGTATACTGATTGACTCAGAAAGATTAATAAGATACCTACTACAAGGAATGCCGCTTTTACACCTTTGGGCCAATCTTCGAAGAATTCACCCCGGAAAAAGCATGCAAAAATGCCTACGACAGTTGCAATAATGCCAATGATGAGTAATACTAATGTCATAATTTTCCCCTTTCCTTTTCTCCATCTAGCTTTTGCAAATTTACAGTGTCTTGGTTATTATAGCACACTTTACATAAAACCGCAATATGGACATTTTCAGATTTTCAGCATATTTCAGTCACAAGTGCAATTCGTTATTATAATAATTATCCCCAAGTATAACTATGGATTATCATTAAAGTTACGTAAAAAAGATATGTAATTCTTTCATTACATATCTTTTCCCTAATTTATTTTAGCTTTTTAGCTATGTACATAAATGGTGTATCACAAATTGCAATTATTATTTCTAATATAGATGTCGTTGTTGCAATGCTTAGAATAGTGCTATAGTCATAAATTCCTACAAATGCAAAAAATACAAAGAAATAATTTTCTAAACAGTTTGAAATTATTGTAGATACATTATTTCTAAGCCACAATTGCTTTGGAAATTTCTTTTTAAGTTTTTCAAACAAGTATATATCTAACATATTGCTTGCTCCAAACATAACGATACTTGAAATACTTACTCTTGCATTTATAGAAAATAATGTTTTCATACTTTCATTGCTTAGATCTGTTTCGCTCGGAATATATGAAACTGCAAGTGTTGTCGCCAATATAAAAATTATTTGTGAAACAATGGCTAACATTACTGCCTTTCTACTATCTTTCACGTCATATTTCTCACTTAAAATATCTGTGGCAAGAAAGATTGATGCAAACATTACATTACCTAAACTTGCTGTTAATCCGAGGATATCTATGCTTTTACATACTAGAATATTTGCCATAATTGTAGCAATACTTATCCATACATATAATCCTTCTTTTTTAAACATTTTTTCCATACATACAACTATACTAAAAGTTGCAATTATACTTATAATTCCTAATACTATATTCATTTTCTTACCTCTTTCCTTTTTTATACTAGGCGGCGTAGACTAACTAGTATATTACCTTTCATTTTTATTTATTATAACATTACTGCGATTTATCTCTTCTTTGCGATTATATTATATAAATGCCAGTGCTTTATAGTTCCTAATCCTGTTGTTAAATCTTTCTCTATTTCGTGAAATTCAATCATTTCAAAAGAATTCTCAAACAATTTTAAAACTTGTTCTTTGCTTAAAAATATTATTTCTTCTTTGTCTTTCCATGCATCATTTAGTCCAAAGAAATTTCCAACAAAATATCCGTTCTTTTAAAATGCTGTTTGTTATTCTATTCCAAAATTCTTGAAAGCAATCCTTTGGACAAAATGGTATGCTAAAATTTGCAACTACCAAGTTGGTTGTTTCTAATTTTATGTCTTTAAAATTTTGTTTTTCGAACCTAAATCTTTTTTGTTCTTCTTGATTTAATTGATTTACTATAATTTTTTCTGTATCTACTCTATCTATTGCTAATACATCCCAACCATTTTTTATTAGATATACTGTGTCTCTTCCAGCTCCACATCCTAAGTCTATTGCTTTTCCCGTTGTTACGTTCATTTTGATGAATCTTGTTACCATTTTGTTTTGTGGTGCATATTTTGTATTTTTATAAAATTTTTCGTTTTCCATTTTTATTACAACCATTCTTCTATTATTTCTTTAGGAATATTTAAATTGCCTCTTCCAATTCCTACTTCTATATCTGGCTTTGGACTTCCATGATAATCGCTTCCACCACTAATATATAAATTATTTTTTCTAGCATATTCAACTAAAATATCTTTTTTATCATCGTCCATTGATGACGGATGGAAACATTCTATTCCATCTAGCTCCGCTTCTTTTCTTAAATCATCGATGTACTTTATTGTATCTTTGAACTTATATTCAAATGGATGTGCTAAAAATGCCTGGCCTCCTGCTTGATGAATAATGTCTATTACTTCTTTATATTTCGGTCTAAATTCAATATGATTCATGAAGTAACTGCTTTCTGGATTTGCCAAACCTTTTCTGAAAAATATACTAAATGATTCTGTGAATTCTCCTAATATTTTGTGATTTTCTTCGTGTGCCATTACTTCTTTGTAAATTGGTTGTTCTACAAATTCTGTTGCTTTTTTAGGTTCAGGTATTTTACTTTTATCGTATACAAGTCCGTGTTCATCACATATTTTGAATAGTCTTTCTTTAAATATTTTTTGTTGTTTTCTCAACTCTTCTTCTGAATAATATTTTTCGCACCATTTGTTTATTATGTCTGTATCGATGTTGTATGCTAGAATTTCAATGCTTTTGTTTTGGAATGATGCGTGAAGTTCTGAACCTTTAATTATTTTTCCAGTAAATATTTTATTATTTTTGAAAGCTTCGTCTTTATATTGTTTACATGTGTCATGGTCTGTTATTGAAATATATTCTAACTTTCTTGCTTCGCATAATTTTAGTAGTTCTTCTACTGTTTTATCTCCATCTGAATATATTGTGTGCATGTGTATATCTATCATTTTTATTCTCCGATCTTTTTTCAAATTCACATATCAATTATATCTGGTATACTGCGGTTTTTCAATTGTTTTTCTATATTTTGTTGGTTTGTTTTAAGTGTGTTTTTTATATTTTTCTTGTGAATTTACTATTGAATAATAAGGTGAAAAGCTTGCAAATCAACTTGCAAGCTTTTATTTTCTTTTGTAATACCTTTCAGTTATACTGAAAGAGAATTATTTATTTTCATTTTCTTTTACTAGAATATCAAAGTTATCAACTTTTAAGGCAAAGTATGGCATGCTTTTGTCTTTTTCTTTCATAAAAATTACAAAATCATCATTAAAGTAAAAGCATCTTGTTTCTTCATCTTCATTTAGATATTCACTTTCTATTCCTGCTTCACTTGTTAAATTTCCGCCTCTTTCGTTTAGATTGAATTTTACGTTCTGTAGTGCATTTGCTATATACATTCCATTTGTTCCTTCTATATATCTTCCGCATAGTTCATTGTAATTTATTACTGTATTTACATTTATATATGGAACCTTCAATTCATCACTTGTTGTGAAATATTTTTTACCATTATAGGCATTTGATTTTTCAGTGATTTCTTTATATATGTCGTTAAATGATTTGGTACTTTTAGTTTTGTATAGTATTAGTTCGCCATTTCCTTTTGTTTTTATTTTTACAGAAAAATCTTCATTGTTGTTATAGAATAAAACGTCTACATTATCATTTATGTTTTCTTCGCTTGCATTATTTATTCCAAAATATTCAACGCTCTCATGAGTATCTCCGAACCCTAAAGCTCCTAATTTATCAAATGGTATTTCAAACTCGAAATCTTTTGATAACATTGCATACATTGTGTAACTTTCTCCTGCTGGTTGGAAATTAATTTGATCTAGTATTGATTCGTTTTTCATCTTAAACTTTTCGTCTATGTCTTTTAATATTGATGCTTTTAATTCAGGTGTCGTTTTCTCTACTCTTACATAATAATCTTCTGATGAAATCATGTCTTTAGTAAATGTTTTTTTATTTAGTTCGTCTGCAAGTATGCTTGGCCCATCTTCAAATTTAATATTGTCTCCTACTTTATTCATAAATTCGTTCCAAGCAATTTGGAAAGTTCCTACCCACACGCTGTTTGTGTCCGTATTTCCTAATTCTCCTGTGAATATTGGTGTCATTGTTGCTTTTTCTTTTACCTTTTCGTACATTTTTCTTCCTGCATAGGTTAATCCTGTTAGCAAAATTGTAGCAGAAATTACAATTAATAAAATTTTTACTAATTTATTCATACTATCAAATCCTTTCTTTATTAATATTTTTCTTAATTCTTTTTTGCCTCTATGAACAAGGACCTTAGTATTTTCAATGGTTTGTCCGTAATATTTCTGCTGTTTCTTTATAAGATAATCCTTCAATTTTTGTTAGGTATATTGCGTTTTTATATTTGTCATCTAACATGTTTATGGCTTCTGTTAGTTCTTTTTCTCGTTCTTGTTTTTCAATAAAGTCACTTACGTCTTTTTGAATTTCTTCAGAATCTAATAGTGAATATCTTTCATTAATTTCTGTTCTTCTTTTTTCTTGATTAATATAGTTGTATGCTCGGCTTCTTGCTACTAAGTATATGTAATATTTGAAACTGCAATTTTCTCTGACCTTGTTTTGTAATATGTATATAAATACTTCTTGGGTAATGTCTTCGGCTTTCTCGTAATTTTTTACTATGTTGAAAATAAAGTATTGTATTTTGTTTTTGTATTTGTTGTACAATGTTTCGAAGGCATCTTTTTCTCCGTTCATATATTTGTTGTATAATTCTAAATCTAAATCTTTCATTTATTACCTGCTTTCAATTATATATACATATAACTTTGAAAAAGGTTACATGGTTTTAGTATTTTTATAAAACCCCAGTAACTTAAACTTATGTTACTGGGGTTTTCATTTTTTATTCTATTTGTTTACTAACCAATCTAATACATTTATTTTCTTTATTCCGTCAAAGTCTGCTATTGGATCTATATCCATTGTAAGTATATATTTAGGATAGTGGTCATTTATTTCTTGTAATGGTGTTAGCTCTCTTTCTAATGTTGATTGCTCTCTTGTTGTATATGCGACTTGGAAATAAGTAAAACCTTCTTTGTTTTCTGCAACAAAATCAACTTCTTTTTCTCCTGTTCTTCCAATATATACTTTATATCCTCTTCGTATAAGTTCAAGATATACAATGTTTTCTAACATGTGTCCTGCATCAATATTTCTTCTTCCTAATAGTGCATATCTCATTGTTACATCAGTTGCATAATATTTTTCACCTGATTGCAAATATTGTTTACCTTTAACATCAAATCTTGGTACTTTATTAAATACATAACTTTCAACTAATGCGTCTAAATAATTTTCTACTGTGTGAACTGATATAGGTCTACCATCTGATGTTAATGTGTCAGCAATTTTTTTAATTGATAAGCAATTTCCTATATTGTTAAACATAAATTTTGCAACGGTTTTTAGCATTGATGTATCTGCTATTTTTCTTCTTTGAGCTACATCTTTTAAAATTATTGTGTTATATAAAGCATCTAAATAATCATCTATTTCTGTTTCATCTTCTAATTTTAGGGCATACGGAAATGAGCTTCTGTTTATATAATTTAAATATATTTTCTCATCTGCATCTTTTTGATAATATTCTATATATTCTTTAAATGATAGTGGATACATTTTTATTTCTATATATCTTCCTGTTAATAAAGTTGCTAATTCTCCAGATAGTAAATATGCATTAGAACCTGTTATATACACATCAACATTTTTTAATATATATAATCCGTCTACTGCTTTTTGAAATTCAGGCACGTTTTGAACTTCATCTAGAAAAATATAATATTGTTTTTCATCTTTTATTTGTTGTTTTACGAATTTGTAAAAATCCTTGTAATTCTCAAAGTCATTGTCTGGATTTTCAAGATTTATTGATATTATATGATTTTCTTCTATTCCAATAGTTTTTAAATATTCAATAAATAATTCAAATAGTGTTGATTTTCCACATCTTCTTATTCCTGTTACAACTTTTATTAGGTCTTTATCTTTCCACTTTTTTAATTTCTCTAAATATTCGGTTCTTTCTATCATATTATCGCCTCCAATATTATTATAGCACAAATCAAGAAAAGTTTGCAATAGATTGCAAACTTTTCTTATGTTTTATTAATTTTTGCAGTTGAGTTAATTTTTATTTTGATGTTTTTTCGTCTATTTCTTCTTGTCCGTTGCTGTCATCTTTTTTTATTGAATCAACTATTGTAATGAATTTTACTTTTCCTTTATTTTCGTCATCTAATTTTGTAAATGTGTTGTATCCGTCTGATAGTTCTTTTAGTTTTTCTGCTCTTGTTTCTAAGTTTTTCAAGTCTCCTGTTACATAGTTGCAGATAACGTCAATTCCTGTTTTGTTAAACTCTGCTGTTCCTTCTGCTAATTCTGCTACTCCTGATTGGATTGTTTTTGCTCCTTCTACTAATTGGTTGTTTGCGCTGTATAGTGCTTGTGAGCTTGTATTTATTGTGCTTAATCCTGCTTTCATTTGTTCAGAACCTTGTGCTAATTTTGTTGTTCCTGCTTCTAGTCCTAATGTTCCTTGATATAATTTGTTTGCTCCTACTGCCATTTTTCCTGTGTTTGTATTTAATACTTTAATTTTTGTGTTTAACTCTCCTACTTGATCTAACAAACCATTAACTCCATCGCTAACATCTTTTGCACCTTGAGCTAAGGTATCAACTTGTTGCTTTAATTTTCCTATTTGTGTATTTGATGCATTTAATGATGTAATCATGTTATTTAAATATACAGTATCTGCTTTTAATGTCGCAATTGTTGATTGGTTTGCTGTTATTTGTGCTTTTATTGCTTGTGCCGTTGCTTCTGATAATGTTGTGTCTTCTAATACTTTGTTTAATTGTTCTGTTGTTGTTGTCAATGTTGTACTCATTTTTGTGTTTGTATCTATTTGAGAATTTATTTTATTTATTTTTTCTGTATAGTCTGTTGTTTTCATTGCTGCGCTTAATTGTGTTAATCCGCCTGAAATATTTTGTGCTCCATTTTTTAAGTTATTCATTGATTCTTGTGAACCATCTAACATGTCTGACATTGTTTTTACGCCATTGTTTACAGCACCTAAATTATCTGATAAAGATTTAGTTCCTGATGTTAAATCTGGTACTGATGAATTAAGGTTCTTAATTCCTGCATCAATGCTTGAATAGCTTGTATTTGCTGAGCTTACTCCATCTGAAAATTTATTTAATGCTTGATTAAATTCTTCTGATTTTTCAACATAAGTTGTTGTTCCATCTGATAATGTTTTTGCTCCGTTTTCAATTTGTTTGCTTGCAGATTGTAGTGTTTCAACTTTGCTATATATGTCATCTAATTTGCTGAATATATCTAATTCTGAATCTTCAATTAATTTTGGTGTTGTATAATTTATAATATTGTTCATTTCAAAGTTTGTTGTTTCCAGTGTTATTTCAATTGATGTTGGAATTTCTAATGTGTCTTTGTCAATGTTTAAACTTTCTTGCATTCCTGGGAATGTTAATCCAACCACCATTGTTTTACTTCCGTCATCTATTGCTTTTCCGTTTGTTACTTCTATGTTTTTATTGTTGTCGTTGTTTATGTATGTTCCTGTTGCTACAACAAATGGTGTATACATTTTTTCTGTTTTTCCGTTTATTTGAACTTCGTGTTCTTCTTTATTTTCGAATGATATCGTAATTTTAACTTTTCCTGATTTTCCAGCTATTTCGTCTGAACTGATTTCTTTTCCGTCTAGTTCATATTTAATGTTTAATTTAACTGGCAATTCTTGATCTGTTTCACCTTTATAATATATATCGTTTGAATCCGCTTCCCAAACTAGGCTTTCTCCATCCTGAGTAAATTTCTCATCTCCACTTGTATTTTCGATATTTAAAAGGTTTGTCATATCTTTTAGAAGTTTTTCATCTTCTTCGTTTATCAAATGGTCTGTAACTATTGTTTGATATTGTTCTCCATTACTTTTGGCATTTGTATAGACTGTTTCGTCTTTGGTGAATGCAGCTACTGGTAATGTGTACACTAGCATTGTTCCTAATAAAATACTAGCTGATATTTTAGACAATTTGTTATTCATAATTATACTTCCTTTCTATTTACATTCTTTCATTTTTGATGTTGTTTTACATACTAATTTGTCGAAAATCATTAGCATTGCTGGTAATACAGTTATTACTACTAGAACGCTTATGATTGCTCCTCTTGACATTAATGTGCATAATGATCCGATCATTTCTATTTTTGAATATGCTCCAACTCCGAATGTTGCTCCGAAGAAACATAATCCACTTACTAGAATTGAACTGATTGATGTTCCTAATGCTTCTGCTATTGCTTCTTCTTTCTTCATGCCTTCTTTTCTATGTTCTATGTATTTAGTTGTAATTAAAATTGCATAGTCTATTGTTGCCCCTAACTGGATTGTTCCAATTACTATTGATGCAATGAATGGGATGCTTGTGTTTGTTATAAATGAGAATCCCATATTTATAAATATTGCAAATTCTATTATGCAAATTAGAATTACTGGTAATGATATTGATTTTAAAACAAATATCATTATTATAAATATAATTGCGATTGATACAGTGTTTACACTGTTGAAGTCGTGGTCGCTTATTTCAACTAAGTCTTTCATCAATGGTCCTTCGCCAACGAACATTCCGTTTTCATCATATTCTTTTATAATTTTATTAATCTCATTTATTTGATTGTTTAGTTCGTTTGAAGCTATTTCATATTTTGAGCTTACTATTATCATTTGATAATTGTCGCTTGTAAATATGCTTTTTATATCGTCTGATAAAACTTCTTTTGGAAGGGCTGTGTCAATTTTTGAATATGAAACTGCGAAGTCAACACCTTCAACTTGTTCAATTTTATCTAGCATTTCGTTAACTTTGTAATCATCTAAATCTTTATCAACTAATATCATTGCTTCTGATGTTAGTCCAAACTTGTCTTTTAATTCATTGTTTGCTGTTATGCTTGGTAATGAATCTGGCAATGAATCATCTAATTTGTAATATACTTGTGTGTTGTTGTTTGTGTATATTGCTATTGGTAAGATTATTATAAATAGTAATGTTATTAATTTATAATGTTTCATAACGAAATTTTTTACGCCTGTGAATTTAGGTAAAATTTCTTTATGACTTGTTTTTTCGATGGCTTTGTTAAATTGAAGTATCATTGCTGGTAATATTGTTACAACGCTTATTACTCCAAATAGCACACCTTTTGCCATTACAATTCCTATATCTTTTCCTAATGTTAAGCTCATACTACATAATGCAAGGAATCCTGCGATTGTTGTTAATGAGCTTCCTAGAACTGCTGTGAATGTTTTTTGTATTGCTGTTTCCATTGCTTTATTTATGTCTAATGTGCTTTTCAATTCCGCTTTATAACTGTGATATAAGAATATTGCGAAATCCATTGTTACACCTAATTGTAAAACAGCACTTATTGCTTTTGTTATGTATGAGATTTCGCCTAAAAATATGTTTGTTCCCATATTGAATAATATTGCAATTCCGATATTAGCTAATAGTAATACTGGTGTTACATAAGAATCTAGTGCAATTTCTAGAACTAACAAACATAGTGCAACTGCAATTATTACATATATTGCTATTTCTGAATTTGATAAATCTCTTGTGTCTATTAATGTTGCTGTCATTCCGCTAATCTTGCATCTTTCATCTGTTATGTCTCTTAATTTTTGAACTGTATCCATTGTTGAATCAGATGATATTGCATCTTTGAATGTTACTAGCATTATTGTACTTCCATCTTTATAAACTTTATCTTTTATTTCATCTGGAAACATTTCTATTGGTATGTTTGCTCCAACTAAATCTGTTGTACTAATTACATTTCCTACATTATCTAATTTTTTAATTTCTTTTGCTAATTTTTCTATGTCTTTGCTTTTCATGTCGTCTAATACAATAATTGAAAAGCCTCCCATATTAAATTCATCTGATAATATATCTTCACCTTGAATTGTTTCTATATCTTCAGGTAAGTATACTAATATATCGTAATTTATTCTGGTGGCTTTCATTCCTATGATTGATGGTATTAATAATAGTAGTGTTATTATTAATATTAGCTTTTTGTGTTTACATACGAACTCTGCTACTTTTGACATATGAAAATCTCCTTTCCTTTGTTATATTATAGAAAAGTTACATGAACTTCCTATGAATATTTTCTCATCCATTCCTTATTATAGAAATTTTTCCTAAATCTTCAACGACATTTTTTCATCATCTTTAAGTTATCCTACATTTTCTTTTATTTTGTATATACATTTGTAGCTTTTCTTTACTTTTGTAGAAAAAAGTTATATTATGTTTTATGTAAGAAAGCTCTTTATACTTTCTTTAAATATATATGCATTGGAGGTTTATATTATGGGAGATTTACGTACTACTAGAACTTATCTTCTTTTAAAAAATGCTCTTTTGGAGCTTCTTAGTAAACAATCTTTTGATACAATAAAAGTTAATGATATTTGTAACTTGGCTATGGTTCACCGTACTACTTTTTACAGCCATTTTTCAGATAAGTATGAGTTACTTGATTATTGTGTAAATGATTTGGAAAGTGAATTAACTAAAAATTTTGAACCTAAAAATTATTCAAATACAAAAGAGTTTTATTCTGATTTAATTAATCATTTGATAAAATATTTGGGCGAAAATAAATTATTTTATAGAAATATGTTGAATAATAACTATACTGCTGGTATTATTGCTGTTTTTCACAATTCAGTAATCAAATATATTACAGATTTAATTGAAAAAGATAGTCAATCTGGAAAGCATTTTGATGTTCCACCCAAAATTATGGCTGAGTTTTATTCTGGTGCAGTTACTGCAATTATTATGTGGTGGCTTAAAACTAATAGTAAAATTTCAGAAGAAGATTTATGCAATTACATTATCACTTTAATTTTTGATGGACAAAAATAAATACTAGACTTTTTTATAATTTTTGTGTATGATTATATATATTAATTTTGAAAGGATTGATATTATTATGTCTAATTTGAAAAAAATAATAGTTTTATTTATTGCACTAACTTTAATTGTTGGAAATATAGTTTTTGCTGCAACAAACACATCAGTTATTGAAGATGAATCTGACAACTCTACATCTAATTCATCTACAAATAATTCTTCAAGAAATGATACTTCTAATGATACAGAAAATGATGTTTCAAATGATGTTGATAATTCTACAGATGAGGAAAATGTAACTGAAAATTCTTCATCAAGAAATGCTACTTCTGGAAACAGAGTAACTAATCAAACTTCAACAAATGCAAAATCAACAACTACATCTACTAATTCAACTACAACTTCTGGTGTTGATAATACAGATTTAGGTATTTCAAATGCTTTAGCTTTTGTTATGATTGCAATTGGAATTTTATTAATTTTCTTATCTATAGCAATTTTAATTAGAATGAAAAGATAATTTTTAAAATATATTACAGACATTTTATATGTCTGTTTTTTTATGTGATAACTCTGTTCTCTAGCTTTCTTATTATTTATATATTTTGATTTATTTTGCATAATTTTATTTTATTTGCTAATACTAAAAATAAATTCTGAAAATTTATGGAGGTATACTATGAAAAATAAAAATAAAATTATGCTTTTTTCAATTGTTCTTCTTTTTATTTTGTCATTTTTCTCTTTTACTTATGCAGCTGAGGAAATGAAAAACATGGGAAATGATATAAAAAATACAGCTGAAGACGTTGGAAATACTATGAAAGATGGAGCTATGGATGCAGGTGAAACTATAAAAGATTCTGCCCAAAAAGCTAAAGAAAGTGCTCAGAATATTACTAGTAGTACTGAAAATGCGACTAATGATGTAACAAATGGTATGATGAATGGAATGAATAATACAGATAATTCAACTTCAGAAAATCTAACTGGTGATTATAATACAACTAGAACAACATCTGAAGATGTTACAGCTACAGCTACTAACAATGCTACAATGTGGATGTGGATTATGCTTGCAGTTGTTGCAGTTCTTATCATTGGACTTGTTTGGTATTATGCGGCTCAATCAAATAATAGTTCTAAACATTAATATTTATAGTAGCGTTTTGTGTTCTTCCTAATTGTTTTTACTTTTTAGAAGAACGCTAAGCGCTACTTTTCTTTTACATAATTAGAAATTTCATTGTACTTTCTATTAAATAGCAATGTAAAAAATTGCTTTTCAATTTTACTTACAAATAAATATGTAGACTTAAAAGTACAAATGTTAAAAATATCGTTTTTTTCAATATCCCGTATCATCCACAAATACTTTCACTAAACTTTTTATTGTTAGCATTTTTTTATTGTGGTATAATAATTTATATTTCTAGAAAGGATTTATTAGTATGGAAACAAAATTGATTGCAAAAAATCCAAATGCATATCACAATTATGAAATAAAAGATACTATTGAAGCTGGTATAGAGCTTTCAGGTACAGAAATAAAATCTATTCGTAATGGTAAAATTAATTTAAAGGACTCCTATGCTATTATTAAAAATGGCGAGGCTTTTGTTTACGGTATACATATTAGTCCTTATGAATTTGGTAATATATATAATAAAGATCCGCTTAGAACTAGAAAGCTTTTACTTCATAAGCATGAGATTAATAAACTTTTTGGTCAAATTCAACAACAGGGTATTTCTCTTGTTCCTATTTCTGCTTATTTCAAAGGTTCTAAAGTTAAAATTCAAATTGGAATTGGTAAGGGTAAAAAGTTATTTGACAAACGTGAAGATTTAAAACGTAAAGATGACAATCTTTATATTCAAAGACATATGATTTAGAGTGATATATATCACTCTTTTTATTTCTATTTAAATTGTTTAATACAGTCATACTATAAATTTTTAAATACCTTACTGTCGCAATCTTGATGAGCCTCTGTTCTAACGAACAACGGCTCTTTCTAAAGAATAGATTGCTTCAATCGCAGTCACGAAGCAAAGCTTCGTTCCTTTGGTCGCTGCGCGGTATTTCAAAATTTATAGTATGACTGTATTTTACTTTCAAGTGAAGAGATAAAAAAAGAGTGATACAAATCACTCTTTCTTACTTTTCTTATTATATTAAGCTTTGTTAGCTGAACAGAATACATTGTTAATTTTGTCAGAAACTGTTTCTTTTATTTCAGCTCTTGCAGCACCTAAATATTTTCTAGGATCAAATATAGAAGGATCTTCATTAAATACTCTTCTAACTTGTGCAGTCATTGCTAAACGTAAATCAGTATCAACATTTATTTTTGAAACTCCGTTTTCTCCAGCTTGTTTTAACATTTCATTTGGGCATCCTTTTGCACCAGGAATGTTTCCACCATTTTCATTACACATTTCTACAAGTCTTGGTATAACTGATGAAGCGCCATGTAATACGATTGGAGTATTTGGTAATTTTTCTTTAACTTTTGCTAATATATCAAATCTTAATCTAGCTTCTCCTTTGAATTTGTAAGCACCATGGCTTGTTCCGATAGCGATTGCTAATGAATCGCATCCAGTTCTTCTTACGAATTCTTCAGCTTGATCTGGATCTGTATACATTGCATCATTTTCTGCAACGTTTACATCATCTTCGATTCCAGCTAATTTTCCTAATTCAGCCTCAACAACTACTCCTTTTGAATGAGCATAGTCTACAACTTTTTTTGTTAAAGCAACATTTTCTTCGAAATCATATTTTGAACCATCTATCATTACTGATGTAAATCCAGCATCAATACACATTTTGCATGTTTCAAAATCTGGTCCATGGTCTAAATGAAGTGCGATTGGAATATCTGTCTCCTCTACGGCAGCTTCAACCATTTTTAATAAATATTTTATTCCTGCATATTTTATAGCACTTGAAGATACTTGTAATATTACAGGTGATTTTGCTTCATTAGCTGCTTCTGTTATTGCTTGGATAAACTCCATATTATTAATATTAAATGCACCTATTGCATAGTGCCCTTTCATTGATTTTTCAAACATTTCTGTTGTCGTTACTAATGGCATAATTATTCCTCCTTAATTATATTTTCTGGATTCATTTTATTTCTTATATTTATTTCTGTCAAGTTGCTATTTTAAATTTCTTATGTTATACTCTTTTTGAATGATTTATGAATACAAATGAGGGGTGATTTTAAATGATAGTAATGAACCATGATGGAGACTTATTCGATGAAAGAAGAAAAAAAGATAGAAGAAAGAACAAAGTTGAAGTAAAAAATGATCGCAGAAAAGAAGATAGACGTAAAGAAAATATTAATGAAACTAAGAAAAAATAAAAGGATTGAAAAAATCAATCCTTTTTTATTTTTAAAACTGCTTATAATAGAGTTACTTTATTTATGTGCACATTTATAATTTGAGCATATTGTTTCATCTGGATTTCTTGAATTGTCATCTGGATATGGTTTTATTGTTATTTGCTCAAGCTTGCAATTACAATCCTCTATTCCATTATATTTACAACTACATACTGTACATTTTATTTTTTGATTATTATCCATTTTTGAACCTCCTTTTTGGGATATAGTAATATTATACCCAAAAAGAGTTTTTTTAATCTTACACAGCTGCTTTTGTTGTAATAATTGTTGCTGGAATATTTTTCTTTGGTGGTTCAAGTGCTCTTATTCTGTTATTATATTCTCTTAATCTTCCTTTATAAATTAATTTGGCATTTTTTAACTTTTTGAAATCTTCTGGTTTAATTATTTCTGGTAAATAATTAACATTTAAATTTCCTGAGTTTAATGCGTATTTAACAAACTCAGCACAATACAATGCTTTTTTTCTTTTTATTTGTTTATTAAACATTACGCAGAATACTCCTATAAAATTAAATTTATATTCTTTTCTTCTTTTATACATTGCTAATACAAATCTTTTCATACTATAATATTGTTCATCTGTTATTTCTAATTCATACACTGATGTTATGGTTTTTTTAAATCTCTTAAACGTCCCTTTATTTAAATATTCTCTTACAAATCCACCTATAAATGCGTTATATGTATATAATCTTCCAAACGAATACATTTCATTTAATTCTTGATCAAATGCTAATGAAACATGTGAATAGTCATTTTTTGTATACAATTTAATTAAATTTGACAATAGTGTTCC
>OCHI01001397.1_pt1 | contig 17638 bp, 19 predicted proteins | sample 1538691 | NCBI WGS metagenome assembly OCHI01 (sample SAMN04571718, study PRJEB22368) | human gut metagenome | biome: human gut; material: stool | host: Homo sapiens | place: Luxembourg | collected 2012-09-21 | reverse complement strand
TGTAATCGTAACTTTTGCTCCATTTTCTTTTAATTTTTCAACTATTTCATATATATCTGCATTTGTTAAAGGCTCTCCTCCTGTTAGTGTTACTCTTGTAATTCCTAATTTTTCATTTGCTGCTAAATATATTTTTTCTATTATGTCACTATTTAACAATTTTTCTCTTCTTTCATTAATCCCCTCTTTATGGCAAAAGTTGCAATTATAAATACAGTCTTGTGTCAATACTATTCTTAATGCTTTATTCTTTCTTTGGATGCTCTCTTTTACGTCCTGTTTAATCATTTTGCAAAAATGTCTTGGTGCACTTGTTAAGCAATCCTCTATATATACCATTCCTATTTTATTTTTTGGCAAATCAATATCAACCAAAATTTCATATAGCTTCCCCTCTTTTATGTCATTTATTACTGATGGCTTTGCAAAATATCCTATTCCTACTCCTCTTTTTACCAAATCCAGCATTACTTCTGTAGTGGGAACTTCTATTAGTGGTTCTAATTTTTTTACTCTACCCTTCAAGGCTTCTTCTAATAACTGTCTTGTTGATGTTCTATATGGCTGTAATAATAACGAATACTTTTGTAAATCTTCTATTTTATTCTTTTTCAAATATGCCAATTCTTTATACTTTTTGTTTCCTACAAAGCAGTTATCTAATTCTATTAAATCCGTAGTAACAACATCTTTTCTATAACTATAGATTGGATATGTATCAATTATAACATCAAGTTCTCTTTTTTCTAGCATTTGCATCATTTCATCAGTAGACTTATTTACTATAAAAAATTTTATACCTGGATATTGTTGAGTAAATTTTTGAATATATTGTGCTAGAAAAAAAGTTCCAATATGCGTGGGAACCCCTATTCTAATTTGACCGCTTAATAAATCCGTTGAATCATTTAACATTCTAAATCCAGTTTCCATCATTCCATATGCACTTTCAACATAAAATAGTAATTTTTCGGCATCTGCTGTCAATTCAACTCCCTTAGCATTTCTTTTAAAAAGCTTACATCCTATTTTTTCTTCTAATGTTTTTATATTATAACTTACTGCTGGTTGTGAAACATATAGTACTTTTGATGCCTGCGATATACTTTTCATTTTAGCCACTACTAAAAATACTTTATATAAATTAAAATCAATGTTATCAAAATTCATATTTCTTTTTCTTCCTATAATTTTTTTTTATACTTTCAATGTAAATTTTAGCATATTTTTATGTCTCTATCAATACATAATTACTATAAACATTCTTATTCTCTTTTTTGTATTTAAAAAACCCATGATAATCTCCTTTATAAAGATTATTCATGAGTTTTTAATATTATTATTTATTTTATTAAAATATACTTTTAAATTTATTTATTACCGTATTTATAAATCCATCATTTTTTTCTATAACAACTGTTTCTGTTGCTGGTTGTATGTAGTCTTTCTTAGGTAGATTTACATACACAGTTTGTTTATTGCTTAATTTTTGCATTCCTAACAGTTCTTTTGCTTGTTGCTCTACATTGTTGTAATTCAAGCTATTTTCAATATCTACTTTCATTTGATCATTTTCTTTTTCAATTGCCATGTATTTTTCTTTTAGTTCTTCAGTTTTTGAAAATGATTCATCTATTTGTGAATTTCTATAGCTCATTGTTAGTACAGCAGAAAATACTATTAACACAGCTGCTATCAATTTAAATTGATCTTTTCTTCTTATTATTGATGCTTTTGAAATATTTTTTGTTTTATTTCTATTTCGAGGTGTGACTGATTTTTTAGGATATTTTTTTGTAACTGGACTATATTCAGGTTCCAATTTTCTTGGGCTAGTTTCGTATTGATATCTATTATATCTTGGTACAGCCAATATCCTTACACCTCCTTTTATATTTTTTCGAAAATTCTTAGTTTTGCACTTTTACTTCTCGAATTATTTTCCATTTCTTCTTTGGTTGGTAATATTGGTTTTTTAGTAATTATTTTACCTTTTTTAATTGCTCCACATGCACAATATGGTAAGCCTGGTGGACATATGCATTTTCCTTCTGCATCTATGTATGCATTTTTCACTGCTCTATCTTCTAAGGAATGGAATGTTATTATGCATAATCTTCCGCCTGGTTTTAAGCATTCTATTGAATTTAATACTGTTTGATATAGTGGTTTTATCTCATCATTTACTTCTATTCTAATTGCTTGAAATGTTCTTTTGGCTGGATGCGAGTCTTTACTTCTAAATTTAGCTGGTATTGATTTTTCAATAATATCTACTAGTTGCTTTGTTGTTGTTATCTCTTGTTTTTTTCTTTCTATGCAGATATTTTTTGCAATCTGTCTCGAAAAACGTTCTTCACCATAATCATATATGATTTTAGCTAACTCTTCTTCTTTATAATTATTTACAACAATTTTTGCATCTAGTTTTTGTGTTTTATCCATTCTCATGTCTAAAACATTTTCCCCTAAATAGCTAAATCCTCTGTTTCTCTCATCTAGCTGATATGAAGAAACTCCTAAATCTAGTAAAATTCCGTCTACTTTTTCTATATTTAAGTCTTCCAATATTTCTTTTATATCATCATGATTTCCATGATAATATGTTACATTGGAATACTCTTTTAATCTTTCTTTTGCAGCTTTCAATGCCTCATCATCTCTGTCTATTCCAATTAGTTTTCCTTGGTCTGAAAGCTTTTTTATTATTTCACTACTATGTCCTGCTCCACCTAATGTACCATCTACATAGATTCCATTAGGTTTTATGTTTAATCCTTCTATACATTCATCTAGTAGTACTGATTTGTGAACAAAATTCATTAGAACCTCTTTTACATTTATAATTGCTAAAAAGTTGGTATGAAATTTATACCAACTGTCAACTTCTAAATTAAGTATATCTTACATCTTCTGAGGATAAACCTCAGAAGATGTTTTTCTTTTGTTCTTTAAAAGATTTTTCTTTTTTACTTTACTAATTCTTTTGTAATTTTAATATCTTTTGAATCTTAATGATCTTCTGTGAACTTTAAAATTCTTTAGTATTAAATTCTTTGGCAGCTGTTTGGCTGCCATCTTATCTTTGGTACTTTAATATCTTTTGTATTTAATTAATTTATCTTTTGTTTTTTATATAAACTTTTGCAAGTTATATACCTAGCATTGTCATATTTTCTGCTATATCTTCTACTGAAATATTTTCATCATTGTAAGAATTCCATTTTTCTTTATCCCAAATTTCAATTCTTGTTCCAACTCCAATTATTACAACTTCCTTTTGTAAGTTAGCTGATTCTCTCAAATTGTTTGGAATTAAAAATCTACCTTGTTTATCGATTTCACATTCTGTTGCTCCTGATAAGAAAAATCTTGTGAACTCTCTTGAATTTCTATTTGATAGTGGAAGTGACTTTAATTTTTCTTCGAAATTGGCCCACTCTATTAATGAGAATGCAAATAAGCAACCATCTAATCCCTTAGTCACCACAAACTTATCTCCTATTGTTTCTCTAAGTTTAGCTGGCATAATTAGTCTTCCTTTGGCATCTATTGAATGCTCAAATTCACCAATTAACATGCTCCACATCCTTTCTGGTGGTTCACCACTTTCTACCACTTCTCCCCACCTTCGAATAAATTTTAATATATAAAAATATTAAATGCAAGTATTTTTTACATAAATTTAATTTTTTAACACAATTGTAATATGAATTTTATTTGTGTAATATGCTTTTTATTTAATTATATAATTTATTATTACTTTTTCTTGATTTTTTAAGGTTATATATTTATAATAATATTGCAATTACATAGGAGGTTTATATGAGAAATGCTACAAAAAAGAAAAAGCACTCTCAAATAAAAAGTTTTTTAATAACATTATTCTTTGGAATTGTTTTGATTATTGGTGCAATTATTAGTAACCAATTTCCAGATCAGGTTAATAACTTGATTGAAGAAAATCTTAACATTTCAGCTAATACTAATAATACAATCTCCGTTAATACAGTAGGAAACACAGTTGTATCTGCTGATTCAAAATTGCAAATCTACTATTTTGATGTTGGGCAAGCTGACTCAGAATTAGTTATTGCTGATGGTCAAGTAATGCTTATTGATGCTGGTAATAATGAAGATGGTCCGCTTCTAGTTAATTATATTAAAGGTCTTGGCATTCAAAAAATAGATTATTTAGTTGGAACTCACCCTCATGAAGATCATATTGGTGGTTTAGATGACATTATTAACAATTTTGATATTGGTAAAATTTATATGCCTGATGTAACTACTACTACAGCTACTTTTCAATCTGTTTTAGAAGCAATATCTGCCAAAGGTCTTTCTATCACTCGTTGTGAAATTGGAAATACTTTTGGATTAGGTGATGGTATTTGCACTATAATGTCAGTTGAAAATGAACAACAATCTAATTTAAATCTAAATTCAATTGTTATTCACTTAGCTTATGGAGAAAAAACTTTCTTATTTATGGGAGATGCTGAAAAAGAAATTGAAGAAAAAATATCTTGGCCTAAAGTTGATGTATTAAAAGTAGCACATCATGGTTCAGATACAAGTTCTACTGAAAAATTCTTAAATGCTGTAAAACCTGAAGTAGCTGTTATTTCTGTTGGAACTAATAATACTTATTCTCATCCAGCAAAAAGCACTTTAGATGCTCTTTCAAAAATTGGAGCTAAAGTTTACAGAACTGATAAAGATGGAACTATATTATTGACTAGTGATGGTAAAACTTATAATATTCAAACTTTTTCTACTGCTTTAGATGGTAACCCTTCTACAGCAAATAAAACAAATACTGATAGTCAAGAAAATACGACAAACGAAAATTAAAATTAAAAGAATCTAGAGTTATCTAGTTTCTTTTTTTTATAAAGGTTCTCTTATCATTCTATTATATAAAAATAATAGTGCACAAAAATTTACAAAGCAAATTTTGCGTACGAAAAAAACGCGGACTATTGTAACAAGTGTTATAAATAGTCCTCGTTTGTTCTTTAAATCTCTTTATAATTTTCTCTTAATAATTTTATTTCTCTACCATATCCCTCTAATTCATTTGGTGTTTCAAGGAAGAATGGTAGGTTACGTAATTTAGGATGATTAATTATTCTAGTAATTGCTTCTAGTCCTATATTTCCTTCTCCTATTTTTGCATGTCTATCTTTGTGTGATCCAAGTGTATTCATACTGTCATTTAAATGTATTGCGTATAATTTTTCTAGTCCTATAATTTTATCAAACTCTTCTATTACTCCATCTAGGTTATTAACTATATCATATCCACCATCAAATATATGGCATGTGTCTAAGCAAACTCCTATATGATTTTTCAATTCAACACCATCTATTATTCTTTTTATTTCTTCAAAAGTTCTTCCAATTTCTGTTCCTTTTCCAGCCATTGTTTCAAGTAAAACTGTTGTAGTTTGCTCTGGTTTTAATATTTCATTTAACATTTCTGTTATATATTTTATTCCTGTATCTACTCCTTGTCCTACATGGCTACCTGGATGAAAATTGTATAAGCTTCCTGGAAAATATTCCATTCTTTTAAGGTCGTCTTCCATTGTGTTTTTTGCAAATTCTCTTATTTCTTCTCTTGCTGCACAAGCATTTAAGGTATATGGTGCATGTGCTAAAAGATTATTTATTCCTTTCTCTTTTGCTAATTCTTTAAATTTATTTACATCTTCTTCATTTATTGGTTTAGCTGCTCCGCCTCTTGGATTCCTTGTAAAGAATTGTATAGTATTTGCATCTATACTTGCAGCTTGTTTTCCCATTTCAAAAAAGCCTTTTGAAATAGGTAAATGGCATCCTAATTTTAACATATTCTTCCTTCTTTCTTATAGTTATATTATGCATAATATATCATAAAAATAAGTAGCATTCAAGTTGACAAGTTTTACATTTATGTTAAGTTGTGGTATAATGAGTTTATCTATATATGTAGATATCTCCTATGTTTTCATCATGGAGATGCGCAGTTACTATAAAATTTTCATTTTTAAGGAGGTTGCTTATGATAATCTTTGCACTCACATTTGTTGGAACAGTTAGTTTTGCTTCAGGTTTTATTGCTGGTATTTTCGCATCCGCTGCTGCATTATCAAAATTCTGTGCACTTCTTGTGTTCGCTTTCGTAGCACTCGCAATCGGCACACGTAGTAGACTGGCATGGACAGCCATGTTCCTTGTTGTACTGGTTATGGTCGCACTTGACGTACTTGCACCATATAGCGCAGTTATTGCAAAAGTTCTTGCTTTTGTAATCGCATGTGTTGCTACATACTTCATCAAGACTCCTGTCTTAAGGTATGTACGCCGTGACCAGCATAGCCATGATCCAAGATTATCGCCGATTATCCGGACGATTCTCCGGATAATCTGAAAAAACTAAAAAGCCATCTGTGGTAAAACACAGAGGGCTTTTTAGTTTTGCTTGATTTACTCTTCAGTTATTCTGAAAAATTCTTTTTAATCATTTTTATATAGTATTTTTTATGTGTCGTTTCATTTATTCTAATATAGTTGAATTGCTTGCTCCTTTTCCAACTACTTGTGTCATTAAACTGTTCCATGTAATGTTTCCTATTTGTCCGTCTTGAGATAATCCATTATTTCCTTGGAATGTTATTACTGCTTCTTTTGTTCTTCTTCCAAATATTCCATCTAATCCACCTGTTCCTAATCCTAAAGTGTTTAGTGCATCTTGCGCAATTAATACATATACCCCTCTACTTCCAAATTGAGTTAACGGATATCCACTTGCTATCCACCTATTGTCAAAATGTACCCATCTTGGAGTATCTGCCGCTGGTTCTACATATCTCCAGTATCCTGATGCTTTTGCCAAATTTCTCATATAGTTTCTTGAACTTTCACTTAAATTCTGACCAACATCAAAAGCAACACCTGCATAGTGCTGAGATAGAATGCCATGACCACCTTCCCAGCATCTCTTGAATGCAAATCCGACATATATTGGTCTTCCATATAAAGTTCTAAAATTATTCCAACTTTGCATTGTTCTTCTGTCTGTCCATAATAGATTACTTTCGCTTGAACCTCTAAATTCTCTTACTCTTAATGTACCTTGGTTATAAGGCATTGGCTCTGCCTCTCCTCTGTAATATGTTTCCATCCTGTTTGTTTGATTATTATATACTAATATTTTAGCCAAAAAAATCACCTCTAATATATAATATTAGAGATGATTTTTTATGTTACTTTTAATAATATATTTCACATTTTGTATTGCTAGTATCTATTAGCTCTTTGAATAATATACCATCTTCTGGTTCTCCTACTATTGACCCATAGTGAGTTGGAATTACATACTTTGGTTCTATTTTACTAGCTAAAGCTGCTGCTTCAACATAGTTCATTGTATATGTTCCTCCAACTGGTAAAAATGCTACATCACACTTTACTGCACATGCTTCTTTTGTTTTATCTGTATCTCCAGCTATATAATATCTGTGTTCGTCAATATCTATTATATATCCTACCCATTCTTTGGATTTCGGATGATATGGTTTATTTTTATTATATGCTGGTATTGTTTCGATAATAATACCTTCAAAATTGAAAGTTTCATATGGCTTACAATAATGTATGTTTTCTTCATATATTCCTGTTTTACTTATTTCATTTTTGCAGTCTTCTGTTGTTATTAATACAGTATCTTCTTTTGCCACTGCTTTTATATCATCTGGTGAAAAATGATCATAATGTGAATGTGTGCATAGTATTAAATCAGCATCATGTGCTGGAATGTCTATTTGAAATGGATCAATATAGATTACATTTTCTTTTTGAATTTTTATGCTACTATGTTTTAATACATTTACTCCATCTAATTCGAACATTTTTTCCTCCTATTATTGCTACGTTTATCCTATGTTTTTATAGTATTCAGCTATTAGGTTATCTAATCTTATACTTATTGTATATATAGTATCATAATCTTCGCCATTTTGGATGCTTCTATTTAGTTCTTCCCTTAATTTACAAATTTTTTCATCTATCATGACAATCACTCCTTTTATTCTACAAAAGTATTGTTTTATTCGTTTATAAAATACCATATTTTTACATGGGAGTCAACTTATTTTTCTTATTTACTATTTTTTTCGTTCGACAAATTTTAACATTTTTTTCTCTATTTTTCCGTTATTCGTTGCCTTTTTTCGGAATAACATAAGATTCGACCATTTTTCCTTTGTTGAATGCTTCTTTTAATGTTTTTTCTACATATTGTTTTGTCACTAAATTGTAGTTCTCTATATTCTCAAATGGTTTTATTTTTCTAAAGTAATTAGAAATTGACATGATAGCTATTATAGATACATCATTATATTCTCTTACATATTGTCCATATATTTTTCTTTTTGCTCTTTCAAATTCATCGTCACTTATTCCATTATTTTTATATTTTTCTATTTTTTCTTCTATTATTTTTTTTGTTTCTTTTAAATCATTCGTTTTTCCTTGAATTAATATGTGTGCATAATCTCTAGCATATTCATATGTTGCAGATACGTTTTCGAATATTAATCCTTTTTCATATAATTCTTTATAACATTCTGAGCTTGTTCCAAATAGTATTTCTAATATTATTTCAAGACTTAAGCTTATTTTTGATTTATTTTCTTTTATAGGTTTTAGCTTATATCCAAGCGTAAATATTGGAATAGAAACATCCATATTTGCTATAATTTCTTTTTGATTTATTTCTTCTGGTTCGTTAACTTCTATAACTTTAGCTTTGTTTTTTGATGATAATGTTATTTTTCCTTTTATTTTTTCTATTATTTCTTCAGGATTAAAATTACCACACACTACTAATATCATATTGTTTTGAACATAAAAGTTATTATAACATTTATATAAAATTTCTTTATCTATTTTTTGTATTGTTTTGACACTTCCTGCAACGTCAATTCTTATTGGATTAACTTTGTACAAACCTTTCATACAATTTATATATGCTTTCCATTCAGGTTCATCATCATACATATTTATTTCTTGCGCAATAATACCTTTTTCTTTTTCCACGTTTTGGTCTGTAAAATATGGATTTTGTACATATTTTAATAATTCATCTAAGGCTGGTTCAAAATTATTTGTACATTCAAATAAGTATGCTGTATGATCATTTGTTGTGTATGCATTTGCCTCTACTCCAAGTGATGATAATACATCTAAGCTATTTGTTCCATTTTCTTGTTCGAATAATTTGTGTTCCAAAAAATGCGCTACACCATCTGGAATTGTTGTTTTTTCATTTTCTCCATCTATTATAAATTCATTATCATTTGATCCATATTCTACTGAAAAAATAGCATACTTTTTTCTTGTGTTTTCTTTTGGAATGCACATAATTGTTAGGCCAGTTTCTAATTTTTCTATATAAACTTTTTCTTTTAATATTTTATTTTCAATTATCTGCATTTTCTCCTCCATTTCTCAAGAAATATATTGTGTTGATTTGAACTTTATTTGCAATTTCTATAATTTCGTCTCTTGTTACATTTTTTATTTTTTCTTTGTATTCATCTATTGTAATTGATCTTTTTGATAATTCCTGTCCAAATAAAAATAGTATTTGTGAATCTTGTTCTTCACTTATTGAATCAACTCCTGCTAAAATATATTCTTTAGCTTTTGTTATTTCTTCGTCTGTAAAATCTCCTTTTTTCATATCGTCTAATAATTTCTTTATTAAATCTAATGTTTTTTGATATTTATCACATTCGATTCCACATCTTATAAAAATATTATTTTTTTGCACTACGTATTCTGATTTTGTAGTATATGCAAGACTTTCTTTTTCTCTTACAATTTGAAATAATTTTGAACTAACTCCATTACCAAATATAGCATTATATACTATTGTTATATATCTAAAATCATCAAATCTGTTTGGCAATATATCTAAGCCTATTACTAATTTACCTTGAGTTACATCTAGCTCTTCTTTTATTTCTTCTGGCTTTTCTATTATGTCTTTTATTTCTTTTTTAATATCATTAATTTTAATTTTTTCTTCTCTTGGTTTTATTGTTTGTATTAGCTCATTTTCCTTTATTATCTTCGCTATTTCTTCTGCTTGGAAATCACTGCTAACAATTATATCTATTTTACATGTATCAATTACTTGTTTGTATTGCTCATACAAGTTTTTATTATTTATTGCTTGTAAATCTTTTGGGTCACCATATTTGCTTAGACCATAACTCTGGTTTTTATACATTGCTTTTACGCATTTATCATATGCATAGAAATCTTTATTGTCTTTTTGTGCATTTATTATCATTTCTAGATTTCGTTTTTCAAGTTCAACTTTTGTTTCATCAAATGAATTATCCTGAACTTGAGGGTTGAATATTATTTCTGTAAGTACATTTATTACTTTCTCTAAGTTATTATTTTTATTTGGTAAATAATTATCATTTATACTTTCAATAAAAAACTTTAAAACTAAGTTATCACCTGTTTTATCTACGCCGCAGTCGAAAGCAGCTCCATATAGCATTTCTAATTCTTCAATAATTTTTTGATATGATTGATACTTTTTACAACCACTTCTTAAAACAGCTGGTAACAATGCATTTTTAGTTATTGTTTCTTTTTCTAGTGGCAAGCTTAAGAAAAATACTGTAAAATCAGTTTTAAAGTTTTTATTCTTAATTAAATGGAGTGTTACTCCTGACTTAATTTCTTTTTTTATATATTCCACAAATTTTCTCCTTGTTTTTTGTTTAGTATTTGCTATTTTGATTTTTTTATGCTAATAGTCCTTTTACAACTTCATTTATAGTTCTTCCATCTGCTTGTGCACCAATTTTTTCTTTTGCTGATTTCATTACTTTTCCCATGTCTTTCATTGAAGTAGCTCCTGTTTCTTCAATTACTTCTTTTACTATTTTAGCTATTTCTTCTTTTGATAGTTGCTTAGGTAAATATACTTCTAGATAACTTATTTCTTCTTTTATTTGGTTTACTAAATCTTCTCTTCCACCTTTTTCATAATCTGCAATTGAATCTTTTCTCTTTTTTACTTCTTTGGAAATTAATTCTATGATTTGATCATCTGTTAATTCTATTCCTTTGTCTTTTTCAATTTGTAATATTCCTGCTCTTGTCATTTGTATTGCATTTTTCTTTATTTCATTTTTTTCTTTCATAGCTTCTTTTAAATCTTCTAATAATCTTTTTTTCATTTTATTTCCATCCTTTCATATCTCTTTTTCTATCTAAAGATAATATCATATTTAAATTGTTTTCACAATGTTTTTGGGTTATGCATAGTGTTTGTTTTTATTTGCTTTTTTCTTCATATTTATTTAATATGTTTTTATTACTTTTCTTTAGATATTAAAAGGACACGTGTATATACGTGTCCCTAATTTTTTAAAATTTTCTTTTTCTTGCAGCCTCGGATTTTTTCTTTCTCTTTACACTTGGCTTTTCATAATGCTCTCTTTTTCTAACTTCTTGTAATACTCCATTTCTAGCGCATTGTCTTTTAAATCTTTTTAGAGCATCTTCTATATTACCATTATTAACTTTAATCTCTGACATTTTATCTCCCTCCTTCCGAAGCTTAACACCATCTTGTGGGATTACTTTTTTCTTATCTTATCGGTTGTATGTATATCTCCGATGTCATTTATTATACATTAAGTTTCATAATATTGTCAATACAAAATTTTCGTTATGTACAAATTTTAATAAAAAAGAATATTATGCTTAATTTTTGTTCCTTGCTAAAAGATTTTACCGCCTACTAAACTTCGTTTAGTAGGCTAAGTAAAAACTTTCAAACTGCGCGTCACTAAAAATTAAGTATAATATTCTTTTCTTTTGCATAATCTGCTTTGCTCGTTTGGTCCCTGCGCGGTGATTCAAAAATCTAATATGAAATTTTCTTTATATACTAATTCAGTTATAAAAATTAAATATAATATTCTTTTGTAATAAAAATACGGCTAATTGTTAGCCGTTTATTTCATTTTTTAATTATTCAGCTTCTGGTGCTCCTACTGGACATACGCCTTCGCATGTTCCACATTCTATACATGCTTCTTTGTTTATTTCATAGTGTTCGTTTCCTTGTGATATGCATCCTACTGGGCAAGCTCCTGCGCATGCTCCACAGCTTATACATTTGTCTGTAATTTTATATGCCATTTTACATATCCCTCCCTTCAAATTATTTATATTATAACAACCTTTTTACTACTTTTGCAATATTTTTTTTGACTTGTTTTTCATTTATGTTTAATAGCTTTCTATTTTGCATTATTAGTTTTCCATCAATTATTACTGTATCTACGTCTGCTCCATTTGCTGAATATACTAAGTTTGTGCATAAATCGTTTTCTGGATATAAATGTGTTTTGTTTGTGTTTATAAATATTAAGTCGGCTTTTTTTCCCACTTCTATTGTTCCTATTTCATCCTCTAATCCAAGTACTCTCGCACCTTCGATTGTTGCCATTTTTAAAATATCATATGCTTTTATTGATGTTGGTTCCATTGTATTAATTTTTTGCAAATATGCTGCTGTTTTCATTTCTTCGAACATGTCTAATGTTGTTGTACTTCCAATTCCGTCTGTTCCGATTCCAACGTTTATTCCGTTTTTTCTAAGTTTTGTAACATCGCATATTCCTGATGATAGTTTACAATTGCTGATTGGATTGTGTGAGATTCCACCTTTTATTTTCTTTAGAATTTCTAAATCACTATCTGAAATGTATATTCCATGTGCTAATACTACAGGGACGTCAAATACGTGTAAATCGTTTAAATATTCTGTACCTGTCTTATTATATCTTTCTCTTATTATTTTGTCTTCTTGTAGAGTTTCAGATAAATGAATGTGTATTCCTGTATTTAGTTCTTTAGCTAAATCAACACATAGTTGTATTGTGTCTGGGCTACAAGAATATGGTGCATGTGCTGATACGTATATTTTTATTTTGCTATCTAGATAATTATATTTTTCATGATATTCTCTTGTTCTTGTTATTTTATCCTTTATAGATGTATCTGTTATGCACCAAGCAATTACTCCTCTTAAGCCTGATTCTTCAACTGCTTCTATTGTTTTATCCATTCTAAAATACATATCATTAAATGTTGTTGTTCCTGATTTTATTAATTCTATGCACGATAAAAATGAATTCCAATATATATCTTCTGGTCTTAATCTATCTTCTACTGGAAAGATTGCATTTTCTAACCAATCCATTAATTTTTGATCATCTTTATATCCTCTAAAAATGCTCATTGCCAAATGTGTATGAGTATTTACTAATCCTGGCATAACAACTTTTTCTTTGGCATCTATTACTTGTGCTTGATCATCTTCTATGTTTTCTTCTATTTTAGCTATTTTGTTATCTTCTATTAATATGTCTGTTTTTCTGATATTTGGCACATCATCTACCATATCTAATAATGTTGCATTTTTAATTAATGTTTTCATTTTTCTTCTCCTCAATTTTGCTATATGTCATCATTTGAATTTTTACTATCCATTTCTTCTAGTTTTTCTAGTTTTTCTAGCTCTTTTAAATCCTCTTGATTTTCGACATCTAGTTTTCCTTCATCTTCTGCATCTTTTATTATTTTAATATCTTTTGCATTAAATCTTTTATAATATGTTTCTTCTCCATCATTTAGTCTTACTTTAATTATTTCTTTAAGTGTTTCTATTCCGCAAACTTCGCCTGTACCTTCTTCTGTTTTTACTATTGCTCCTATTTTAGGTAATCTGCTTAATTTTTCTTCATATACATTTTGTTCATATTTTAGGCAACACATTAACCTTCCACAACATCCCGATATTTTAGATGGATTCAATGATATGTTTTGTTCTTTAGCCATTTTTATTGAAACTGTTTCAAAGTTTCCAAGGAAAGAACAACAACATAATTCTCTTCCACATGGTCCATTTCCGCCAATACGTCTGATTTCATCTCTTACCCCAATTTGTCTTAACTCTATTCTTGTTCTGAATACAGATGCTAAATCTTTTACTAACTCCCTAAAGTCAATTCTTCCATCTGCTGTGAAATAAAAAATAAGTTTACTTCCGTCAAATTTATATTCTGCATCAACTAATTTCATGTCTAATCCATGTTTTTCTATTTTTTCTTGACACTTTTTTAATGCATCTGGTTCTTTTTTCTTATATTCTTCATATGATTTTGTGTCTTTATTTGTTGCAATTCTTATAACTTTCTTTAGTGGGCTAGTTATATTTTCTTCTTTTATTTCTTTATTGCCTATCATTATTTCGCCATATTCATCCCCAAGAGCTGTTTCCACAATTACTTTTGTTCCAACTTCTAATTCTAAATCTTGTGGATCAAAATAATACATTTTGCCTGGCTTTTTAAATTTAACGCCTACTATTGTTTTCATTTACTTCCTCCCATATTTTGAATAGCATATAATCAATACTCATGTCATAATTACTATTTGATTTCAAATGATTTATCGTTTCTTGTATGTAGTTTACGCAGTTTAAATATTTTATATTATTTTCTTTTTTTCCAATATAAAATAGCGATACCATGCAATACTCTAGCATTCCATAAATTTCTTCTTTATCAAATATTTCTTTTGTTTTTGTTAAAAAATCTATTTTATTTGTTTTTTCTATCGTTTCTATAAATTTATCTAATGCATCATAAATTTCTTTTTTCTCTAGTATCTTTAATGCTTTTCCCACACTACCGTCAAAAAATTCGAACATTTTTTCTGATATATTCGCGTCTAAATTTATTTTTGATTCTAATGCTTCTTTAAGCTCTTGTGTTGTTAATTTCTCAAAGATAATTTTTGTACATCTTGATTTTATTGTGTTTAGTAGCATGTCTGTGTTTGAGGCAATCAGTATAATTATTGTATATTCTGGTGGTTCTTCTAGTGTCTTAAGCAAGCTATTTTGAGCTTCTTTTGTCATTTTATCTGCATCATTTATAATGTAGATTTTTTTATCTGATAAAATAGGCTTTTCATAAACAGTTGCAATCATTTCTCTTATTGTACTTATTTTTATTGTATCGCCTTCGTCATTTATTAGTTGAAAGTCTGGATGATTGTCTGTTTCAAAGCAAATACATGATTTGCAATCACATTCATTTTTATGCGTTAAACATAATATTTGCTTTGCGAATTCTCTAGCAATTTCTTTTTTTCCTATTCCATTTTCGCCTAAGAATAAGTAACTGTGCAAAACCGTATTGTTCTGCACAATTCTTTCAAGCTCTCTTCTATTTTTTATATTACCTTTTATTTTAGTATTTATCATGCTTTATACACCACTCTTTATTTTTTGTCCGGATTTCCCCAAGTATTTAATGGCCAAAATCTAAATGCCACTTTTCCTTCAATTTTATCTATTGGAATACAACCAAATGATCTACAGTCTGTACTTTGTGGTCTGTTGTCTCCCATTGCAAATATGTATCCTTCTGGAACAATAAAATCTGTAAAGGCTCCATCACATGATGTTGTTACTACTGATGAATCTAAGTAGTCTTCTTTATATTCTTCGCCTTTTATATAAACTTTATTATTTTTTATTTCTATATGTTCTCCTGGCAATCCTATAACTCTTTTAATAAATGTTGTCTTTCCCCATTCAAGTCCATAGTAAACAAACTTTTGAAAAATATTTCTGTTTACATTTTTGTATATTGCTACTGGATTAGACATATCTGCATCTTCTGCACTTACTTTTAATACACTTGGTGCTTCAAATGTAATAATTTCTCCTCTTTTTATATCTGAGTGAAATGTTATTGCTAGTCTATTTAAAATTAATCTTTGATCTGGTTTTAATGTTGGATACATTGATTTCTGTTTTACTATTGTTGGAGTTCCAATAAAGCATCTAACTATTAATGCTAATCCAACTGCTATAACTATACAATATACCCATTCTAAAATGTTCTTAATTTTTGGATTCAATTTTCTTACCTTTCCTTAATATTAGTTTTCTTCTTCTTCAACTTTCTTTTTTCTTGTTGTAGTTTTTGGTGCTACTGTTTTCTCAGTCGTAGTTTTTTTCACTGTCGTTTTTCTTGTGCTTTTTTTCTTAGTTTTTTCTTTATCATCAGCTTCTTGCTCATCATCGTCTTTCTTATCTGCTGTTATAATTAAATTCTCATCTGCTATAGGTATTGAGTCTATTTTTTCGTCTTCTTTTGCTTCTTCTTTTTCATTTTCTTTTAAATTAATATCTTCTTCAAACATATTTATTTTCTGAGAATCTGATGATTCTTCATCAGGTGTAAAACTATCTTCATCATTTTTTTCTTGCATTTCTGATACTTCTGGAATTTTTGAATATTTCCAATCATATGATTCTTCCTCAGTATCATCATCCATGTTTTCAAAATCATCTTCGCTAAGTTGTGATGATTGGTTTTCATCTGTTTTATTATTAAATATCTGCTCTATTTGTTCTTCTGCTGAATGATTATCAACTTCTTTTAATTTTTCTTCTAATTCATCATCGTCTATTTCTTCATTATTATTTTCCTCATTGTCTTTTTTTCTTTTCTTTGTTTTATAATAATCTGGTAAGTTGTCGAGTTTATACATTATTAATAATACTAGTACTATTATTGTTATTGCAGCAATTATTATTATTGCCTTATCTGATGAATTTAATGTTGCATTTTGAAATATCTCTCTCATTTTATAACCATCCTTTTTTGATTTTTATTCAACATCCTCTTTTTCTTCTCTTTTAGTAGGTATTCGTATTACCACTTCTGTACCTTTTCCTAATTCACTTTTTATATTTATTTTTGAATTATTTTTTTCTAAGATTTCTTTTGCTATTGATAAACCTAATCCTGTTCCACCCATTTCTCTACTGCGCGCTTTATCTACTCTATAAAATCTTTCAAATACTTTTTCTATATCTTCTTCTGGTATTCCTATACCATTGTCTATTACTTTTATATATGCATCATTATAAACAAATCCAACATAAATTTTTATTTCACCATTTGCTGGTGTATACTTAATTGCATTCGTTAATATGTTTGTTACTACTCTTTCTATTCCTGCTTTATCTGCTACAACATGTGGTACATCTGCCGTTACAAAACATTCGGCTTTTTGATTTTTCTTATCTATTTCAAAGCTTAAACTATCATATGTTGCTTTTACAACTTCTGCAAGATCAAATTCTTCTTTTCTGTTATTTATCATGTCGGCATCATATCTTGATAATGTTAATAAATCGCTAACTAATTCTGCCATTCGTTTTCCTTGTGTTGATATCTGTTTTAAAAATTTCTTTGTTGTTTCTTCGTCACAGTCATCTTCTAACAATATATCTGAATATCCTAATATTGAAGTTATTGGTGTTTTTAACTCATGTGATACATCTGCTACAAATTCTGTTCGCATTGTGTCTAGTTTAATGTGTTCTGTTATATCTTGAATTACAACAATTGCACCTTCTGGTCTTCCCGCTTCGCCTTCAAATCCCGCAAAAAATAAATTTAGTGTTTTCTCACCAACACTAACTCTTTCTTGTGTTGATGTCCAATTTTCTAAATAAATTATC
>OCHI01001373.1_pt1 | contig 17920 bp, 14 predicted proteins | sample 1538691 | NCBI WGS metagenome assembly OCHI01 (sample SAMN04571718, study PRJEB22368) | human gut metagenome | biome: human gut; material: stool | host: Homo sapiens | place: Luxembourg | collected 2012-09-21 | reverse complement strand
AAAAGCCGATAAACGAGGTAGTTTGCCGTTCATCAATATTGAACTTAGCCAAACGCAAACCTGAAAACGTAGGGATCACGAACGCCAGATAAGGGATATACGTATTCAAAGAGCCAAAAGGCAAAGCCGTAGAAGCCTCTCCCAACAACCAATAGACCACCATGCCCGGAGCGAAGCCGAAACTTACCATATCCGACAAGGAATCCAATTCCTTTCCCATCGGCGAGTAAGCCTTCAATAAACGAGCGGCAAAGCCATCGCAGAAATCAAAGACCGCGGCTATAATAATCCAAATCAACGCAGATAAAAGATTTCCGTGCAAGGCCATAACACTGGCGACACAACCGGACAGAAGGCTCAGACACGTAATTGCATTAGGAATATGTTTTCTTATACTCATTTTGACAAACGGGCTATAGGCGTTTGATTGCCTGTTACTTTTTGATCCATCTCTATTAACACCTCTGTTCCTACCGGCAGGTAGACATCCACGCGAGAACCGAATTTAATAAACCCCATTTGCTCGTCCACATGACATTTCTCTCCCGGCTTGGCATACGTAACGATGCGGCGTGCCATCGCCCCGGCAATCTGACGAGCCAAGACATCCACCCCGTTCCTCGTGGTAATCACGACCGCCGAACGTTCGTTCTCCGTACTACTCTTCGGCAGATAAGCCGCCATAAAACGCCCGTTCTGGTGGGAAACATGCTTAACGGTACCGTTTACGGGAAACCAATTGGCATGTACGTTGAAGATAGACATAAAGATAGATATCTGTAGGCACTTCTTATGAAGGATCTCGTTCTCCATCACTTCCTCGATGGCAACGATCGTACCATCGGCGGGAGCGATCACCAAGCCTTCCGAATCATAAGGAAACCGACGGAAAGGACTACGGAAGAAGTTTAATACCAATAGGAACAATACGGTAGAAACAAAAGCGACAGAATAAAACAGCATACCCTTACCTACCGTATGGTACAAAGTTATATTCACAATAAATAATATTGTAAACAACGTAAGCAGTAAACCGGTTCCTTCTTTATGTACTTTCATTCTTCTTTGACTGTATCGTTTTATACTAAGAATCTGCAAAAATATTCATTTTTACCGAATATCAAAAATATATCACTTATTCACTGCCTCTATTTTACCTAACTCTACGTACCAAAGGTATCCATCGACCCGCTCGAAACCCATTTTACGGATTAATTGCAGGTAATTTCTTACCTGATTAGGATGGCGCTTATCTTGCCGTTCGCCAAATTTATAATCCACGACAATTACCTTGTTATCTTTTATCATCACCCGGTCCGGACGTTTAGACAAGCCTTTACCGAACAGGATATCCACTTCATTCAAGACACGGGCGGAACCATCATACCAAGCCTTTACCTCCTCCGCTTGCAATAATTCTTCCAGACGGCTGATCAACTCCGCCGCTTCCTCCCGATTAATCACCCCGGCTAACCGATAACTTTCGACCGAAGCGGGAATATCTTTCGGCGTACGTATCCGGCTCAATACCTCATGCATCAAGGTACCGTGCTTCCGCCTGGCATTATCGAAAAAGAACCCTTTCCCATGCAGGCGTAATTGTAAACGATCATCCGGGGAAACGGAATACAGGCGGCTCATGGGGATTTCCTCCAGGGTATCTTCTGCCGTTCTACCCGAAGCTGGATGCCACCATTCGCCCCTTTCAAAGGTATCATCCCCGATCTCCGTCTCCACCCCCGCCCACAAGAGATCGGCGATGGAAGTTATCTTCTCAACCTTACCTTCCTTGTTGATCTTCCTCGGACGGGGGGAGAATACGATCAGTTCTTCTTTCGAACGGGTAAAAGCGACGTATAAGGTGTTCAAATTATCGATGAAAGCATGCAAGCGCTCCTTGAAATAATCCTTGGCGAAAATCGTGCTACTCAGGATCTGTCCGTAACGGACAGGAACTAAGTGCAGGCGGTCAAACGGCTTCTTCTCCGGGTGGCACCAAAGGATAACGGGCTTTGTCGGCTTATGGTCGATCTCCCAGTCCCCGAAAGGAATGATAACGACCTTAAAACCTAAGCCCTTGGATTTATGTACGGTCAAGATGCGGATAGCGTTTTGCCCATCCGGGGTAGCGATCGTCTTTCGATAACCGGTCTCGTCCCACCATCTCAAGAAACGGTTCAAATCCGCACTTTCTTTTTGGGCATACTCGGAAACCATATCCAGAAAAGCTTGCACGAATACCTGTTCCGTTTCCGGGAAGTAAATGGAGAAGTTACGGAAGAGCCCTTCGGTTACCTCGTACAAGGATTGCCGGGAGATAGACTGAAGGTTTTGAAAAACAGACTCGTCCGCCTCGCTCTCCCCGAATTTTCCGGTTAATACTTGATAGGCATACATCGCCAATTTCCTGTTCGTCTGGTCCTCCGGATTTCGCAAATAGCGCAATACGGCGATCAGGAAACGGACCGCCGGAGAACTACCCACGAACAGGGCATCATCGGAGATGATATCGTAATTGTACCGGTCGGACGGATGCTCTTCCTTATAGGCTAGCAACGTATCAGCCACTAAAGCGCCTTCTTGATTGGTACGCACGAGTATGGCGATGTCTTTTAGCGCGTAACCGTTATCCTGCAAGCGCTCCAAGGTAGCCGGCAAGCGCTCCATCGCCTCTTGCTTCCAGTCCTTCTCCTCATCGCCGGACAAGAAATCGATCCGTACATGTCCGTCCTTCTTCTGGAAAGGGGGAGGGACACGCTGAATGCTCTTATCATAAGCGGTCATGATCTTCGTGAAAAAGGCCGTGCGTTCTTCCTCGCTTAATGAGGAGGTTTTCAACGCTTCATTATATAGATCTTGCAGGATCGCCGGAGCGGCGGAGAAGAACGCGTTATTAAACTCCACGATATGGCGGCAGCTTCGCCAATTATCCATCAGGGTTTCCTCACGGACCTGTTCCTCCTCGAAATCCCTGCGGACTTGCTCGTCCAATAGCTTCCAATCCGAGTTACGGAAACGATAAATACTTTGCTTCACATCGCCAACGATCAAGTTCGCCCTACCATTCGCCAGACTCTCCTCCACCAAGGGCCGGAAATTATTCCACTGCATGCCGCTGGTATCTTGGAACTCATCGATCATATAATGATCTACGTGCGTACCCGTCTTCTCGTAGATAAAGGGGGCGTCGCTGCCACTGATGACCTTATTCAGCAACTCGGTCGTATCGGCGATCAGCATGACATTCTTTTCTTCCCGGTAAGAGGCGATTTGCCGGGAGATATCGGTTAAGATCCCTAACGTATAATAATAACGCACGATCTCCCGGGCCGTGTTATAGGCCGTCAGGTTGGCGAACAAAGATACGATATTCTTTACGCAAGCATTCAACCCTTCCTCATATACACACCCGATGATCTGCCGGAGGCCCGGTGGAGTCGTCTTGGTCGTATAGGCATCCGGATTATCCGGCAAAGCTTGGAACGTGGCTGTCGGCTCTTTCATCTCACCTCTCGCCAGCTTCTCGAAATAGAAAAACGGGGAACGGCTTCCCCCCTTAAAATCCGAGGGTTGTAACGCAAACTGTTTCAGCAACGCCACTCCCTCCTCTCCTAAACGTTTCGCCTCCGCCTCTACGGAGCGGATAATGGCGTATAGCTCATTCTTATAGGTATCGAGGGCCTGCTTATCCGAGATATCTTTACCGACCTCCTCGCTAAATGCCTTATAACTCTCCTTAAAAACCTCCCGGCTGAGCGACATGATATCCTTCCGCAAGCTCCAGCCGCCACCATCCTCGATCTTGTCCTCGGCGAAACGCAGCAGCCAACCTAGCAAAACCTTGCTCTCCGGCTTCTCCAGATCGGCCAGCAGGTTATCGATCGCCTCGGTCAAGACCAGTTCTTGATCCATCTCGATGCCATAGCCGCCTTGCAAGCCGATCTCGCGAGTAAAGGCACGCATCGTTTGCTGGAAAAAGCGGTCGATCGTACTGATATTAAAGGCGGAGTAATCGTGCAGGATAGCGACCAGAATCTTCCGGGCCTGCTCCCTCACCTGCCGCTCCGTTAAGGAATAGGCGGAAGAGAGTAGCTGGATATAATCGGACGTGCGGCCGGAAGCAAGGTGATAAAGTTCTTGGACGATACGGGTTTTCATCTCATCCGTCGCCTTATTCGTAAACGTCACGGCCAAGATCCGGCGGAAAGCGCCCGGCTGGGAGAAGAGTAACATCAGGTACTCCCCTGTCAATTTATGCGTCTTGCCCGCCCCGGCGGAAGCCCTATAGATTGTTAGCATAGCGATCGGGGATTAGATCGTACGGCTTTTCGAATAGCCCTCTTTCCGGAGGATATCCAACACCTTGGCACGCAGGTCCCCTTGGATGATTATCTCCCCGTCCTTCGCGGAGCCGCCTACGCCGCATTTCACTTTCAAGAGTTTCCCCAAGGCGGTCAGATCCTCGGAAGTGCCCCGGAACCCGGTGATCAAGGTAACCATCTTCCCTCCCCGGTTCCGTTTGTCCAAGGATATGCGTAAGGCTTGTTTCTCTTTCGGCAAGGTTTGTTCCTCTTCCGCATTGGCGGTATCGTATTTAAAATCGGGATTGGTGGAATACATCACGCCCAATCGGTCTTTCCAGTCGTTTGTCTTCATCATTCTTTTAATTTTTGGAGATCAAAACTACGGATAAATCTTGGGATAGGCAAACGCATCTTTTCCTCCATCGCTGATACCCCGGAAAAACATGATTTTATTTACGAATAAATCATTAGCACTATCTTCCTTTTTCTATATTTGCATATTTAATTCCTTATCTCACCTAAATATGAGAAGTACCATCTGTCGCTATTCGATAATATCCATATTTCTCTTTCTTTCTTGTACAGGATGGAAAGATAAGAAGAATATGGAATCAGATATCATAACCGTGAATTTGGAAAGGAGAGATAATATCTCCGCCAAGGAGCTATTTTCCGATATCCAAGCCATCCCACTGGAGACAACCCCGGAATCGCTGATCCGTGATATAACCCAGATCAAGTTTTTTGAGAGCCAATATTATATCCATGATTATCGAAGATCCCAAATCTTTGTTTTCGACCGGGAGGGACGTTTCCAATTCGCGCTTAACGAAAAAGGAGACGGCCCGGGGCAGTACCTAAATCTGTCTGATTTCGCAATCGATACGGTCCGCAGGAATCTTGTAGTACTTTGCGCCGTCAGCAACGCACTCTTTTTCTATGACCTAGAGGGTAAATTCATCAAGAAAAAGAGACTTCCAGATATATCAGGGGCCTATAATTCTCTCCAGTTCCAAAACAAGGATACGATAGCTTTCTTCACGTATGATTATGATCATCGTTTAAAGTTCTATTCCCTGTCAAAAAACAAGATACTTGGTGAATATTTTCCAGAAGAGAGAAAAGATATATTCTGCCGGGGTGTATTTCCATTCCCACACGCTTTTCGCAGGTCCTTGACTAACACGATTTATTCTCTTTCGGAAGCTACCCTTACAGATCTTTATCAGTGGGATTTCGGTGATTTAAATAATGAGATCGAGAATTTAAAGTTCCATCCCAATATGAGCAAACAAGAACAAATCCAATACGTAAAGGATGCCTATTCCTCTAAGAACGTAAATTATGTAATAGATACCCACGGGCAAAATAGAAAATACCGGTACGCTATGGTTGTCCGTAAAAACAAATATATTCACTTGTTTTATAATAGGGAAAAGCGCGATTTGCTTCAATTCGAGCGAACCAAAGAGGGTTTGCAACTGTATCCGATCTACTTCGGAGAGGACTTTATCCTTTGCACCCCTGAGGGAGGGCTTCCTTTAGATGACATATTTCCCGAGAAGCTACGGAATGAGGAGCAGCGAAGGATCATCCAATCTCATTCGGAAGAAGATAATCCAATCTTAGTAAAATATGTTTTTAAAAATGAAGATTAACGAGAATACAATTTATATTTTTCTTTTAGGGATATTAGCAGGTATAATTTGTATGCGATGTGTAAATCATTTTAGGGAATCTCCCAAAGAAGAATATATTGATAAGTTTGAATATGAGAAAGAGAGCTTAGCTATCTTTAAAAAAAAGGAACTAAGAAATGAACATTTCAAATGTTTTGATCAAGTTGTCTTTTGGGGAACAGATTCTCTAAATACCTTTTCTTTAAGTGATCTATGTAAGGATAAAAAATTATTTTTTTGCTTTTCAGAAAAGACATGTCCTCCTTGTATTGACGCAGTCATCGATATGTTAAACAAAGTTTTTACAGAAAAAGAAATAAAGACAAAAATAGTTCTCATATCACCCGACTATCCCACTCGATTAAGAAACGATTGTTATGGAAAAAAACTATTAAGTTTACATAATAAGAATTTAGGTTTACCTATGGAATTAGAAGACTCATTCGCTCCTTTTTTATTTATTATGGATAAAGATTTATGTGTTAAATATTTACATATCCACAATAAAGCGTTGCCGCAACTTTCTTCAATCTATTTGGAAGAAATAAGAAAGATGTGGTAGATTTTCCCGTCATGGAGACATCCCATTCGCTCCCTTCTCCTTCAATGAACGGCAGGCTTCCCCACAGGAAAGGCTACCGGAACTTTATCGAGTAAGATTTTTTAACATCTAGCCTTCTAGAAGTTTCTACGGCTCTGTCGAGGGGTAGGTACAGGGTCCTAGAAATTCCTACGGTCCTGTCGAGGGGTGGGTACGGGGTCCTAGAAGTTTCTAGCGCATTATCCCGCGTTATTCCAGTCTTAAATTTGTATCGTAAGCGCTAACTCCTTACATTTGGGAGATCACAAGTTTCTTGATCATTCATTTTTAAATCCAATAGACATGAAAACTATTAAATCTTTCAATTTATCCCCACTTCACGTAGAGGAGGATTTCGGATTCCTGAAACAATTCCACGATGAGGCGGTAACGCTGCGAGGCGGATCGGGCGGAGACTCGGAAAGTCCCGACGAGATAGCCGACGATGTGAACCCCGTGCTGGACAATCAGATCAGCGCTTTCGAGACGAAGTTAGACGCATTCGACGAGGCCCTGAAATCATCCAGCAGCCTGCCTTCCACGGCCTTGGCGACAGATGCCGACGTAGAGCGAGACAGCGCATGGCGAGGTGCCAACGCCTACGTGAAGGCCATGACGGATCATCCAGACCCGGCCTCCGCTACCACCGCCACGGAGGTCAAGAGGCTATTCGATACCTATGGAGACCCGACCAGCCTCGCCCAGACCGAGGAAAGCGGGGTGCTACACAATCTCATCCAAGATCTCAAGGCGCTGAGCGCCGAGAAAACGCAGCTCTTATCGCTCACCCCATGGATCACCAACCTTGAGAACAAGGAAAAGGCGTTCAAGGAAGCGGCGCAGAAAAGGACGGACGAGAAGTCGAAAATCATCGTAGGTATCGTGAAGCAAAGCCGTTCCGAGGCAGATGCCGCCTATAAGCAGCTGGTGAGCACCGTAAACGCCCTTTGCCTGCTCGAGGGCGAGGAGAAATACACTACCTTCATCGATCACGTGAACGTGATGATAGACGAGCGGAAGACGATCCTACGCACCAGATCTACTATCAACGCAAAGAAAAACAAAACGGACATGCCTGCCCAATAAATCAACCCCGGCAACATGCCCCGGCGGATAAATCCCGCCGGGGTATATCCCCTATCACCTCCCAACAGCTTTATTTTCAGGCAAACCTCTTGCTTAATAAAGCGGAATCACTACATTTGCTACCAGAATCATGTTTGCTACATATATCGCTTAGAATTAACGGTCATGAGAAATATCATTCTTTTTATTTTTATTATACTAACGGTCCACTTGAACATGAGCGCACGAGGCTCCGGCGAGAAACCGTCTATAGTCGTACTGCACTCCATCAACTTCGAGGAAAGCTGGACGAAACAGACCTATCTTGATATAGAAAGAAAATTCGGGGAGGAAGGGTTTACCGTAAAGGCGATTCCCTTACAGATCCCCGGTATCCGCACGATGGAAGGGTTTCAAGAGAAGAGAACAATGATCCTAGAGAGAGTTCCCGTGCCACCCACCTTAGTCGTATGCATAGGAGATCCCTCTTGGCTTGTCGCCCGCCCGTTGTTTGACAAGGAATGGAAAGATATTCCCTCTATCATCTGCTACGCCAGAGATTATATGTACCCGAAAGAAGAGTACCTGATAGACCTAGATAAAAACGTGCTCGATACGCTGGTTCCCATCACGGACGTAGTAAAAGACTATAACGCCACTTTTATAAAATACCCAGTCTATATCAAGCAAACGATCGAGCTAATCAAAAAGCTACAACCGGAATTAACCAAACTGGCCTTTATTTTTGACCGCCGTTATATAAGCCAGCAAACGAAAGCGGATGTAGAGGCCGTGCTACGGAAAGATTTTCCGGGCATCCAATTCGAGCCACTGTCTACCACCTCCATTTCCACCGAGAACTTATTGGACAGACTGGCCTCTTTCGACAATAAGACCGGAGTCCTTTATTACTCATGGTACAGGACCCGGAAGGATAACGAGAATCGTTACCTAGTCGATAACGTCCAGAAAATGACCAATAGTTTCTCCGTCCCCCCAATCTTTACCTTGCAAGACGTACAAACAGAAAACGGGAATTTCGCCGGGGGATATTATGTTTCTCCGGAGGATTACGCACAGGTGACGGTCAACACGATCGAAATGATCCTCTCGGGGAAAGATAGTAAGGAAATCCCGATCCAGACTTCGGAGACCCCGAGGATCTACTTGAATTACCAGCATCTATTGCTTCACCAAATAGACCCCGGCTTATACCCCAAGAACGCCATTTATTTCCAAGAGCCTCCCGGTTTCTTACAGAAATACAAGATCCATATCATAAGCCTACTCGTCATTCTGGCGTTATTGATAACGATCGGGATCTTACGGGTCCGCCTCTTCATCCAAAAGCAAAAGGCCAAAGACAAGGAGCTGCAAATCGCACGCCAAGCGCAAGACCTGAACCAGAAATACCAGCTCGTCTTGAAAGCCAGCAACATGATGACATGGATATGGGACGTAAAAGAAGCACGGCTCGAATGTAACAATATTTACCTGACCCAAAGATCCATTCGCGACAAGGGAATCGACGGCCTATTCAGCATGTCGGCGGACGAGTTTTATAGCGGCATTCACCCCGAGGACTTGGAACAGATGCAAGACGCGATCAATAAACTAATCGCCAGCGAGAGCATATCGATCGACGAGGAGATCCGTTATTTAGATGACACAGGGCTTGAATATACATGGATAGAGATCTTCGCGATCGTAGGGAAAACCGATCCGGAAGGAAAACCCGCCTACTTAACCGGAGGTACTACCCTCATCAACCAACGGAAAAAAATGGAACAAGAACTGAGGGACAAGGAGAAGATAGAGGAATCCAACCGGTTGAAATCCGCCTTCCTAGCGAACATGAGCCACGAGATACGTACCCCGCTGAACGCTATCGTAGGCTTTTCCAACCTGCTAGCGGAAACTTGCCACTCCGAGGAGACGAGAGAGTTCTGCGAGATCATCGAGACGAACAACGAGCTTCTCCTTCAACTCGTGAACGATATCCTGGACCTATCGAAGATCGAGGCCGGGCAAATGGATTTCATCTATTCCGAGTTCAACGTATCCACGCTATTCCGGAGCTTATACCAGACCTTCCAAAGCCGGGTGAAAGACGGTGTCACTCTCTATTGCGAGATACCTGAACAGGATTGCGTTATCTATTCCGAGAAGAATCGCTTGACCCAAGTGATCACCAACTTCCTCACGAACGCCTGTAAGTTCACGTTCCAAGGGTCTATCCGCATGGGATACAAGGAGAGGGGAGATGGATTATACTTTTACGTAAAAGATACCGGAAAAGGTATTGAGCGGAAGAACCTCCCGCACGTATTCGAGCGTTTCGCCAAATTCGATTCCTTTATCCAAGGAACCGGACTCGGACTATCCATTTGCCAAACGATCCTAGAGAATCTTCACGGGAAGATCGGCGTAGAGTCGGAAGAAGGAAAAGGGAGTACTTTCTGGTTTACGATCCCATGCGCTGTATCAAGACCGTAGCGTAAGCCGAGATCCCTTCCTGCCGTCCGGTGAAGCCCAGCTTCTCCGTGGTCGTAGCCTTGATAGAGATATCCTCCTCGTCCACGTTCATGACCTCGGCCAGCGTTTTCTTCATCAGAGGGATATGGGGATTCAATTTAGGGCGCTCGGCGGCTACGGTGGCATCGATATTGCCCAACTCATAGCCCGCCTCTCTCAAAAGCCTCATGGTATCCCGGAGCAAGATCTTACTATCGATATTCTTATATTCACCTGCCGTATCCGGGAAATGATAACCAATATCCCGCATATTGGCCGCTCCCAGTAAAGCGTCACAGATCGCATGGATCAGCACGTCCGCATCGCTATGTCCCAATAGGCCCAACGTATGCTCGATCTTAATCCCGCCTAACCATAATTCCCGTTCCGGCACCAAGGCGTGGACGTCATAACCAAAACCTACACGTATCTTCATACCCATTTATCTGAAAAGGTTCTTGATTCCATCCATATCGAACGACAAGGAGAAGCGCAATGTCTGGTCCAACGGGTTACTCTGTACCGTACTGATCAGATAAGCGGCATCCAACTGGAAAACACTCATGCGGAAACCAGCACCGACTGAGAAGTACTGACGGTTTCCCTGATATTTATTCTCATAGTAATAACCGCCACGAACAAAGAACTGCTGATTGTAATTATACTCCAGACCAATAGAGGCCATAATCTCCTCTAGCTCGCCCTTGAAGCCATTCGGCGAGTCACCGAATGATTTGAAGATACCCGTGATCGGGGACATATTGTTATATTCATCATGTTTTTCCTTATAAGCAGCCTCATCCTCGGGAGTCGTACCTTCTTGAATAGGTTCGGTAGGAACTAAATATTTACTCAAATCCACATAGATACCGATTTGGTTATAATCATCGATCGGATACAGTAAACCAGTTCCAACCTTTAACATCGTAGGCAAGAATTGGTTGGTATTTCCACCGTCGTAAGAGACCTTCGTACCGATATTGGAGACATTAAAACCAAAGCTCCACAGGCACTCGCTATTCCCTAAGATCACGTATTTCTCCAGATAACCGGCGATATCAGCGGCAAAAGCGTTATCCGGAACCATATCCGCGTCCGACGAGGCACCCATGTCCGAACGAATATAGCGCAAGGCGACCGCCATAGAGAACACATCCGATAATTTACGGCTATAACTTACATCAAAAGCCATCTCATAAGGATTCAATATGAGCTGATTACCCATTCCTCCATCCCGGCTATCCTGTACTTCTCCTAAAGAGAAATAACGCAAAGAAGCTCCGATCGCCTGCATATCGCTATCGCCTAATTTATAATAACCGGCCAGATATGCTAAAGCCACATCATTCACCAATTTACGTAACCAAGGCGTATAGGATAAAGCGACTCCGGCCTTACTATAGCTAAAAGCATACTTAGCCGGGTTCCAGTATTGGGAATTCACATCCGGCGTAGTAGCCACACCGTTATCACCCATAGCACCTCCGCGAGCGTCGGGCGCGATAGACAAAGACGGTATCGCCGTATTAATCGGGGCGAATTTATGTTTAACATCGTCTGCGCCTCCTTGGGCATATAAAGCCGTAAATGCCGTCAAAAAGCTGAAAACCGCTAGTAACAGACTGAATCTTGAAACTCTTACCATATATTCTATTCTAAAAATACATTTACATTTATCATTCCTAGAGGGTAATAAACATACCCCCATGCTTATTATAAACTAATTACCCGATACTTTATTGTGCGAGAATGATTAATTTATTCGCTTTCGTCGCCTCTTTCGAGTTATTCGTACTAATCGCCGCCCGATACAGATAAACTCCCGGGCGCAACCGCCTGCCACCGTTATCCGTCAAGTTCCAAGTTACGATATAAGCCTTAAACAACTCGGAGGAACCGCTCTTCTCGGTACTCCATAGGAACTTACCGGTCATATCATAAACCATAACCGTCACCTTTAAGTTCGACTCCGGACGATTGTGATGCAGAAAGAATTCCACCTGATCCCGTGCCGGATTCGGGGTGGCATACATCTCGATCAGATTAGGTTTCAACCCTTCCGCCACCTCAAAAGTAAAGGTATAGGTCGTGGAGTTATTTAAGATATCCCACACCTTAAACTCAGCCGTATGCATTCCCGGCTCCAGCTCGGGGATGGAGAACTGGACAAGTCCTTCGTTCTCACTATCTGGTAGCAACGCATAATAACTATTTAAGTTATAGCTCATAGAGGGCATACTATCAATCGTCAACATCATATCATGCCCTACGCTACTGCCGGTTATATTCACGCCGCTCTTATCCCACAGCTTCGCTACAAAATAAGGAGTCGTGTTTACCTTATCGCCCGAAACAAAACTGGAATCATTCAAATAGATCTGCCGGATCTCGGGACCGATCGTATCAGTCTCCGCCGTATCCGAAGTCCCCCCCACGATAAAATCGAAGAAAGAACCCTGCGCCTCTTTTGTCTCGGAAGACGCATATAGGTTTAATTTACCTTTCTTATTGGAATAAGAGATATCCTTCGGGACCATAAAAGTAAAGCTGAACTTTCCATTTCGAACCGAGTCTCTACCTATATAAATCGTATTCGGATAATCGAGATAAGTGAATTTCTCAGAGCTATTCCCTAAAGTCGTAATGGAACTTTGGCTATCAAATATGGTCGAGCTTAATACGCCCGTGAAATCCGCGGCAAAAGAACCTGACGGATTCAAGATTTCACCCTCTACCGTAATCCGGGATAACGCCTTAAACTCAAAAGGCTCATCAGAAACAGCTTCTCCATTCACAGCCGTCACCCGAGCCTTATACTCTGGATACGCGAACTTTAACGCCGGGTCTCCGATTAAGATAAAGTTCAATTTATTTGAGTCATTGAGTTGACGTTTCGTATACATCATCGCCTCTCCAAGCGTATAACGGCTATTCGCGCCTTCTTGGAACAGGTTATCGATGAGTGCCTTATTTAAGTTCGCATTATTACCGGAGAACACGACACGGGTCGTCGTAAACAAAGCGATACCCCCACTGGTAGGATTCAAGAAAACAGATTCACCCGCAGAAGTTTTCACATCGTCAAAACGGGTAAAGTCGCAGGTAGCCGTCACCCACACCGGCAGATGCTTATAACTGGAATTATTGATATCGGTTTGTGTCCATACGCTTTCGTCCGCCCAATGGGTCGTACTGCCATGCCCCGTATAATTAATCAACAACTGACCACTTTTTAATAGTTTCTCAATCTCATTATGCACATCCGAATAAGTCCCGAGGCTGCTACGCTTATAAGCATCGAAATACACTTTATTAACTAGAAAACCGGGTTGCATCTCTTCAATGGCCCCAGCAAGCTGATCTGCCTGCTTCATATGATTCGTTGTGAAGCTATCCTCATTATTTCCATCATCCGCCACGAATGTCACGTTATTCTTCCAACTACCCGAATCCTTGTTCTCCATATAAGAAATCGTCTTATCCACCATCTGAGTCGCCTCCGTTACTGTACGGATTGGAAAGCGCCCGACACCCAGACACATCTTATCTCGGCTAAAATTACTGCCGGAATTATCCTCTAAAAACGCAAAATAATCATCTGTCGCATAAGAGTAGACATTCAATGACTCTTGAGACTGGAAAGTCAAGAGCATATTACTCCGTGAAACACCTTGCACCTCACCACTTATCCCCCGATTATCATAGATCCCGTCTCCGAAAAGCAATAAATATTTTGGAGGATTACCCAAAGAAGAACTACGATCGTAAAACATCTTCATCAAACGACGATATGCCGTCGCATCTGGAGTTCCACTAGAGAACTCATTATAAATCGCCTCTGGAGTTACGACTTCAACAGTCAAGCCATCTTTCTCACGGTGCGCAACCGCCAAACGCTCCGCCTGCTGAACCAAAGACGGGGCCGATATAATAATCATATCCCTCTGTTCCAAACCATGCAGATTCGAGGAAGCGACTTCTCCCACGACTTCCGGAGAAGGAAATGTTTGATTGGTTTGAACCAACACAAACTCCCTCAATCTACCCGCTGGTATTGTAAATGAAAGTTCAGAACCATTCAGATCGGCTTCCACTCTCTTCACATTTAACGCATCGGTCACATCAAACACCAAGGTATTCGAATTCGCCTCGCTAATAACAAAGCGAGACGCATTTCCTACAGAAGTCAAGCTTCTGAAAAAAGTACAAGCCCCATAAGGGCGCAACGTACGGACAAATTGCATACGGATATAGTCCAAACGTACATTCGTATGTCCACTTGAACTATAGGAAACCACTACGTTATTTTTCTCACTTTTTGATCCCTTCCATAACGCGGTGGTTGTCCCGGGAATCGCCTTTGTATACGATCTGACATTCGAGCTTACTGTTTGGATAGAAGGTATGGTTATATCCAACAATTCGGAGTCATTGATACTTAAAGAAGCCGTACCGGAGCCAGAGTTAATTCTTGAGATAAAACGCATGGTCACCTTACCGTCCGCATCCGTAATCCCGGGGATAGAAGAAAAGGTAGAAATTGTACGAGGGCGTGCCCCACTAAAGTCCTCTCCAAAAAACTCCCGGCCGGATTGGTTTACGGAGACTAACTCTTGCTCATGCAATAGATAATCATCATAAGTCGTAATCCGAGTGGAAGCACCACTCGCTTGAGCCACGGAAGTCATATCATTCGTGGGTGTGGCATCGGTCACAAAATAATAGCCATACAATGAATAAGGATTATTCGTATGCACGAATGTCTGGCTCGACGAGTCATATTCCCATTTAACCGACCCTTTCCCGTAGAATAACAGGTAATCACTCCCACGCCAAACCGGAGTAGAAGGGACATCATCGATATATTCTTTACTGAAATCCTCATCCAAGGGCCATCCTCCATAGCCATGGACAGAGACTTTCGATGGGTCCGAGAAACCCATATTCTTCAAATCCGCATAGGATAATTTGTAGATTCCGGTCTTATCCACCCGGATCTTCACCCATTTCCCCTCCGATAACAGGGATTTAGAAGCATAACGGCTACCATCCGCCCATGTATATGAGCAAAGTAATAAACCTATAATGAATATATATATTAATCTTCTCATCTCACATAAAAATCCAGAAGCTTCCGCTCGCCAAGATATCCCTCCAGATGATCGTCGATCTTCACGGGACCTACGCCAGCAGGTGTTCCGGTATAAATCAAATCGCCTATTTTCAGCGTAAAGAAGCGACTTACGTACGCGATAATCTTATCTACCGAAAACAGCATATTCGAGGTATTGCCTTCCTGTACCTTCGAGCCATTGATATCCAGATGGAACGGAAGCCGGTTTACATCCCCCGCTTGCTCCAGCGGAATAAAGGTCCCGATCACAGCCGAATTATCAAACGCCTTACCAATCTCCCACGGTAGCCCTTGCGCACGCAATTTATTCTGCAAATCCCGTGCCGTGAAATCAATACCGACCGTAACCTCATTGTAATAACGATGAGCGAAACGCTCGGCTATATTTTTCCCCAAACGGTCTATCCGTACCACGATCTCCGTCTCATAATGAACTTCCGATGAGAAATCCGGAATAAAAAACGGTTTCCCATCTTTCAACAAAGAGGAGTCCGACTTCATAAAAATAGTAGGCTCTGATAATTCTAACGAATGATGCAGCTCTTTATTGTGAGCGGCATAGTTCATTCCAACGGCGATAATCTTCATATTTTAGTGATTCATTGAGTTCAATCGATTAAACATAACAGCTAAATGCGCATACATAGAAGTATTCTGGACTACGATATGTTCCGGCACCCGTATACGGAAGGGGGTAAAATTCCAAAGAGCCTTGATTCCTCCCTCGATAATCCGGTCTGTCACCTCCTGCGCTTTCTCCACCGGCACGGTGATCACCCCGATCGTCGCGCCATATTCTTTCTGCTTGGCAGGAAAATCATCCATATGAAAAACGGGAATGCCATTAATCATGCTCCCGTCCAAATCCTCACGAACATCAAAGCCCGCCACGATCTCCAATCCATATTGACTCAGTCCGGTGTCATGCAACAAAGAAGCGCCCAGACTCCCTACCCCAAACAGAAATGCCTTATGCTGGGATGTAAAACCGAGGAAATCCTCCAATACGTCAACCAACGCGTTAATATCGTATCCCACTCTCGTCTTCCCTGAGATATTCACAAAAGAGAGATCTTTAGCGACCTGACTAGGATCTACATTTATCTCCTTAGCGATCTGGGTAGATGAGATAAACGCTTCCCCTTTCCCTTTCATCAACTTTACGAACGCAAGATACCACGGCAACCTCCTTAACGTAGGTTCCGGCACTTTCCATGCCTGTTTTATATCATCGCTGGCCATTGTCTAATTCTCCTATTCATGTATAACATTCGTGCAAGCTTACAAAAGTACAAAATTAAAAAGATTCACCAAAAAAGCCCCGATCGAGAAACTGTATTTAACTACCACCTTAACAGTGGTCTCACATTCAACAATCACGGCTTCGATACTGGCAAGTATGACAATCCTAGCGTTGTCGGTAATAAAAACTGTCTCTACGATCCTTTTTCCCGTATAAACCTAGGAGGCATTCGAATCTTTTGTATTTTTACGCAAAAGTTTCGAGATATCCAAAACCATAGCACAGATTTAGGAATCATCCACTTTTAACTAAAGTGTTCACACAAAAACTTCAATTATGACAAAGAAAGAAGCTATCAAGATTTTCGAAGAAAAAAAAGTACGTACAGTCTGGGACGATGAAACAGAGGAATGGTTTTTCTCTATAGTAGACGTTGTAAGTATCCTCACCGAAAGTGTGGATGGAAGGAAATATTGGAATAAACTCAAACAAAGGCTAAAAGCTGAAGGTAGTGAGTTGGTGACAAATTGTCACCAACTGAAATTACCTTCTACCGATGGGAAATACTACAAAACCGACGTAGCTACGACAGAACAGCTGTTCCGGCTTATCCAATCCATCCCGTCTCCTAAAGCTGAACCTTTCAAGCTATGGATGGCCCAAGTGGCAAAAGAGCGATTGGATGAAATGCAAGACCCCGAGTTAACGATAGATCGAGCCATGAGGGAATATAAAGCGTTGGGGTACTCGGATAATTGGATTAATCAACGCCTTAAAAGCATCGAGATACGTAAAGACCTAACCGATGAATGGAAACGACACGGACTACAAGAGGGCGTTCAGTTTGCTACCCTTACAGATATCATCTATCAAACGTGGGCCGGTAAAACTGCCAAAGAATATAAACAATTCAAAGGTCTTAAAAAAGAGAACCTACGAGACAATATGACCAATACGGAACTCGCCCTAAATATGCTAGCCGAAGCCGCTACCACTGAATTGTCCAAAGAAAAGAATCCGCAACATTTCGAAGAGCACCAAGTTATCGCCAAACAAGGAGGAAAAGCAGCAGAGGCCGCCCGCAAACAACTTGAAAGCGATTTAGGCCACTCGGTAATCTCTCCCCTCAACGCTAGAACCGGACTGAGACTCAAAAATAAGAACGACAAAGAATAGGCAAAAAGCCCCGATCGAGAAACCGACCGGGGCTTATTCTTTTTCCGCTTTCTTGCCTCACGGAAATACTGACGGAGAGCTTTAATTTTTTACTTTAGTATTAATATCCCCGCATGTTCAACCTCACGGTTTACTTGAAGACGAATCTCCGCACGGGAATCTTAGAATTAGCTGAATTCAACTTGCAAATGCAACAGAATTCTGATTAATAATTTGTTTAAATTT
>OCHI01001370.1_pt1 | contig 17952 bp, 14 predicted proteins | sample 1538691 | NCBI WGS metagenome assembly OCHI01 (sample SAMN04571718, study PRJEB22368) | human gut metagenome | biome: human gut; material: stool | host: Homo sapiens | place: Luxembourg | collected 2012-09-21 | reverse complement strand
CTAATAAATGCTATTCCAAACGCATTAGGGACAACGTGAGTTGAGCCTAAAGTTTTTGATCTTCTTTTTACAGGAATTTCTTTGGAATATATGGCTTGTATATTTCCATCAAATAAATTTTCTTCTTTTAATCTTCTCTTATAAGCTTTAGCAAGTGGTTCACCGGTATCGTTAAGAGTACCAATACTTACTTTAGTAGAATCATGTCTTAAACCACTACCTGTTGAAACTATTATCTTGGCTCCTATTCTCTTAGAGTATTTATAAAGCTCAACTTTAGCATCAACATCATCTATACAATCTAGGATATAATCGACGTTTTCAAACTCTGGTGAGTTAAAGTATCCTGCAATAATTTTATCCGATTTAGCATCAATTTTAGCTAAAGGATTGATTAATTTCGCATATTTTTCTGCACATTCAGCTTTTTTAAGGCTAATATCAGATAAATTATATAGAGTTTGTCTATTTAGATTGCTAAGTTCAACAACATCCATATCAATAGCTATTATATCGTTTATGCCTATTCTTAGTAAACCTTCAAAAGCACTACCACCTACTCCACCTAAGCCTGCAATTAATACTTTTTTGGTTTCAATTAAACTATATAACTCGTTTCCAACAGCTAATTTAGTTCTCATTTTTAAACTTAAATTAGCTTTAATAAGTTCGTAGATTTTTTTACTATCTCCAAATATAATATTCGGAAATTGATGCCTCAAAAAAGTTCTTTGACGTTTTGCATATCTTCTAGTATTTAATTTAATTTTATCGGAAATATCTTTTTCTGTTTCGTTATTTTCTAATCCCTCAATTACTTCTTTATATCCTATTGCAGCAAAAGCTTTAGAATTTGTTTTTCCTTCTTTAATAAAATTTTTAACTTCATCGATTAAGCCATCTTTGAACATTTCATCCACTCTATCGTTAATTCTAGAATTTCCAAGTTCAACAGGCATTTCAATACCAAATATTCTTACAGGATAAATAGGGCTGATATCTTTCATTTTTAAATCACTCTTTTTTTGACCCGAGTAATATATTCTTAAAGCTTGTTCAACTCTTCTTCGATTGTTCATATGAAGTTCTTTAGCTGAGTCTGGATCGACTTTTTGAAGTTCATCAAAAAGTTCACTATCGCTTTTATCAGAGAAGTCTATTTCATCGTTAACTGTTGAAAATTCATAAGGATATAATGCCGCTCTAACATATAAGAAAGTTCCACCACTCATGATACAATCTTGTCCCTCTGAAACATATTTATCTAAAATAGCTCTCGCTCTTTCTTGATAAACTTTGACGTTCATTTCTTCGTCCAGTGGAACTTCATCAATCAAATGATAAGTTAATCCATCTAATTCTTCTTTTGTTGGTTTAGCAACACCTATATTCAATTCTTTATATACCTGAAAAGCATCAGCACCAATTAAAGGCAAATTAAATTCTTTTGCTAATTTAGATGCTAATGAAGTTTTTCCAGATGCTGTTTGTCCTAATATAACGTATATCAAAATCCTGTCCTCTTAAATAATTTTTCAATATCAGCTTTGCTAATTTTAATTATCGTTGGTCTACCATGTGGGCAATTAGCTGGGTTTTGACATTTAAACAATTCTCTTATTAATGCATTTTGGCTTTCAACACTTAAAATAGCATTTGCTCTAACACTAGCTTTACAAGCTTTAGATGCGATGGCTAAGTGCTTCAAAGAAGAAATATCAGCTTTTCTATCTTTTAACGCTTCTAAAACAATATCAGTTAAAACAGATTCATCGTCATCATCTTTTAAAGTTATCGGTATACGATCAATTCTAATCGAATTTCCACCAAAAGAACTAGCTTCAATTCCTAATGATTTTAAAAGAGCTATATGCTCAACATCAAAGTTAACTAAAGAGCTGTATGGTAAATCTATAACTATTGGAAATAGTGGTTCAACTGTTTCTTGGATTTGGTTAAACTCGCGTTCATATTTTTCATAGTTAATTCTTTCAGCTGCAGCGTGTTGATCAATTAAATATAGTCCATCAGGTCCATCACAAACAATATATGTTTTTAATATTTGACCTATTGGTTTTAAATCTGGTATCTGTGAAGACTCGTCGTTTTCAAAAAGTGTTTCTTGATATGGTTCTTCCTTAGTTAATTGTTCTTGTGCTAATGGTTGAACATACTCTTCATCCTTAAAAGAATCTATATTAGTATATGAGTTATCTATATACGTATTTCCATACTCTTCATTTTTAACTTCGAAATTACTTTTTACTGAAGCACTTGTATTTATAGGTGTTACTGGAGTAATAGGTCTATTAAAAACAGGAGCCTTAACTTCAATTTTAACAGTATCTTTTGATGTTACTTCAGAATATGTTGGTCTCAATCGAATTAAAGCTCTTTTAATAGTATCCGTAATTAAAGAAGCTAATTCTTCTTCCGATGATAGTCTTACTTCTTTTTTGGAAGGGTGAACATTAACATCAACTAAAGAACTATCTACATTAATATATATTATTGTTAAAGGATATCTAGTTGGAGCTAGATAATCTTTATAGCTGTCAATTATTGCCTTTTGAGCTTTAGCTATATAGACACTACGATTATTGATAAAAGAAAGCATATCATATCTTGTTGCATAAGAAATTGATGGAGGAGCTATATAACCAAAAATAGAAAATTTACTTGATTGTGCTTCAATCTTAACCATTTTTTTAGCAACATCATGACCATAAAGTGCGGAAATGCATTCTAATAGATCACCTCTGCCTGAAGTTTTAATAACTTGCCGTTCATCGATATATAAAACGAAAGAAACAGCTGGAAAGCCTAAAGCTAAATGTTCAACTTTTTCTACAATATCAGATATTTCAGTTTTATCTGCTTTTAAATATTTTAAACGAGCAGGAGTATTATAAAATAACTCACTTATAGTAAATATCGAGCCTTTTCTAGCTGAGGCATCTTCTATAACCATTTCTTTATCTGGTTCTAAAAAAACTCTAGTTCCTTTTTCACCAGTAGAAGTTATCAACTCAACTTTACTGACAGCAGCAATCGATGGTAAAGCTTCGCCTCTAAAGCCTAAAGTCTTTATGCTCATCAAATCGTATTGACTTTTAATTTTACTTGAAGCGTGTCTTTTAAATGCTAAAGCAGCATCAATTTCATCCATTCCAATTCCATCGTCTTTAACAACAATCTTTTCTCTTCCCGCTTTAAAGATACTTATTTCAATGTGTTTAGCGTTAGCATCTATTGCATTTTCAACTAGCTCTTTAACAACACTACTTGGTCTTTCAATAACTTCACCAGCAGCTATTAAGTTTGCTAGCTCAGGATTCATTACAGCTATTCTACCCATATTATCACTTCACTTTCTTTTTTAATTCAAACAAGAAATTCAAGGCTTCTAATGGACTCATAGCAAGTGGATCTATAGCTTTAATTTCTTTAGTTAACAAATCGTCAGGCTCTTCTTTCTTTTCTATCTTTTTAGCAACAGAGCCATAATCAATTTTCTTTTGTTCCAAAGCAGCTAATATTTCTTTTGCTCTTTCTAATAATTCATCTGGTAATCCCGCTAATCTAGCAACGTTAATACCATAGCTCTTATCCATTGGTCCTTCTTTAACTTTGTATAAGAATGTAACTTTGTCATCTCTTTCTGAGACATCTACGTGGATATTCTTAACTTCCTTTAAATGAGAGACTAAACTTGTGATTTCATGATAGTGAGTTGAGAAAATTGTTTTTGCGTGTACGTTAGCAACTAAATATTCAAGAATAGCTTGAGCTAAAGCCATACCATCATAAGTTGCAGTACCACGTCCAATTTCATCAAACAACAACAAAGAATCAGCTGTTGCTTTTCTTAAAGCTTTGTTGGTTTCAGCCATTTCAACCATAAAAGTAGACTGTCCTTTAATTAAATCATCAGCTGCACCAATTCTTGTATAAACAGCATCAAAAACGTAAATATCACACTTACTTGCTGGTACATAGCAGCCTAATTGAGCCATGATAACAATGAGAGCAAACTCTCTCATATATGTTGATTTACCACCCATATTAGGACCAGTAATTATTAATACATCTGTATCTTTATCCATTATATAGTCATTAGCTACAAATTCTTTCAAAGGCATAACCTTTTCAATAACAGGATGTCTTCCATCTAAAACTTCTATTCTTCTCTCATGATTAAAAGTTGGTCTAACATATGAGTTCTCGGAACTGACAACAGCAAGTGAGACTATAACATCAAGGTATGCTAAACCTTGTGCTAAAAGTTGAATAGATTCAGTATAATTTGCAACTTTCTTTCTTAAGTCTTGGAACAATCTATACTCGTAATCTAATCTTTCTTCTTCAGCGTGTAAAATTCTATCTTCAGCCTCTTTTAATTCTTGAGTAACAAATCTTTCTCCATTTGTTAATGTTTGCTTACGTATATAACCAAATTCATCTTTGATCATACTTAAGTTTCCTGTTGAAACTTCAATGTAATAACCAAACACTCTGTTATATCCTATTCTTAAATTTTTAATACCTGTTCTTTCACGTTCTTTAGCTTCTAATGCGCCAAGCCAACTTTTACCATCAGTAGTCATAGTGATAAGTTCATCTAAATGACTATCGTAACCTTTTTTAAATATTCCACCTTCTTTAATGGTTAGTGGGCAATCTGGTGAAATAGCCTTTTCTAATAGTGCTGTTAGATCTTTAAAATCACCAAGAGCATCTACAATAGTAGCAAATCTAGCGCTATTTAACTCTATAACTTTTTGTTTAATTTGTGGAACAGCTTCTAACGATTTTTTAAGTTGAAGCATTTCTCTACCTGAACAAGAGTCGAAACCAACTCTACCAACTAATCTATCTAAATCATAAATTTTATCTAACTCTTCAGCGATATCATCTCTGATTAAGAAGTTATCTATCAAAGTTGTAACCATATCTAGACGCATTTCTATTTCTTCTTGATCAGCAGATGGTTCATCTATAAATTGTTTTAACAATCTTTTTCCCATTGGTGTCTTACAATGATCAAGTAACCAATAAAGCGTTCCGTAGCTTCCTTCGCCTCTTAAATTTTTAGTTAACTCCATGTTAACTCTAGAGTTGTGGTCAATTAATAATACTTTTGTTTTGAGTCTATTTATTGCAGGTCTAAAGTATGATAAATCTCTTTTTTGAGTATCTTTTAAGTAATTAAACAATTTTGCAACAGCCTTCATTTGTCTTGCATCTTTTAAATACTTAAATAAAGGCTCAACTTCTAAGCCAAAGGAATCATCGTTAGAATATGAAATACAAATGTTAGTACTCTCTTTGATATGATTTATTAAAGAAGCATCTAAAGAAGTAGAAACAACTAATTCTTTACAATCTAGATCAACTAATTCACTTACTAAATCATCAAGATTATGATTTATATTTGAAACGTTAAGTTCACCTGTTGAAAGATCAGCATACGAAATGACATAACAAGTTATTTCATCGTTTAAACTTGCTATAAAATTATTATCTGTAGTTTTTAGCTCTAAGTTTGCCCCTGGAGTTATAATTTGAACAACGTCTCTTTCAACTAGCTTTTTTGCTAATTTTGGATCTTCTAATTGTTCAACAATTCCAACTTTATATCCTTTATCAAGCAATTTTTGAACATATGTTAAATATGCGTGATGTGGAATACCACACATTGGAACTTTTTCTTCTACACCAGCGCTTTTTCCTGTCAAATATAGTTGTAATTCACGACTAGCTAATTTAGCATCATCAAAAAATAGTTCGTAAAAGTCTCCCAATCTAAACAATATTAAAACATCAGGATGTTTTGCTTTGATCGAAAGATATTGTTGCATCATAGGTGTGTATGTTGGTTCTTTAGTCTTTTTCTTCTTTGTTGTATCCACTTTATTAAAACTCCGATTTCTAGTTATTATTATAACTAGAACAAAACTTTAATTAAAGTAAATTTAATTGCCAAATATATTCAAATATTTTATACTATAAAAAGAAGACGAGGCTATGGTATGAAAATTAGAAAAAACACAAATTACGGAAAAAACAAATTTCAATCAAACGGAATTACAGTAGCATTTAACAATACTACCACTAATACGATAATATCGCCCTTTGAGCATTCCCACGAAGAATATGAATTGATGATAGTTTTATGTCCAGTTTGGTTAAAAATTAACGATAATATTTTTCTTTCTGAAGCAGGATATTGTTATTGCATTCCAAGTGAAACAAATCATGGAATTATAAAGCCTTTTAAAGGCATGAGTTTTATAGACATAAAATGGGATAAATTGGTGTTTGAAAATTATTTAAAGTTATTTAATATACCTACGGATTTTGAGTTTAAAACTAAATTCTCACTCGCATATTCATTATATAATTTAGTGACATATTTTATAGAAATATTTAATTCAAATTCTTTTGATAAGCATTATAAATTAAGACGTATAGTAGATTTGATTACAATAGAAGTATTTGATCAATTAACTTTATCAAAAAGTATTAAAAGAGTTGAAAATGCCTTTACTTCGACCAATATGTCAATCGCTTTAAAATATATAAACGAAAATTATAACAAAGAAATTAATATTACTACTTTAGCTAAGCTATGTAACTTATCTAACTTTTACTTTGCTAGAAGTTTTAAATCTTATACGACATTTTCACCGATGGCATATGTGAGAAAAGTTAGAGTTGCTAAAGCCGTTCATTATCTTACTAACACAACCTTAAACGTTGGAATTATAAGTAAATTATCTGGATTTAAAACCCAAGCGAGATTGAATGAGGCCATTAAAAAAGAATTTGGACTGACACCTACACAACTAAAAGATAAGAAAAATATAGAAAGTATAGTCTACTCAAAAAATAGATAGTATAATATTTCCTGTTGTGAGGTTATAAATTATGTATCAAGAATTTCAACCAGGTTGGATAGAAGTAATATGCGGACCAATGTTTGCAGGTAAAAGCGAAGAGCTTATTAGAAGAGTTAGAACATTATCGTTCTCTAACAAAAATATCATCGCTTTTAAACCAGCGATAGATGATAGATATTCTATCGATGAAATTGCTTCTCACGCTGGAGAAAGATATAAAGCATATGCAATAAACAAAGCCCAAGATATAGTTGCTATAGATGAAGTTCAATTTTTTGATAAATCAATAATTGAAATCATTGAAGATATGGCAAATAAAGGCATTAGAGTTATTGTAGCTGGACTTGATAAAGACTTTAGGGGTGAACCATTTGGAATTATGCCTGAACTATTAGCAAGAGCTGAATTTGTTACTAAATTATCAGCTTGTTGCAAAGTTTGTGGTCAAGGTGCTACTAGAACACAACGAATAATTAATGGCAAACCAGCTTATTATGAAGACCCTATTATTTTAGTAGGTGCTAATGAAAGCTATGAAGCTCGTTGCCGCAAACACCACGAAGTTCCACACAAATCTAAATAAATATTTCAACTAAGTTTCCTCCAAGGCAACTTAGTTTTTTTATACATTGTTTTTCTATCTATAACATATTTTTATTAATAGAGTTACGTTTTATTGAATATAAAAAGTTAATAGTGCCAATAATCCTAATGAATTATAAAAATAAGAAAGAGGAAAACAAATGTTCGAAAAATATACCCTTGATGCCCAAAAAATATTAACTTTAGCTGAATCGATAGCATTTTCTTATTCTAGTGCTGAAGTAAATGACTTACACCTTTTTATTGCCTTTTTAAAATCAAACGAAACCGAATTAGCATCTTTTTTAAGATCTAATGGTGCCAAAGTAATGCCATTTGAAGCACTCCTTAAGCCATCAAAAAAAGCCGAATCTTTAGATAATCCTTTTTATCTTGAATATACAAAAGATCTTTTAAATATTATGACTAAGTCAGAAAAGATAAGTAAAGATAAAAAAGAAAAGAAAATTTCTTCACTTTCATTATCTTTAGCATTAATGTCGTTTGAAAGTGAAAATCTAGATAGTATTTATCATATTTTAAAAGTTGATAAAGATACAATTGTTAAAACTTTGGAAAAGGCTTATAGAAAATCATCGGAATTAGATTCAATAATAGACTTGCATAGATTAGGTATAAGAAAATTAGATCCTTTAATTGGAAGAAAAGAAGAAATTGAAGAACTAATAAAAGCTTTGCGAAAAAGAAACAAAGCTAATGCAGTTTTAATCGGTGAACCTGGAGTTGGTAAAACTCATATTGTCGAACATTTAGCAAAGAAAATAGAAGATGGTGAAATTCCAGAACTAGAAGATAAAAAGATATATGAGTTAGATATTGCATCTGCAGTAAGTGGTACTAAATATCGTGGTGAATTTGAAGAAAAGATAAAAAAGATAATAAAAAAAGTTATTGAAGATGGACACACAATTCTATTCATAGATGAAATACATAATATAGTAAAAGCTGGTGGTGCTGAAGGTGCTATTGATTGTGCTAATATAATTAAGCCTTATTTAACACGTGGAGAAATTTCAATTATAGGTGCTACAACTTTTGATGAATATGAAGATAAAGCTCTAAAAAGAAGATTTCAACCAATAAGAATCAGACCAAATACACATGCTGAAACAGCTGAAATACTTAAATCGTTATTGCCTTTATATCAATCTTTTTACAACATAACAATACCTGAGAATTCTATAGAACAAATACTAACTTTAACAGATAGATATGCCTCAAACGAATTTTATCCAGACAAAGCTATAGATGTTTTAGATAATGCTTGTTTAAATTCAAAAAATGAAGTTACTGAACAAATAATAATTGAAACTATTGAAAAATTATATAAAGTTAAAGTCGATTTTAAACCGAAAGCAGAATCAGTAATTGACAAAATTTCTAAAGAAATTAAAGGACAAGACAATGCTCTCTATGAATTAAAGAAGAATCTTAAAGTAATAGATAATACTCTTTATGATACAAATAAACCTTTAGGAGTTTATTTATTTGTTGGGCCATCTGGAGTTGGAAAAACACAAACTGCAAAACTATTAGCTAAATATTATTTTAATTCAGAACTGTCATTCTTTAAAATTGATATGGCTGATTATAGAGACTCAAGTTCGCTTAGTAGATTAAATGGAACAAGTCCTGGATACGTCGGTTATAAAGAAGTCTCACCTTTAGTTAGACAATTGAAATCTTTTCCACACTCATTAATCTTGCTTGATGAAATTGAAAAAGCTTCTACTAGTATATTAGATTTCTTTCTAAATATTTTTGACGAAGGCTATTTTATTGATGGCGTGGGTCAAAAAATAAGTACAAGTAATGTAATATTTGTCTTGACAAGCAATTATTCTTTTGATTCTGATCATCTATTTTCTAGTAAAATTAATAGTTCAAAATCAAATATGAATCAAATACGTAAAGTTTTAGAAGAAAAATTTAGATATGAATTTTTAGCCCGTTTAGACGATATTATTTTATTTGATTATTTAAATGAAGACGCAAAAAAAGGCATTCTAACTGAATGCCTAAGAAACTATAAAAATATAGATGACTCTCTCGCTTTAGAAATATCTAACGATATATTACTTACCTCTAATAAAGCAGAAATAAACCGTTATGGCGCAAGAGCTTTAAAAAAGATTGCTAAGAATAAAATATTAAACTTGCAAACTAATAAGAACTTTAGTTCGATTTCTTAAAGTTTGGAACGATACCTTGAGCTAGATTAGTCTTAATCTTTTCTTCTAGTTCAGACATAATTTCTGGATGTTCTTCAACAAACTTTTTGGCGTTTTGTTTTCCTTGACCAATTTTTTCGTCACCATAGGAGAACCAAGCGCCTGATTGTTTAATAAACTTATAGGCGACAGCACAATCAACAACTTCATCAATATGAGAAATTCCTTTTCCATAAACGATAGTAACTTGTGTTGTCTTAAATGGTGGTGCAACTTTATTTTTAGAGACTTTAACAGAAGCAATATTACCACTGACAATATCAGTGACATTATCTTTAATTTGCGATAACTTTTTAATTTCAATTCTTATCGAAGCATAGAACTTTAAGGCTCTACCACCAGATGTAGTTTCTGTTGGTCCACCATAGCCCATAGTATTCATCTTTTCACGTAATTGGTTAATAAAGATGACAGTAGTATTTGTTCTATTTAAAATACCTGCTAATCTTCTAAGTGCTTTACTCATCATTCTAGCTTGAGTACCTACAGAGCTAGTGTCAAGAGAGGCTTCAATTTCTGCCTTAGGAACTAAAGCAGCAACAGAGTCGACTACAATTAAATCGATTGCTTTTGAATTAGCTAACAACTCTGTAATTTCTAAAGCTTCTTCACCTGAGCTAGGTTGAGATAATAACAAATTGTCAATATCAACTCCTAATGCAGCTGCATATTCTGGATCGATAGCATTTTCAGCATCGATAAAAGCTGCTCTACCACCGAGCTTTTGTGTTTGAGCAATAGCGTGTAAAGCTAATGTTGTTTTACCTGAAGATTCAGGTCCATAAATTTCAATAATTCTTCCTTTTGGATATCCACCAACACCTAAAGCGTTATCGATGAGCATACTGCCTGTAGGAATTACTTCGGTATCAATATGAGACTTGTCTCCAAGTTTCATGATTGCTCCTTTACCATAAGCCTTCTCAATTTTATCTAAGGTTTCAATTAGTTCTTTTTCAAGTCCGTCAGTTGCCATTGCTTCAGCACTACTTTTTGCCTTTTTATCTGCCATTTATAAAACTCCTTTCATTTTATATATTGGGTTTTATTGTGATTTTTCTTTGAATTTATAAAACTTTTACTTCATCGTATAGTTTTTTTATTGCAAAGTTAACACATTGTTCTCTTATTTTTTGTCTATCTCCATCAAGTTGAAGTTTATATACTTTAATATTATCTTTAATCTTAATTCCAATATAGACTTCTCCAACTGGTTTTCCTTCCATAGCATCTGGTCCAGCATTACCGGTAAAGGAAACACTGACATCTGTTTTATGATAATCGCCTACAGAAATAGCCATTTCTTTTGCTGTTTCTTGAGAGACAGCACCATATTTATCTAAAGTTTCTTGCTTAACTCCCAAAGCCTCTTTAGCATCGTTAGCGTAAGTAACATTTGCTCCAACAAAGACGCTACTTGCCCCTGGAACAGATGTTATTGAAGCTGAGAATAAACCACCTGTCAAGCTTTCTGCTGCAGATAGTCTTAAGTTTCTCTTTTTTAATTCTTCAAATAATTCTTTTATCATATGATTACTTGGCCTCCTTAATCATATCTCTATTTTGATATATATAAATAACACCTGAAATGAGACTCATAAGGCAAGCTAATGAAGCGAGAATAATTGTAATAATATATGTGTTTTCTTTTAATAGATAATTAAATGGAAATCCATTTAAGAAAATAACTGGTATTGCTATCATTTGAAATACTGTTTTTAATTTACCATAAATATTAGCTGCAACAGTTCTTCCTTTTTTAGCTGAAATTAATTTGATTCCATCTACAGCAATATCTCTTCCAATCATTAAGACAACAATTAATACTGGAAGCAAGTTGCTCTTTTGAACAGCTAGAATTATCAAGCTTGAATTGACTAAGAATTTATCAGCAAGTGGATCCATAAATTTTCCAAAGTCAGTAACTAAGTTATTTTTTCTTGCTAAGTGACCATCAATAAAATCTGTTATAGAAGCAACAATAAAAATGATGCATCCAACTAAATCAATCACGTTAAATCCAGTGTTTCCTAAATAAGGAATATTGATATTACAAGAGTTATATGGGAATACCATTATAGCTATCAAAATAATAGTTAATATAAATCTTGTTATAGTTATTTTGTTTGGAGTGTTCATCTTAATCCTTTCAAATATATGTGAGTATCGGTCCTATAAGCCATGTTTTGTCGTGGACAGCAATTTATCTAAGCTATAAAGCTTGTTCCTTTAAGTTCATTTTCTCATTGGAACTTCCCTTACCAAAATTTAGGTTTCTCGTTTGTGGGGTTTTCCACGTTTCACTTTAACGTTTCCATTAATATCGTCACTGTGGAACTTTATGGATTAGTTCATGCCATAAGGTTTAGAACATCATCCGCCGTCAGGGACTCCTCCCTGCCTAAAGTTATTTTTTCCTTTAGCGCAATCACTACTTCCATCTCAGAAAGTACGAGCATGGACTTTCCTCTAGCAAATGCTAGTAGCTATCCAGACCGATGTTTTTATTTATTCAATAGTATTTGGATTTATTCCTGCTTTATAAAGAGCTTGTTCTAAAGCAGAAATTCTTTTCAACAAATCTAAGTTAGAAAGCGATGTATTTTCGTTATCTGAAATGTTTTTTAGTTTTTCATTCATAACTGCATTGTTTGCTTCGATTTGAGCCAATCTATCTTTGAGCATTTTATTCATCTTTGTCAAATCTTCAATTGTCTCTTCTGCTGAAGCAATATAATTATCCATCATTTCATAATCTTTGATGACTATGTCTAAAAATGAGTCTACTTGCAAAGCGTTGTAGCCTGGTTTTGTACCCTCAAATTCTTTGTGATAGATTTTGTTTGCATCAAGTTTAAGTTTAAGTGGCATATGCTTTCTCCTAAAGAAAATTATAAAACAAAAAGTAGCTTAAAAACAAGCTTTAAGCTACCTAAAGACAATATAGTTTGTTAAATTCAACTGCATGATAAAAGCCGTCTATTAACTGACGGCTTATATTAAATTATTATTCGGCTGTTTCTTTAGATTTAACTTTATAAATATTAGCCATTTGTGGAGTTTTAGTAAGCTTTTGCATTGGAACATATATAGCGTATCCAACAACTAAATTAGCAACTAATGATGGTCCCATATATGCAGCGTTATAGACTATGAAGGAATAGAACCAAGGATTCATACCTTCTGGTGCATAATCACCAAAGAATAAGACGCCTGATAATGAACTTGAGATATATCTCAAAACACATGCAACAACGATAGCAATACCTAAAGACCAAATTTTATTTTTGTAGAAGAATGGTCTAAAGAATCCAGCGACACCAATTAAGCCAAATGCAACGAGATAATCTAAGAAAATGCTACCCCAGTGAATTACAAATCCATCAAAGCAAAAGTTTAAAAAGCCAAATGCAACGCCACCAATAGTTCCATAAACAGGACCTAAAAGCAAAGCTCCAATAATAAGTGGAAGCATTGTTATAGAAATTGCTCCACCTTGTGGCATTTGTAAAAATGGAATGAACTTTGTAACAATTTCAAATACAAAAGCCAAAGCCACAAACATTGCTGTCATGACTATTTTTAGAGTAGTTCTTTGATTGTCTACTCTAACTGTTTTCTTGTTTTCTGCCATAAAAAAAGTACCTCCTATTAGACAGGGGGATACTACTAGTTAAAGAATCAATTTAATCCTTACGCCAGCATTACCCGGATCAAGTATGGTCTGTTTCGCAATAGAAACACTCTCAGCCGATATGCATCAGCTCCCAGACATGAATATACCACTTTTGCTATATATATACAAGAAAACGAATTATAAACATTATTATTTAACGAAATCTTATTTCGTTATGCTAAATTCATATTATTTTATCTTTAAAATATAAACTTAATGTCACAACAAATACTTCCTAATATTTTTTGATGCAACCTCCAAAAGTTTGACTAGGTAATCAAAAAGATTTTAGATTTGTTTGAAGTGCTATTAATAAAGTAGACACTCTTAATGTTTATGTATACACCTATGCGTATAGGCTTAATTACAATTAATTAAAAGTAAAAATAATATATAAAAAAGCACAAAAAAAGAGTGTTAAGAAACAATTATTTCTTAACACTTCTTATTAAGATTTATTTAGTTATTAAGGAAACGCCTTCCATTTCTTCTGGCTTTTCTGTTCCAAGTAAGTCAAGGATAGTTGGAGCAATATCACGTAATGCACCACCATCTCTAAGTTTAAGTGACTTATCATTAACAACGAAAGGTACAGGAGCTGTAGTGTGTTTTGTCATTGGTTGACCATTATCATCGATACATTGTTCAGCATTGCCGTGGTCAGCTGTAAGAAGGATTGTTCCACCATTCTTATCGCACCAATCAAGTATAGAACCGACACATTCATCAACTGTTTCAACAGCTTTAATAACTGCTTGCATAACAGCTGTATGTCCAACCATATCGCAGTTTGCAAAATTTAGAATAACAACATCTAAATCGCCTTTGTCTAATTCTTTAATTAAAGCATCACGAACTAAATAAGCTGACATTTCTGGTTGTAAGTCATAAGTTGCAACTTTTGGAGAATTGATCAATACTCTTCTACAACCTGTAAGTTCTGGTTTTTCTACGCCATCGTAGTTAACTGTTCCATCAAAGAAGAAAGTAACGTGAGCATATTTTTCTGTTTCAGCAATTCTTAATTGCTTAAAGCCTCTATTTGCCAATACTTCACCTAAAGTGTTTGTAAGTTTTGGTAAAGCAAAAGCTATTTCACCTTTAACTGAATCTGCATACTTCATTGTACAAACATATGTAATATCTTTTAAAGCAACTGCCGGGACATAAGCTTTATATGCTGGAGTTCCATCATCTTTTAAAGCTGGATGTTCATAGAAGTATGGGTTAGTAATAACTGTAGAGATTTGAATAGCTCTATCAGGTCTAAAGTTCATGAAAATTACTGAATCTCCATCAACGATAGTTCCATCGACATTTTCGTTATAAGCAGGAATTACAAATTCATCGCTTGGTTCTTTTCCTGATTCTGGTAAAGAAGCATATTGAGATTTGACGTATTCGATTGGATCTGTAAATTTGTTTCCTTCTCTCATTGTCATAACTCTATATGACTTATCTAATCTGTCCATATTCTTATCTCTATCCATGACATAGTAACGTCCATGGACAGAAGCAATATGGCCAATGCCTTCTTTAGCAATTTCTTCTTCAAGTGCAGCTAAATATCTTGGAGCTTCTTGCATTCCAACATCACGTCCATCAAGGAAGCAATGGAATAAAAGTTGATCTTTTCCAACTCCATACATTTTTGCCATCTTAACCATAGCTAAGATATGTCTAATATGTGAGTGAACTCCACCATCAGATAATAATCCAAACACGTGAAGTTTGTGCCCTGTTTCTACAGCTTTCTTTATAGCGTGAACATAGTGTTCATTTGTAAAGAATGTTCCATCTTTTAAATTTTTGTTGATCAATGTTAATGATTGATAAACTGTTCTACCAGCACCCATGTTCAAGTGACCAACTTCTGAGTTGCCCATTTGACCTTCTGGTAATCCAACTTCTTCGCCACTAGCGGCTAAAGTTGTCATTGGATAATCGTGCATAAAAGCATCTAAATGAGGCTTCTTTGCTTGATTAACAGCATTTCCAATATTTGCTTTTCTTAATCCGTAGCCATCCATAATAATAAGAATGACTGGTTTTCTTTTTAAAGGTGTATCTCTCATAAAAAATTCCTCCATGAGTAATTATACTCAAAAAAGTTTTTAAGGTATATTATAACGATAACAATTTGTTAGTTTTAACTAATTTAATTATAAGATTTGTAAATTATCTTTAGATATAAACATAGAAAAGAATGAAAAGCGATTTAATGCGTTATAAACGCTAGCTTTTTTATTATATTTAGCATATATTTCTTCATCTTTAGAAGATAGACTATATGCTTTTTCTCTAGTTTCAATATCGTTATAACTATCAGCGTATTTTGCAACGATTCTAATCATAAACTCCAAAGTATTTCTCTTAGAATAGGAATTTATGTACTCATCGCTATTTAATGTTTCTATCACATCTTTAAGCTTATCTTCTATTTTTGAATTTCTTACTATACTAATCAATTCATTAGTTCTTAACTTTTCAATATTTTTTATTTCATCATAAATAACCAAAGCTTCTCTTTTATATTTTTTACCGATAGCTTTGCATATGTAACCTGCGATAACAAGGATAGCAATCGTAACCAATATTGCTATGATAACTACTAAAATTGGATTCATATTATTACTATATCATATTTTTCCTTCATTATAAATTTTAAGAAAGATAATCTTAGATAACGCTTTCAAAAATTTTGTAATGTAGTTATGATATATAATAGAAATGATTTCTGAAGGAGTAATGTATGGACAAATATTCAATTGGTGAAGTTGTCACTGTCGTTGTTACTGGCATTGCACCTTATGGCATTTTTGTTCAAATGCCTGATGGTTCGCAAGGCTTAATTCACATATCAGAAATAAGCGATGGATTTGTTAAAAATTGTGCTAACTACGCAAACGTTAATTCCACAATAGATGCAATGATTATCGGATATGGTGATAAAAACAATTACAAGCTTTCTATAAAAAGAAGAAAGAGAGCTAGACAAACTTTAAAAGGAGCTATTAAGCCACCTTCTCGTAAAGAGAACAACAAAGAGAAACTTGATTCAATTCCATTCGAACCGTTGAAAAATGCATTAGATTCTCAAATTCAGGAAGAATATCATAGAATGCTGGAGGATAATAAGTAGATATGATTAAAGTTACAAGTTCAGGCAAAGACTTCGAAAGCCTTGATTTTTCAGAAATTGATCAAAGAGGATTAGAAGTTGCCGATAAAATTGACAATAGAACAGGTGCTGGAAATGATTTCCTAGGATGGACAAACTATACAAGCAAATTACCAGAAAGCGAAGTAAAAAGAATTATTGCTACCGCTCAAAGAATTAGAGAAAAATACGACTGCTTAGTTGTAGTTGGAATCGGTGGTTCTTACCTTGGTGCTAGAGCTGCTATCGAAGCAATTAACGGCTTATATAGCAAAGATAATTTTGAAATTATCTTCTTAGGTAATACTCTTTCTTCAACATACACAAAACAAGTATTAGATTATCTTGAAAACAAGAAATTTGCTGTTAACGTTATATCAAAATCAGGAACAACAACTGAACCAGCAGTCGCATTTAGATTATTAAAGAATTTAATAATTAGAAAAAGAGGTTTTGCAGCTGTTAAAGATGCAGTTATTGCAACAACAGATGCACACAAAGGTGCTTTAAAAACTGAAGCAGATGCTGAAGGTTACGACACATTTGTAATACCTGATGACGTCGGTGGAAGATACTCTGTTATCACTCCTGTTGGTTTACTCCCAATTGCCTGTGCAGGTATCGATATAAAAGAATTTATTAAAGGCGTTGTTGATGGAGAAAAAGAATACTCTGTTAAGAACTATAAAGATAACCCAGCTTACATGTATGGTGCAACACGTTACTTGCTTTACAAAAAAGGTATTCCATCAGAAATGTATGTCTCATATGAGCCTCAATTTGCTATGATTGCTGAATGGTTAAAACAATTATTTGGTGAATCAGAAGGTAAAGAAGGAGTAGCTCTTCTTCCAACAAGCGCTACATTTACAACTGACTTACACTCAATGGGTCAATTCATTCAAGAAGGTTCAAACGTTTTATTTGAAACAATCTTAAAACCTGAACACGCTCAAGAAGATGTTGAAGTTGAAAGTGATTCAGAAGACTTAGATGGACTTAATTACCTTGCTGGTAAAAAACTTTCATACATTAACGATAAAGCTTTCGAAGGTACAAAAGAAGCTCACGAAAAAACTGGCGGAAAGAGCGTAAACATTATTTCATTTGATAAAATGGATGAATATAACTTAGGAAACCTCTTCTACTTCTTTATGAGAGCTTGTGCATATTCAGCTTATTTATTAGACGTCAACCCATTCAATCAACCAGGTGTTGAAGTTTATAAAAAGAACATGTTTACTCTTCTTGGTAAACCTGTAAAAAAATAAACTAACTATCGATTAATTTATAGCCTAATCATAATCGTTAAGATTAGGCTTTTTATTTACATACATAGTCAATTCTATATATTTTTTTCTTGTTAATTACGAATTATGT